>Ga0306921_10000291_pt1 | contig 41978 bp, 37 predicted proteins | sample sta12Cox44000080_FD_203760 | JGI IMG/M metagenome (GOLD analysis project Ga0306921, IMG submission 203760) | Lab enrichment of tropical soil microbial communities from Luquillo Experimental Forest, Puerto Rico - statoxic.12C.oxic.44.000.080 (v2)... | ecosystem: Environmental > Terrestrial >... | reverse complement strand
AGCCGGCGGAGCCGGGCGCGCGTAAGCGCGAGCCTTGACGCGGCCGGAGCGCCAGTTCACCAAGACAGTTGCTCACCCGCTCGCTTCGCTCGCGACCTCGGAGAGGTCAACCGCGTGTGCGGCACCGTTTGGGAGCATTCCCCGTGGGCTGAGACATCCGATGCACGGGCAGCAGGCTCGATCACCTCTCCCCGGCGGGGAGAGGTCGCGAGCGAAGCGAGCGGGTGAGGGGGACAGGCAGGTGCAGTTTTCGCGTGTTGTGACGGACGCGCGCGGCACGCTACGCTCAGCAGCGAAATATGCCGGAGGACAGCATGAAGATAGCCATTGTCGGGGCGGGCGCGGTCGGCGGATATGCCGGCGCGCACATGGTGCAGGCAGGCGAGGACGTCACCTTCATCGATCCGTGGCCCGCGCACGTCGAGCACATGCGCCAGCACGGCCTGCGCGTGACGCACGCCATGGAGGTGCCGGAATTCCGCGTGGCGGTGCGCGCGCTGCACGTCACCGACGCCCAGCAGCTTGCCAAGGAGAAACCGGTCGACATCGCCTTCATCTGCATGAAGTCGTACGACACCGCCTGGGCAACAATGCTGATCCGGCAGTACCTGGCGTCGGACGGCTACGTGGTCTCGCTGCAGAACTGCATGAACGAGGAGACCATTGCCGGCGTCGTCGGCTGGGGCCGGACGCTCGGCTGCATCGCAAGCAGCATCACCGTCAACCTGCCGGAGCCCGGCCTGATCCACCGCGGGGCCGGCAAGGGCGGCGCCGCGCACACCGTCTTTCGCGCCGGCGAGGTGCACGGCCGCATTACAAAGCGGGCGCAGGAGATCTGCCGCCTGGTCGGCTTTGCCGACAGCGCCAAGGTGACCGGCAACCTGTGGGGCGAGCGCTGGTCGAAGCTGGTCGCCAACGCCATGGCCAACGGGCTCGCCGCCTGCACCGGGCTCACCGGCGGCGAGATGCTGGCAAACGAGCCCATCCGCCGCTTCTCCGTCCGCCTCGGCAGCGAAGCGATCCGCGTCGGGCAGGCGCACGGCTACGCGCTGGAGGACATCCTGCACCTGCCGCCGGAGACGATTGCGCGCGCGGGCGAGGGCGATGAGGCGGCGATGCGGGCCTGCGACGAGGAGCGCTTCAGACAGAGCAAGCGTACCGCCGCCGAGCAGCGGCCCTCGATGGGCCAGGACATGCAGAAAGGCCGGCGCACGGAGATCGAGTTTCTCAACGGCCTCATCGTGCGCGAGGGCGACAAGCTCGGCCTCCCCTGCCGAGCCAACGGCGTGCTGACCGACATCGTCAAGCGCGTCGAACGCGGTGAGCTCAAGCCCGACCCGCGGCACATCACGGAGCTTCGACTGAACTAGGGCCGGTCTGTCTTTGTCGGGCCGGCGATCTGGAATCGGACGGCCGCTTGAACTGTCGCCGGCGGCGCGCCGTTTACGCCAAATTTGCGTCACCGCAGCAGCGACCGGGCACCGTCTTTGCTCCGTCTGTAAGAAAGGGTATACCGAAAGTTGCGCAGCGCGTTGACATGGGAGCGGGGGGAGGCGGTCACTGAAAAGTCCGGCGCCCACCAATCTGGAAGAAGCCCGCAGGCTGCTCGGCGATTGCGCTCTGTTCGGCAAGCTTGCACCGCAAGATCGGGAAGCGCTGGTCGCGCGCGCCCGCATGCGCCGCTTCGATGCCGGCGACACCATTTTCCTGATGGGAGCGCTGCACGACAGCATGTTCGCCGTTCTCAGCGGCGAGGTCAGGATCAGCATGCCTTCCGCCGACGGCAAGGAGGTCGTGCTTGCCACCGTCCATGCAGGGGAGGTGTTCGGCGAGATTGCGATGCTCGACGGCAAGCCGCGCAGCGCCGACGCCACGGCGCTCACCGCCTGCAATCTCGCGGTTCTCGATCGCCGCGACGTGCTGGCCGCGATTGGCCGCAATGCGGACGCCTGGCTCGGGCTGATGGAGGTGCTGTGCTCCCGGCTGCGTCATACCGACCGCCAGCTGGTCGAGCTGGCGCTCCTGGGATTGCCGGAACGGCTTGCCAAAGCCCTGCTGCGCGCGGTCGATGCCGGTGACCCCGCTCAGGCGGCAAGTGTGGCCGAGCTGCGGCTGTCGCAGTATGAGCTGGCAAACCGCGTGGGGGCGGCGCGCGAGAGCGTGAACAAGTGCCTCCACGAATGGCAGCGCTCAGGCATCATCCGGATGGAGAAACGGGTGATCACGATCGTGAATCGCGCCGCGCTGGAAGCCCTGGCCGAGCCGGAGTGATCTTAGAGCGGGATGATTTTTCTTCGAATCATCATCCCGCTCTAGCTCTTTAGTTTGAGCATGATCTTTTTCCGGAAACCGGTTCCCACTTTTCGGGATCAAGCCCTAGCGCGCCGCCGCGACCGCCGCCTTGGCAACCTTGGGCTTGTCGCCGGCCGCAGACCGCGTGCGACTCTCGCGCAGGGCAATCACGATCTTGTGGGTGTCCCCGCGCTGCTGGATGTGCGCGGGATCGGCGCCCGGCAGCGGACGGTGCAGCCCGTATTTGGCGCCGTGGGCGTCGATCCAGTGCCAGACCTCGCTTTCCTTGCCCTCCGGGCCGGTGATGTCGATGGCGCGGCCATGGCCATAACCGCCGGTGCGACGGCTGCCGCCATGCAGCGAGTTGCCGACGCTGGCCTTGAACCCGGAGGCGAGGCTCTGGCGGTAATCATCGCGGAAGGCGCTGAGCATCGACCATTGCAGCCCGGACGCATCCATCGCGCGCCCGGCGTGATAGAGCTGCTCGCGGAACTCGGGATCCATGCCGCCGATCACATAATCCTTCAAGCCAAGATGCGCGTGCTTGGCCGCGGCCGGATCCTTCCAGGTGAAGTCACCGGTGCCGTCCTTCTTGGTGGGGATGCGCCGGTAGACCTCCCATAGATAGTCGTCCACCTGATCCATGATCGACTGCTTGCGCGGGGCATCGACATCCTTCGGCGCGAGACCAACCAGGCCCTCCACCTTCACCACTGCCCGCTGAATGGACTCGCGCGCCGCCGCTGCGACGCTGCCGATGCCCGGGCGCGCCTCGGGATTGACGAAGCGCACCGTCTGCACCGCGCGCGGAAAGCTCGATTGCACGGCGTCGTCATCGAGATCATCGGAAGCTTCGACCTGTTCCGAATAAGGGTGCTCCGAAGCGCTTTGCTCCTCGCTCGCCTGCGGTGCGGGTGCCTTTCGATACACCACGGTTTCGCTGCTGGCAGACGCGAGCGCGAAGGTCTGTGGCCTGGCCTCCTGCCCACTGTCCTGCCTGCTCTCCTGCCTGCTCTCCTGCCTGCTCTCTTGCCAGCTTTCCTGGCTGCCCTCCTGACTGTCCATGACGGCCGAGGTCACGAGCGCCCCTGCAAGCGCGCTGGCCGCGAGCGTGAGCGGGAATGCCACATTGCGATGCCGCGCCGCGATGCGCGCGATCAATTGCAGGGGCAAGGGTGCTGCCCGGCCTGCCGCCCGCCGCTGTGAAAGATAAAGTGCGGCCGGCCGCGGCACGGCACCTGCTTGTGCGATCATGCAAGCGTTTCCCCGTCTCACCGCTCTCGTGGAATGTCGCGCAATTCCGGATGCGAATGCGTCATTGGGCGCGCGCAGGGCGCGCGCGCCGGCAGAGATGGCCGAGAGAGAGCGGCCCCCGATTCCCCGAACCGATGATCCCCCATCGGGGCGAAGTTCAATCGAAGATTGAGGGGAAATATTGACGCGACTGGCACCAATTGACGGCACTGTTAACGCTTTATGCGCGACGCGACGCCCCTTTGCGATCGCCCTGCGAAATGTAGGCCGAATCCGGATGCGCTGCGCCCGCGACTAGGCGGTCCTCACGATCCCTACCGGCTATACGTCTTTTGCCGTGCCACCTTTCCTGCCACGCGCCTTGGCGGTAGGTCTATCAGCTCAGTTTCGGCCTGTCGTTCTTTGTCCGCCTCGGCATGGAGCCAGCGTGGTATCCTGCAAGTCGCGTGGCAACCGCAGCATCGCGGGAGGGAGAATTTTTCATGCGCAGGGTAGTTCTCGGCATCGCTGCGGCAGGGCTCCTCGCCGTGCTGCAGGGCGAAAGAGCTGCCGGCCAGGAGAGGCGCGGCGTGATACCGCATGCTCCGCTGCTCAAGATGATCCTGCCCGGTACGGCGAACCAGGAGGTCGCAGTCTACGAGACGGAATACGCACCGGGGGGCATCAATCCCCGACACCTCCATCCGGCGGCGATCACGTTCCATGTCCTGTCCGGCACCGGCGTCTGGCAGGAAGAGGGGAAGCCGCCGATGACGCTGCATGCCGGGGATAGCCTGTTTGTTGCTGCCGGCACCATCCATTCTCACTGGAATCCCAGCGCCATCGACAATCTCCGCTTCCTGGAGTTCATCGTGGCAGAAAAGGACAAAGGGCGTTCCATTCCGCAACCGTTGAACCAATGAAGGTCGCGAGACTTGTCCGCCCGCCGGGGACAGCTTGCTGCGGCCAACGCGGCCGATCCCGGCAGCAAGAACCGGAGTGATTCATCTGCTGCCATGGTGCAAGCTCGGGCACCCACGCTGCCCGAGACCGGCCATGCATTTGCGCTTCAGACCAACGCTCGTCCTGTCCATATCGCTTTTCCTTGCCGCGGCGGACGCGATGCTCGCGCAGGAGGGGCCGCAAACCGGCCGCGACCAAGGAAGAGTGTCGCACGCCTCGCAGGCGCCCTCCCCTTCTGCGGATTCTCCTGCTGCGCGCACGGGAAAGGAGCGGCTCGGGAAAAAATGGATGGACGAGCAGCGCCTCGACAACTGCAAGATTCCCCCCGACAAGCGCGGAACCAAGCCTCGCCCGGATACCTGCTCGACGCCTCCTGCGCATTGACCTGCGCTTGACTCACTCCTGCGTCAGGGCGCGTGCAGCAAATAATTGCGGAGCAGATAATCGAGCCCTCGCCGCCAGCTCTCGTCGGTGTTGCCGCGGATGTCGACGCTGCGGATGAACTCCATCCGGCCGGATTGCGCATCCTCTATGTAGACATTGATGTTGAGGATGAGGTTGCTCACCTTCTGCACGGTTCCCCACAGCGCCCGGCTGGCGCCGACCCTGCGGGCGAGCTCGCGCTCGCAGCCATGGCAGTTGCCGACGCCTCCTGCCGCCGCGAGCTCGCTCGCTGCCGCGCCCGGCAGGTCGGCGACCGCGAACCGGCCGGAGGCCGTGAGGCTGCGGCGCAGCAAGTCATCGAGCATGCGGATGCGCTCGGCTTCTGCCGGCGCGGTCGGCTCCAGCGAGGTATTGATGAGCTCGAACCCGAGGAACGCGACGCGCGCCACCTCGCTCGCGTCCGGCCCCGCGACGCCCGCGCCCACCGCAGTCACGGCGCAGAAAACCGCGACCACCGCATTCGTCGCAAAGCTGCTCATCGCAAGCTCCGCAGCACCTGCTCGCGCAGCGCATTGCGATCAACCTTGCCGGTGTGGCCGATGGGGAGCTGCGGGCCGAAATGATAGACGTCGGGCCACTTGAACCTTTCAATCCGTCCGGCGATCCATTCCCGCAGGCCCTTCTCGTCGAGGCGAGCGTTCGCCCGCGGCACGACAAGCGCATGGATTCGCTCTCCCATCATGGCGTCGGGTACGCCCGCGGTCAGCGCCGCGGCCACACCGGGATGCTGCGCCAGGACACAATCGAGCTCGAGCGGCGACACCTTGGCGCCGCCGCGGATGATGAGATCCTTGATGCGTCCGGCGAGCTCGACGCGGCCGTCCTCACGCCTGCGCGCCAGGTCTCCGGTGCGGAAGTATCCGTCCGCGAAGGCGCCGTTTGTCATGTCGGGCTCATCGAGATATCCGTTCATGATGAAAGGCGTGCGAATCTGCAGCTCGCCGGTGGTGGCGACGGGCAATTCCCGGCCTTGATCGTCGGCGACGCGAAACTGCACGCCCGGGCCGGGGCGGCCGATGGTGTCGGCGAACTGCGCGCGCTCGTGTGCGGCAAGAAAAAAATCGCAGCTGCAGGTCTCGGTCAGCCCAAAAATGTCGACCACCTGCGCATTCGGCATCGATTCTTGCAGCCGCAAGCTCAGCTCCCGGCCGAACGGTTCGCCGCCGGTCAGTATCCGCTCGACGGCGGTGCCGGCGATCAGCGGAGCCGAGCGCGTCTCATGGAGCGACAGGAATCTGCGCAGCATGGTGGGCACGAAGGCCGCGTCCGAGATGCGCTGCTCGCGCATTGCGGTCAGGATCGCCGCCGGCTCGAAGCGCGAATGCATGCAGGCGGTGCCTCCCTTACGAAGCGTCAGCAGCAGGACCCACATTCCGAAAACGAAAGTGATCTGCAGAACCACCAGCGTGCGCGTACGCGCGGTGAAGCCGAGCATGCGATCGATGGCATCGAGCTTGCCCGCAAAAGCGCGGTGGCTCAGCACCACCCCTTTCGGCCGCCCGGTGGACCCCGATGTGAATACGACAAGCGCCGCGCCTTCGAGCAGCGGCCGCGCCGGCGGGGGCTTGCCTGTCAGCTCGCACACGGGCTGCGCGGGGGCGTTCGCCACGGAGAGCCTGGCGCCCGTTGCGGCGCGCACGGCCTCAATCGCAGCCGCGGGAGCATGACGCGCCACCGGCACCGCGACGCTGCCCGCGAGCCATACCCCGATGAGCGCCGCTCCATCGCGTGCTTCGTTGGCAACCGGCACCATCACCGGCTCGTGGGGCTCAACGCCGGCGCTGCGCAACGCCCGTTCGATGGCGCTTGCGGCGTCCGCCAGCCGGCGGTAGGTCCAGATTCCGCCGCTGTCGTTGAGCGCGGGGCGCTCGCCGAATGCCGCGAAGCTTTGCAGCAGAAGGCTTCCCAGATTATCCATCGACACTCTCGCCGAAACGGGCATCGCGCCAGGCGATGGCCTTACGCAGCCCTTCCTTGCGCGCGATCTCCATGAACCTGCGCTTGTCCTCGCTGCCCTTGCCTTCCACTGCAAGATCGATATCGAGTGCGGCCTTGAGCGCCTCCACCAAGCCCATCGTTTCAACGCTCTGATTGATCGCCCGCTTGGTTTGCTGCACGAGCTCGGGGTCGATGATGGCGATGTGGCGGGCAAGCGCGAGGGCGGCGGATTCCAGCGCAGCGGACGGCACGACGCGGTTGATGAGCCCGATGCGCGCCGCCTCCGCCGCGCCGATGCGGTCGGCGCCGGTGAGAATGATCTCCTTTGCGCGCTTGGGACCGACCAGCCACGGCAGGATCATGACGACGATGCCGGCGCCGAATTTGAGCTCCGGCTCGCCGAATACCGCGTCTTCGGCGGCGATGGTGATGTCGCAGCACAGCGCCAGCTCGCAGCCGCCGGCCAGGCAGTAGCCCTGCACCGCCGCAATGGTCGGTTTCCTCAAATGCCAGAAGCGCATGATGGTCGAAAAGTCGCGATCGAGAATCTCGCGCCAGGCCTGCGGGCCGCTTGGCCGCGCCTCCATCTGCTCCTTGAGATCAAAGCCTGAGGAAAAGTTGCCGCCGGCGCCCTTCACCACCACGACGCGGAGATCATCGTCGCGCTCCACCGCATCAAGCACCTCCTGCAGCTCGCCAAGCATCCGCCGGTCGATCGCATTGAGCCGCTCCGGCCGCGCCAGAGTAAGAAGCGCAACGGTCCCGGACCGCTCAAGGCGAATGGTCTCATAGGTGTGGGCCATGTTCCTCCTATGAAAGCTTCGCCTTCAAACGCGGCCCAGCGAAATCGAGAACCGCGCGCAGCTTTTGCGGCAACAGCCCTTGACCTGCGTAGACGAGGCTGACCGGCACGGCCGCCGGTTCGAACTCTCGAAGTGCGAGGACAAGCGCTCCGGATCGGATTGCTCCGGCGACCTGGTACGAGAGAACTCGTGTAATCCCCACTCCTGCAACGGCGGCATCGATTGCGGCCTCCGCCGTGTTGACGACCAGCCGCGAATGGATCGCGGCTGAGATGCTGGATTTGCCGCTTGCAAAAACCCAGATGCCCGGAGACATCAGCCCATCGAAGGTGACGCAGTCATGTTTGCCGAGGTCGCCGGGTGTGTTGGGCGTGCCTCGTTGAGCGAAATAGGCAGGAGCGCCGCAAACCACCGGGGTGATCGAGCCAACGCGAGCTGCAACCAGGCTGCTGTCGGGCAACTCGCCGATGCGAACAGCGAGATCAGCATTCTCTTCCTGGAGGTTGACAACGCGATCGGCCAGCACGAGGCGGATATCGATATCCGGATAAGTCTTGAGAAACTCAAACAAGACCGGCAAGACGTGGAGCCGCCCGAATACGATCGGTGCGGTGATGACCAAGTCACCCCTCGGCATAACATATTCGCCTGCCGCGGAGCGCTCAGCTTCGTCGATATCATCGAGGATTCGCTTGCAGGCAGTAACGTAGGAACGGCCGGCCTCTGTGAGGATGAGTCGCCGACTGGTTCGAGTGACGAGCCGGGTTCGCAGATGCGCTTCCAGATCCGAGACCTTTCGGCTCACGGTCGCGAGCGGCATCCCCAGCTTGCGCGATGCCCCTGAAAGGCTGCCGGCTTCAACAGCAGCCAGCAACGTCGACATGGCTTCAAGCCTATCCATCCACACTTCCGTAATTTGGTAGGATGTCTCTAAAATCTACAGGGTATTCTTCATCGATGGAAGGATTACGTGGATGCTACCGGCTATCCCGACCGGCAATGCACCGGTCACGCTCATCGGGCCGGTGGCCCTATCGGAGGCGACCATGGAAACGGCGCATGCATATTCCAGCGACATTGCTTTCACGCCGTCCATCAAGGCGCTCCAAGGCCGCAAGGGCTCCCGTCAGGCGTATCAACGCATGGAGGAACGAGGCTCGTGGCAGACGCGGATCACCCCTGATCTCGCGGCCTTTATCGAAGCGCAGACGAGCATTTTTCTCGGCACCGCAAGCGCGCAGGGACAGCCTTACATCCAGCACCGCGGTGGGCCAGCCGGCTTCCTGCGTGTGCTCGACGACAAGACCATCGGTTTCGTCGATTATTCCGGCAACCGGCAATTCATCACCCAAGGCAATCTCTCGGACAATCCCAAGGCCCACATCTTCCTGATCGACTACGCGCACCGGCGCCGCATCAAGATTTGGGGCGAAGCGCGGGTCGTCGAAGGCGATGCGGAATTGACCGCGAAGCTGATGCCGGACGGTTACAAAGCACGTCCCGAGCAAGTGATCCTATTCACCGTTTCTGCATGGGACGCAAATTGCTCTCAGCATATTCCGCAACGTTTCGAGGCTGCTGATGTGGCGGCGGCACTGGCCGCACGGGACAAACGCATCGAGACGCTGGAAGAGGAGATCAGACGGCTGCGTGAGGCCAAGAACGGGGACAGCATGAGAGGACTGCGGTGCGAGACGACCCAGCTTATGACCGCAGCAGGTCACGGGCGGCAGTCCCGGGGAGAAGCCGGCCGGCGTGAGCCGGCTGCGGACATCCTGTCGCATAAGACGGGGTGATTTCCGCAGGCGCGAGGTCCGGCAATTATGCTATTTTTTCTGCAGCGGGACCCCTATGAAACTTCGCCACCGCAGACAATTTCTCCAACTGGCCGCAGCCAGCGCTGCGCTGCCGCTTGTCTCACGAACCGTGAGCGCGCAGCCCTATCCGTCGCGGCCGGTGCATATCGTCGTCGGATACCCAGCCGGTGGCTCGCCGGACATCATCGGGCGCCTCGTGGGTCAATGGCTGTCGGAACGGCTCAACCAGCAATTCATCGTCGACAACCGGCCGGGCGCTGCCAGCAATATCGGCACCGAAATCGCCGCCAAAGCGTCGCCCGACGGCTATACGCTGTTCGTCGCCGTCTCGACGAACGCCGTCAACGCCACGCTCTACACAAATCTAAATTTCAATTTTATTCGAGATCTCGCGCCAGTGGCGGGCATTGGCCGCACACCCTTTGTGATGGTGCTCAATCCATCGTTCCCGGCGAAAACCCTTCCCGAATTCATCGCCTATGCCAAGGCCAATCCGCGCAAGATCGATATGGCCTCGCAGGGGATGGGGACCACACCCCATGTGTGCGGCGAGCTGCTCAAGGCGATGACCGGCGTTGACTTCGTGCACGTGCCATATCGCGGCAACTTGATGCCCGATCTGCTCGCCGGACAGGTGCAATTCTATTTCAGTCCAATGGCTCAGGCGATCGAGCTCATCAAAGACGGCCGACTCCGCGCCCTCGGGGTGACTACTGCGACACGCGTGGATGCGCTGCCGGCCGTCCCTGCAATTGCGGAATTCGTCCCCGGCTATGTAGCGACCGGCTGGTATGGCATCTGCGCGCCCACGGGTACGCCGGCCGCGATCATCGACAGGCTGAACAGCGAGATCATCGCCGGCGTTGCCGCTCCCGATTTGCAGGCGCGCTTTCTGGCCCTCGGCGTTGAGCCGATGCCGATGACAGCTGCCGAATTCGGCAAGTTCATTGCCGACGAAACCGAGAAGTGGGCAAGGGTAATCATGCTTGCGGGCATCAAGCCTGAGTAATGGACCTGGCAGGGAAGCCGTCCTGCAAGTCCTCCTGCGTCCTGGGTTGAGTCTGCTGCCCCTTCGAAAACAGTCATAACCGGCTTATGCTCAATGCTGCAAGATTTCCTCGACAGCGGCCGCTTCCGCTTTGATCTCGCCGATGTGAAGACGGCGCACAGGCGACCGTTGTGATTTCTTGCGGACTCATCCACTGCAACAATTGCGGTGCCGGATCAGCACGGGGGCAGGAGCAGCAAAGTGAGCGAGTTCGGCATCGGCGCAAGTCTGCCGCGTCTTGAGGATGAGCGCTTTCTCGCAGGACGTGCGCAATTCTGTGCGGACATCGCGCTTCCGGGGACTTTGAACGCGGCGTTTGTTCGCAGTCCCCACGCGCATGCTCGCATCGTGGCCGTCAAGAAGCCGTCCGGATTTGAAAAGCAAGTCTATTGCAATGGAGACCTCGCCGGCCTTCGCAGGATTCGATCGACAGCCAAATTACCGAGCTTCAAGCCGTCGGATTGGCCGGTGCTTACCGACGGCAAGGTCAGGCACGTCGGCGAACCGATCGCCATGGCGATCGGCTCGACGCCGGCCGAAGCGGAAGACATAGCCGGCTTGGTCGGGGTCGAATTCGAGCAATTGCCCGCAGTCGTGTCGATGTGGGATGCGCTCAAGAGCGACGCGCCGCTGGTGCATGACGAGTGGGGCAACAATGTCCTCGTCGACATGAGGCTCGAGGGCGGCGAGCTCGCCGCCGTCAAGTCCGCCGCCGCTCATGTGGTCGAGCGCAGCTTTCGCATGAACCGCATGCACCCGTTGCCGCTTGAGGGTCGTGCCTGCGTCGCGTTCCATGACGGCAGGCTCGATGAGCTCGTCGTCTACGTCGCGCATCAGCTGCCTGTCCCCCTTCAGATCGGCCTCGCGCAGGTTCTGGGCATGAGCCAAAGGCGGCTGCGCGTAGTCGCTCCCGATGTCGGCGCGTCATTCGGGCTGAAAACATATCTCGAAAGCGAAACGGTTTGCGTGGCGTGGGCTGCGATGAAGCTCCGGCGTCCCGTGCGCTGGATTCAGGACCGTTATGAATCCCTGGTCTGTGACGCGAACTGCCGCGATTATCATTGCAAGGTTATTGCCTATGCGGATGCAAACGGCCGCCTTCTCGGCATGGAATGCGACGTCTTGGTCGATTCGGGTGCGTACTCACCCTGGCCGTGGCCCGCCGGCCTCGAAGGCGGGCTCGCCCTTGGAAACATGCAGGGTTGCTACGATATCCGCGCATTTCGCGGCCGTGCCATCAACGTGGTGAGCAACAAGCCGGCCGGTCAGCCGTTTCGCGGGGTTGCACGCCCGCTATCCTGTTGCGGCCACGAGATCGTGATGGACGCCGTCGCGCACGCTGTGGGTATCGATCCGCTCGAGGTGCGGTTGCGGAATTTCGTTCGTCCGGCGCAGATGCCGTACGTATCCATCACCAAAAAAACGCTGGACAGCGGCGATTACGGCGCGGCGCTCAAGCGAGCCGCGGAATTAGTTGGGCTGCCGGCCGTTCGCGCCCGCCAGCAACAACCCCAGCCGGACGGGCGCCTGATCGGTGTCGGGTTTGCATCATTTTATGAGCAGACCGCCTACGGAACGGGGCCTTTCGGCTATGCCGCCTGGGGGATCGAGCTCGTTCCCGGCATGGAGCCCGCCGTTGCGCGGCTGACAGGCGACGGCGAATTGATTCTGCAAGTCGGCTCGCATTCGCACGGCCAGGGCCACGAGACGGTATTCGCCCAGCTTGCGAACGAAATTCTCGGTATCGATCCACGCAAAGTGTCGGTTCGTTTCGGGGATACCTCGATCTCGCCTGCCGGCACCGGCACCTACACATCCCGTTCCATGGTGACAACCGGGGGCGCCATTGTTGAAGCCTGCCGGGCTTTGCACGCGCCCATCATAAAGATCGGCGCACACCTTCTGCAGTGCAAGGAAGCGGATGCGCGGATCAAGGATGGCCGGGTGCAAGGGCCACAAGGCAGCGTCGAGCTCGCGGAAATCGGGCGCGCATGGTACCACCATCCGGAAGAGCTGCCCGCGGACATGGATCCGGCGGGGCTTACGGCATCGGCGGGCCACAAGGCACACGATCCCGGCGTTTTCGCCTACTCGGCGCACGCCGCCGTGGTCGCGGTCGATCCGGAGATCGGCAGCGTCGAGCTTATCGACTATGCAATCGTCGCCGACTGCGGTACGCGGGTGAATCCGCTGCTCGTGGAAGGACAGGTTGTCGGCGGCTTCTCCAATGGGCTCGGCAACGCGCTCTATGAGGAGAGCACCTTTGACGAGCTTGGCCAACCGACCGCGACCACGCTTGCCGACTATACGGCGCCCACCGCGCCCTCGATCCCGGAGCTCAAGCTGGGCTTCATCGAAACACCCTCCCCCTTCGCCATGCTTGGGATGAAAGGGATTGGCGAAAACGGCGCGATCGGGCCGCCCGCGGCCATTGTCAATGCTGTCAACGATGCACTGCACCCCCTTGGTGCGTCCGTCTACGAGACACCCGTCACGGCCCAGCGCGTGCGCGCTGCGATCTCCCGTGCCTGTTCAAGCCGCGATGAATGAAACGGGCACAGCTTGCTGTCCGCACCTCGACACGCTCGCAGACCGATCGGCACGTCGAGGCGGCGGGAATCAGGGTGTTTCCGGCGCCCCCTGCAGCTTCAGCAGGCGGTCAGCATTTCCGTGCGCGACCTTCGCCAAATCCGCCGGCGACAGAGGAAGCCGGTCCAGCAATGCCCTGCCGTCGTCATTGCTCGCGTAGGGATAGTCGACTGAAAACATCATCCGATCGATCCCAAACGTCGCGAGCGCCATCACGAAAGGTGCGACGGTGAAAAATCCCGATGTCGTCACATAGACGTGATCAGTGATGGTCTGCGACAGCGAGCGTCGCAGGTGCGGCAGGTCGGACGAGAACTGATGCTCGCAGCGCGCGAGCATTCCCGGCAAGCCTTCGCCCATATGACCGATGATGAGCGTGAGCTTCGGATACCTGTCCAAGGTGCCGGAGACAGCAAGACGCATGACATGGAGCGCGGTCTCGTAATGCCATCCCCACGCAAAAGTTGCGAGCCCGAAGCCGATCTTGGGCGAAAGACCGTCGTAGTAGGCCTTGCACACCGCTGCAGGCGGCATTCCGGGATGGATGTAGAGCGGAACACCCAGTTGCTCGGCGCGGCTCAGGAGCGGGGCAAACCGAGGGTTATCGAGGAAGGCGCCCCCGATCGTTCCACTGATCAGCGCGCCCTTGCAGCCGAGGCATTCGACCGCACGCTGCAGCTCATCGGCTGCCGCCGACGGAGTGTTCATCGGCAGATGCGCAAAAGCCGCGAACCGGCCCGGGTGCTTCGCGATTTCACGTGCCGCCTCATCATTGAATTCGCGGGCAAAGGCGACGGCTTCGTCACCGTCGAACATGTCGGCGCTCGGGCCCATGTGGCTTCCGGCCTTGGAAAGGACCTGAGTGGAAATGCCCGCTCGATCCATGTCAGCCAATCTACCGGCACCGAGATCGGTCATCCTGTCCGCAACATTGCGGATCACCGTTGGCATGCTCTGGCGCGATCCGCCCGGCTGTTCCGGGAGGAGTCGATTGCGGAACGACGCCAGGGTAAAGTGCTCTTCGAGTGCTACGATGCGCATCGTGCCTTCCGACTCATTCGGCAGATGATAGATGAGATTGTCGAGAGACCTGCTGCCGGTCATGTGCGGCGTTGTGGCGCTGACGATTTTGCTTATCACGCATGTGCCGGCCGAAATCTATCCGTCGCGCCCGATCCAGGTGATTGTACCGGCCACGCCCGGCGGTCCTGCCGACACTGCAATTCGCATGATCGAGCCCGACCTTTCGGCCGTCCTCGGGACACCTTTGATTCTTGTCAATCGTCCCGGGGCGAGCGGCATCGTGGGAATGAGCGGCGTGGCGGCGGCAGCACCCACCGGGTACACCATTGGTGCCGGCGTCAACTCGATCTTCACCGTGGTGCGCATTTCAGCATCGACTGTTCCTTTCACAATCGATGACTTTCTCATCATCGGCAACTACGCAAGCGAGGTGAGCATTCTCGCCGTCCGCCCCGATGCTCCGTGGAGAAGCTTCGAGGACTTCATCGAGCATGCGCGCAGCAACCCAGGCAAATTGAGCTATGCGTCCGCGGGAGCTGGCACGGTGTCCTCCCTGAGCATGCAATCGATCACCACCGCCTTCAAATTGGACGTCACGGCGGTACCTTTTGCCGGAGGGGCACAACTCACCATGGCCGTGATCGGCGGCCATGTCGACGCCGGTGTGGTTCCCTACAGCACCGGAGCGCAAATGCTGCGGGAAGGCAAGCTCCGCCCGCTTCTGACGACTGCATTGACCCGACTGCCGTCGCTGCCGGACACCCCGACGTTGAGCGAGAAGGGCTTGCCCACCAAAGGATTCAACCTGGTCCTTGGTCTTTACGCTCCGAAGGAAACCCCGCAAGACGCGATCAACGTACTCGTCGAGGCGCTGCGGCGAGCCATGAATACCCCCGAGGCTGCTGCAAAGCTTGAAAACGTCGGTCTATTTGCTCACTACGACAATCCCAAAACCGCACGTGAGCGGCTGGACGAGGAATTCAAGGATATCGTCGCGCTCGATCGCAAGCTCAAGCAACGGCAATGATCGACCTCATCATTGCAATCATTTCATCGGCATCGGGAGGCATCGCATCATGCCCGACGAAAAGAGGCCACCGGATGCTGAAACCGGTAGTGCGATCAGCATTCCGCGCCGCAGCTTTCTGCTCGGAGCCGGAACGGGGGTCGCTTCCGGCGTTGCCTTAGCAACGCCGGTCGCGGCTCAAGCTCCGGTTGCGCAATCCGCCGTGGCCGTGGCCGACATTATTCTCAAAAGCGGCAAGATCATCACCGTTGATCCCGGGTTCACGATCGCGTCGGCAATTGCAATTGCCGGAGACCGCATCGTCGCTGTCGGCCCGGGTGAAGCGATGGCTGCCCATACGGGTCCGCGGACACGCATCGTCAATCTCAACGGCCGTCCGGTCATCCCTGGCATCACCGACGGTCATGCCCACATGGACCGCGAGGGACTCCGCAGCGTCTTCCCCTCGCTCGGACGCGTGCGCTCGATCGGCGATATTCAGGACCGGATCGCGGAGCTCGCGCACGGCAAGGCGCCGGGCGAGTGGATCGTCACCATGCCGATCGGCGATCCGCCCTATTACTTGGACGTGCCGGATATTCTCGCCGAGAAGCGCTGGCCGACTCGCCAGGAGCTCGATGTCGCCGCGCCGCGAAATCCCGTTTTCATCCGCCCGATCTGGGGCTATTGGCGCGGCACGCTTCCGCTTGTATCGATCGCCAACACGCAAGCGCTCAGGCTTGCCGGCATAACGCGTGACACAGTCTCGCCGTCGCCGACGCTCACGATCGAGAAGGATGCCGGCGGCGATCCGACCGGCGTATTCGTCGAGCATGAAATGGCGCCGATCGCGGAACTGATCTGGTTTCGCAAGCCGGCGGCGTTCTCGCATGCTGACCGCATGAAGGCGCTGCCGGAATCGGCGCGCGCCTACCATGCGTTCGCAACAACAAGCGTGTTCGAGGGTCACGGCGCAGGAACCGAGCTGCTGCGCGTATATAAGGAGTGCCTGCGTGACGGCAGCTTGACGATGCGGGCAACGCTAGCGTTCAGCGCGGACTGGAAGGCCGCTGCCGGAGCGCCGCTGCGGCCGTTTGTGGAAGCCTGGGCCGGCTGGTCCGGCGAGCCCGGATTGGGCAACGATTGGCTCAAGATGGGCGGTCTGTTCGTCCAGGTCGGCCGCACCGCGGCCGATGAGGCGCGTGCGACCGTGGCTCCTTATACGGGCTGGGCAGGGTTCAATGCGAGCCATGGCTTGCCGCGCGACCGGGTCAGGGAGCTGCTGCTTCATTGTGCCCAAAACGATATCCGTCCTGTGGTGATCGGTTCGGAAAATCTCGACCTTTATGACGACGTCGACCGCGAGATCCCGCTAAACGGCCGGCGCTGGGTGATCAGCCACATCAGCACGTTCTCTAAAAAGGATATCGAGCGCATCGCGCGCATGGGGCTGGTCGTGACGACTCATACCAACAATTATCTGTACAAGGGGCTCGACGCGCTGGCGCGCAGACTGCCTGCGGAACAGCACGGTGAAATCGTGCCGTTGCGCTCGTTGCTCGATGCCGGCGTGAAGGTATCGTTCGCAACCGACAACGTGCCGGTTTCGAATTTTCTGCCGATCTCGCAGGCCATCCGGCGCGTCCCGTATCAAATGCAGGAGCCTGTGGCGCCGGAGCAGGCGCTAAGCCGTGCCGACGCGTTGCGTTGTGTGACGAATTGCGGGGCCTATCTGACCTTCGATGAGGGCAAAAAAGGCTCGCTTGAGCCCGGCAAGCTCGCCGATCTTGCCGTGCTGAGCGCCGACCCGCTCACGGTTGCTGAGAAAGAAATCGCCGACATTGGAGCGCTGATGACGATGGTCGGCGGCAAGATAGTCTACGAGGGTACCGCCTGGGCGGATTGACGGTGTGAGCAGGAGGAGCGAGCCTACCGCCGGATCGGTCCGAAACCGAGCTCATGCAATTGCCAGCAAAAGCACCCTTCACTTACGCCGCCTGCGCAAGGGCAGCGTCGAGCCCATCTCGGCTTCATCGCGTTTCTCGCCGCGTCGCCTGCAGTGCCTTCATGGTCTGAGCATATCCTTCCTCGGCCCGCTTTCGGATCGCGTCAGGCGAGAAATCGGCGTCTCCGAATTCATCGACCGGATCAGGAGGCGTGATGGAAACAATTCGCGGAACATGAATATAGCCACGTTTCTTCACGGCTTCATAAGCGGGGTCGTCCTTGAGGGGATTGCCGCCGGGAAGGTTTTCAATGGCCTCGATCAGCTTAGCAACCTCGTTGATCCGGGAGAGCATCTTCAAGTCTTTCGAGGTCTTGTTCGCAAACTGAAGATTCTTCATCCTCGCCTGGACCTCCAGCAGATTGCGGGGAAGCGGTGCTTTGTTCGGAAAAAGGTTCACGACATAGATCGTTCGATTCAGTCCTGCCGCATTGTCGAGCTTGTCCAGGACCGCACCGAGGGGTGTGTTGTTGAACAATCCCCCATCCCAATAGGATTTATTTTCAATCGTCGTCATCGAGAACGCGGGCGGCAGGCTGCCGCTCGCGATAATGTGGTCCAATGTGAGCGTGTCCTCACGGCTGTAGAAAAACCTGATCTGGCCTTCCTCCAAATCCGTCGCGCTCACCAATAGCGCGGGGGCCGCAGTCCTATCCGGAAGGGAATCGAGGTCAACCAGTTGCTGTAACGTATCGCGCAACGGCGCCGTATCATAAAAATACGTCCAGCTGGGCCAGTTGAAATAGTCTAGCCGCGGAACAAAAAAATTAGGATCGCCGAAGAACGACGCATATTGCCGAAGAGCCGGCGGCAACATCAATCCGGGCACGGTCACTTTTTCCCAAAACGCCTCAAGCGCGTCGAGCGGTTTGAGGCCGCGCGCCGGTCGCGCCAAAAGGACAGCGGTTATCGCTCCAACCGAGACTCCGGCAATCACGTCGGGACTGAAATGATTGTCTTTGTAGAGCGCCCGTGCCGCTCCCAGCTCGTAGGCGCCAAGCGCACCCCCTCCCTGCAGAACCAACGCTGATTGTGCCTGGCGCGTCATGTAATGCTTACACCCTTGCGGCCGAGCATCACGCTGAAGCTCTCGCGATTACTTTGAAGCTCTCGAGCTTCTCGGAAGCAGGACCAAAACGTGCGGTGCCCTTACTCCAATCCAAGTATTGATACCTTGGCGGTCGTGATTTCGGTAGGCCACAGAATTTCCGTGAGGCCTTTTGCAACGGCGATCTTTTGTATTCCATTGACCGAATAGGTGATGGCGCCGCCGCCGATGGCGCCATGGAGGTTTTGACCCCATAATTTGCGCCCGTTTTCCGTGTCAAGCACGTAGAAATTTCCACCCATGTCGCCGAAGAAGACGATACCGCCCGCCGTCGGGGTCATGCCGCTTTGAATGGGATAATTCGTCTTTGCTCTCCATTTCCAGGCGCCCGTGTCGGCGTCGACGGCATACGTCCAGCCCGCCCAGTCAAAAGCCGGATCCGCCTTACCCCATGTGTTGAACGGGTTGATTGATGCTTCGCCGCCCCACGGTTTGGCGGGCGCGACGGCGGCGATTTTTTCGGCCGGCATGAGGGTGACGGTGGTGCACCATTCAACCTCGCCGATGAAGACCAGATTCGACTGGGGATCGTAAGCGGGACCGTTCCACTCGGCGCCGCCAACCGAACCCGGGCAGAAGTGGACCGGCTGGCCGACCACAAACGGCGCGTCCGCGTTCTCCATCCGGGTGACCGGCTGCCTGTAGAGCAAGGCATTGGTGTCGAGATCGAAGCCGTAAAGGTGGCCGTCCTTCGGGGCGACCAGCAGGACCTTCCTGCCGCCCGCGGTCCTGACAATGGCCGGAGCTCCGGAAACGTCCCAATCGTGCCAGTCTTTCGGAACGATCTTGAAGTGGTTCTTGTAAGCCCCGGTCATCGCGTCGAGGATGACGACCGAGCCGGAATAAAGGTTCGAGCCTTCCCGCACGCCGGTTGCAAAATCGGGCGCGGGGTTCCCGCCCGGCACATACAACAAGCCGGTATCCGGATCCAAGGTGTATGAAGTCCAGGTCGCGCCGCCCGTTATCGGCACGCCTTGCAGCGAGTTGCCCCAGGTCGTCGCATTGAGGGGCGAGGCCCCTGGCGGCCCACGCGTCGGGTCGCCCTCGGCCTTCGGCACGAGGTAGAACTCCCACACGATCTTGCCGGTCTTGGCGTCAAGCGCATACATGCGCCCCTTCACTCCCTTGATGTCGCCTCCCGCGTTACCGATGAAAACCAGGCCGTTCCAGGCGATCGGAGCGGCCGGGGCGCTCTCGCCCTTCTTCGGATCCGCGATCGCGGTTTCCCAGACGCGCTTGCCCGTCTTGAAGTCGTAGGCGAGGACGCGGCCGTCCTGGGTGCCGCGGAAAAGCATGCCGTCCAGATATGCCGCGCCGCGATTGACCTCCTGAGGCGTGGCAGGAACGTAATCCTCGTGCGTGCGCCAGTTCTCGCGGCAGGTTGAAGGATCGATCGAGAAGATGTCGAACGTGGTCACGAAGATCAGCGCGCCGTTCACCTCCAGCAGCCCGGAGGTAAAGCCGGTATATTGCCTGGTATCATAGGTGCAGAGAACCTTGAGCTTGTCGGCGTTTGCTCTGTTGATCTGACTTAGCTGCGAGAAGCGATTCGAGGTGAGCGTCTTGTTGTAGCTCGTCCAGTCTGCCTCCGCGCCGCCAGCAGCGGCCTGCGGCGATGTCGAAGCCGTCGCGGTTGACGTTTGCGCCGCCGCCCCGGGCTGGGCGAGCTCCGTTTCAAGGGTCCCTGCAGGAGCCGACCAGTAGCGCGCATAATTTATCGCCATTGACGCGATTTGAACCGTCTGGTCCCAATAAGCATAGGACAGGCCGGCTACGGCGATGCCGACCACAACGATTGCGCCGAGGAGGGCGCGCCAATGTCTCAGAAGCCAGGATCTCATCGATTAACTCCCTGAGCTGACACGTAACACTCCGCACCGAAAGCCTCGCCGGAACACATTTATAACCTCCGTCGAGGGCCCCCATGATGCCCCGACGAGGGCGGAGACCGTTCCGCAGGAATGCTCCGAAACCGGGCATGAATTCAACCCTGTGATGCACCAACGCAGTCTGTTCAAAACAGCGGCATTGACGCCTGCATATTAGGCGACGCGTGCGCAATTGCGCTCGCCGGGAGGCGAGAAAAGTGCGAGGCTCGATGCCCAGCACGACGCGCACACCGGCTCAAATACCGGGTTGCCCCCAGGCTCGGTGGGGGGAGCGTGCCGGTGGCACGCAGGATGCTTCGAAAGCTGGTGAAGCAAAGAGGCTACGTCAGCCTCGCGCAATTTCGAGGGGGAGCGTCAAAGGCGAGCCAAGTGGAGAGCGAAAATGGACAGGCGGGCATTCCTGAAAACCGGCGCGTCGGCTGCATTATTCCCTGCGGTTCAGCACCTGGGGATGACGCCTGGGCGCGCCGCCGGCGAGAAAGTCCTGCGGCTTGCCATGACGCTCGGCGATATTCCGCTTACCACCGGCCAACCCAGCCAGGGTGCGGAAGGAATTCGCTTCATCGGCCTTACGCTCTACGACAGCATGTTCGGGTGGGATCTCTCCCGCAGCGACCAGGCGGCGAAGCTTATTCCTGGTCTTGCCGAGAGCTACAGCGTCGATCCCGACACCAAAACGCTCTGGACATTCAATCTGCGTCGCGCGGTCAAGTTTCACGACGGCTCCGGCTTCAACGCCGACGCGGTCTTGTGGAACCTCGACAAGCTCTTGAACAAGGGCACTCCCCAGTTCGACCCGATCCAGGTCGCGATGGCGGGCTCCTATCTCGCCGGGATCAAAAGCTATCGCAAAATCGACGATTACACGGTAGCGATCACGACCAACGAGCCCGACGCCATGCTTTACTACCGGCTTGCAGGCATCAACTTCTCTTCACCTGAACGGTGGAAGGAGGTGGGAGGCGATTGGGGCAAATTCGCCGAGCGACCATCCGGCACCGGCCCCTGGATGCTGGAGAAGCTTGTGCCGCGCACACGGGCCGAGCTGGTCAGAAATCCGAATTACTGGGATCGCGAGCGGATTCCCAAGCTCGATCGTCTCATCCTGTTCGCCATGCCAGACGCGAACACGCGCGTCGCCGCGCTGCTCTCGGGTGAGATCGACTGGGTCGAGGCGCCACCGCCCGATACCGTGCCACGTCTCAAGCAGCAGGGGATGCAAGTCGTCAGCAACGTCTATCCGCATGTGTGGCCATATTGGCTGAGCTATACTGCGGACTCCCCATTCCATGACATCCGGCTGCGCAAGGCTGCGAACCTTGCCATCGACCGTGAGGGCCTTTGCCAGCTCCTCGGTGGTCTTGCGATACCCGCGCGGGGACAGGTGGATGCGAGCCACCGCTGGTTCGGCAAACCCGCATTCGAGATCAAGTACGATCCGGCGGCTGCCAGGAAGCTGATGACGGAGGCGGGATACGGTCCCGCCAGACGCTGCAAGGTCAAGTTCCTCACTTCGAATGCCGGATCGGGGCAGATGCAGCCGCTGCCCATGAACGAATTCGTGCAGGAGAACCTGGGCCAGGTCGGGTTCGAGGTCGAGATTGAAGTGGTCGATTGGGAGGCCCTGCGCGCGCGCCGCCGCGCGCGCGCCGACGGCGCTGAGAACAAGGGCGTTTATGGTCTCAACAACAGCTGGTCGCTCATGGATCCCGACTTCGGGCTCCTGAGCGTCATCCATTCGAAGAACGCACCGCCGGTAGGCAACAATTGGGGTCTGTACAATGATCCCATCGCGGATGCGCTGTGCGACAAAGCGAGGCTCGAATTCGATATCGACAGGCAGGACCAGGCTCTCGCCGCCCTTCACCAGTACATCGTCGACCAGGCGATGTGGATCTGGGTCGTGCACGACCTCAATCCCCGCGCGTTGGCCCCGAAGCTCAAGGGGTTCGTGCCGGCGCAGGCCTGGTATGTGAATCTGAGCGCGCTCGACATGGCATAGAGCGTCCGCTCTGATCGAAGGCAGCTTTTAAGGACGCCGCATGCTGCTGTTTGTTCTCAAGCGGCTCGTCTATGTCCTGCCGATCGCACTGGGCGTGTCGCTCATCTGCTTCGCCCTCATCTATCTCGCACCGGGCGATCCGGCGAGCGCGCTCATCCCGGACAACACGCCGCCCGCAGTGGCCGCGCAGATCAGGCAAGCCTATGGCTTGGACAAGCCCTTGCCCGTCCAATACCTGCGCTGGCTCGGCCGCGTTCTAACCGGCGACTTCGGATTATCGCTGTCGACGCGTCGCCCGGTGATCTCCGAAGTCATTCCCGCGATGGGAAATACGTTCAAGCTCGCGGGCGGAGCGATCCTGCTCGCCTGCATCTGCGGCATCGCGTTCGGGACTCGCGCGGCCTACCGCAGCGGAAGGGCGGCCGACCGCTTGATTGGCGCGGCCGCAATCGCAGGAATATCGGTGCCGCAATATTGGCTGGGCATGGTGCTGGTCGTGCTGTTCTCGGTCAACCTCGGGATCCTCCCGGCCACCGGAATGGGCGATATCAAATCCGAGTCGCTGCTCGCGGAGCTGCGCCATCTCATCCTCCCGACGATCGCGCTGACCGTCGTGCCCGCCGGCCTGATCGCCCGGTCCGTGCGCTCGACCGTCGGCGAAATCCTGGGCCAGGAGTTCGTACAGACGCTGCACGCCAACGGCCTACCGCCATCCCGGGTGTTTCTTCACATCATGAAGAACGCAGCACCTCCGGCGCTCGCCGTCATCGGCCTCGAGTTCGCCCGCCTGCTCGGCGGCTCGATCCTGGTGGAGACGGTCTTTTCCTGGCCGGGAACCGGGTTTTTGCTCAATTCGGCAATCTTCACGCGCGATTTGACCGTGGTGCAGGGTACCGTGCTCGCGCTGGCGATGTTCTTCGTGCTCACCAACGTGCTCGTCGACGTTTTGCAAATGCTGCTGGACCCGCGCTTCAAACGTGCACGCGCGGCATCAGGAGCCTGGCAATGACCGACCACGCGGTCGAGCTGCCGGTGGACGGCGCGCCACGCGCATGGGTGCGGCGGCCGCATGGCTATTGGGGGGGCGTGTCGAGGCGCCTGTCGCGCGATCCTACTACCCTCGTGTGCGCCTTGATCCTGACCACTGTCGTTCTCGCCGCGCTGCTTGCCCCCTATCTCGATCTCGCCGACCCTTACAGGACGAGCGTGATCTACCGCCTCAAGCCGCCGGGGACGCCAGGCCATCTGCTCGGTACCGACGAGCTCGGTCGGGACCTTCTCGCCCGCCTGATCTACGGCGGCAGGCTCTCCCTTCTGATGGGATTTGTTCCGGTCCTCATTGCCACTCTGGTCGGCGCCGTGCTTGGCATTCTTGCCGGCTATTTCGGAGGCCTCGTCAACGCCGCCATCATGCGCACCATGGATGTTTTCTACGCTTTCCCCTCGATCCTGCTTGCAGTCGCAATCTCGGGCGTGCTCGGCGGAGGTGTAATGAATGGTCTGTTTTCGCTCACGCTGATATTCATTCCCTCAATCGCCCGGGTGTCGGAGAGCATCACAATGGGGGTGCGCACCCAGGATTTCGTCGACGCAGCGCGGGTGACCGGGGCTTATCCGCACCAGATCCTGCTCAGCCATATCCTGAAAAACGTGATCGGACAGATCCTCGTCTTTTCCTCCAGCCTGATCAGCATCTCGATCGTAGTCGCCGCCGGGCTGAGCTTCCTCGGTCTCGGGGTCGCACCGCCGCAAGCCGAATGGGGATTGATGCTGAGCACGCTGCGACCAACGATCTACGTGGCGCCCTTGAATGCGATCCTGCCCGGCATCATGATCTTCATTACCTCCATGTGCTTCAATCTGATGAGCGATGGCTTGCGCAATGCCATGGATGTGAAGGGCTAGGAGCAAAGCCCGTGACTGGCGGCTCGATGCTGACGACCATGCCAGACCAAGCGACACAGGCCGCATTGATGCGCGATCCGCGCGATATCGGCGGGCCAAGGCAGCCGATGCTGATCGCGGAGAACCTCACGAAGCATTTTACCTTCGACGGCGACAGGCTCGGCGCCCGCGTTGTCGTGCGGGCCGTCGATGGTGTCAGCTTCATGGTCTGCAAGGGCGAGACGCTGGGCATCGTCGGCGAGTCCGGCTGCGGGAAGTCGACGACGGCGCGGCTGCTGGTTGGCCTGATCAAACCCGATACCGGCGCGCTGGTTTTCGACGGCGAGGAGGTCGGAAGCGTGCGCGGCATCTCCATCCGCCGGATGCAGCGCTCGGTACAGATGGTGTTCCAGGACAGCTATGCCTCGCTCAACCCGCGCCTTACGCTTGCCGACACGGTCGCCTTCGGTCCGCGCGTAAGCGGGCATTCGCGGCGCGCCGCGCGAGCGCGGGCGGAAGCCGTGCTCGCCCTGGTCGGCCTCGCGCCGAAGCTCTACGCCGCGCGCTATCCGCACGAGCTTTCCGGCGGCCAGCGCCAACGCGTCAACATCGCACGCGCGCTGGCGATGGAGCCGCGCCTTCTCATCCTCGATGAGGCCGTCTCCGCGCTCGACAAATCGATTGAAGCACAGGTTCTCAATCTGCTGCAGGAGCTCAAGGCGCGTCTCCATCTCACCTACGTCTTCATCTCGCACGATCTGAGCGTCGTACGATTCATCAGCGACCGGGTCATGGTGATGTATCTCGGCAAGACGGTCGAGGTCGGCCCGGTCGAGGACATCTACGACAACCCGCGTCATCCCTATACCCGGGCGCTGCTCTCATCGCGGCCTTCAATGAATCCAAGGCAGCGCCGTACCGAACCGCCGCTCTCCGGCGATCCGCCAAGCCCCATCGATCCGCCTAGCGGCTGTCGCTTCCGCACCCGCTGTGTGCTGGCCGAACCCGTTTGTGCGACCGTCGCACCCCCGCTGACAGCGCAGGGGAGCGCGCATTTTGCTGCGTGTCATGCGGCAACGCCGGGCTCTGGCCACAGCGCCGCCGCGGCCTAGGACGATCCGGTGGGCGTTACCCAAATGATGGCCGATGCCCGCCCAGGCGGGATTTCCGGGACGCCGGCTGCACTCGTCGAGGTGCGCGACCTCACGCTGCGGCTTCTTTCACGCGACATGGATGTTTCTTTGCTGCACGGCGTGAGCTTCACGTTGCATCAGGGCGAGGTGCTGTGCCTGGTCGGGGAATCAGGATCCGGCAAGACAGTGACCCTGCGCGCGCTCATGCGGCTGCTGCCGCCGACGGCCAACATCGGCGGCAATATCAGGATCGCCGGCATTGACGTTGGTTCGCTCACGCCGCGCCAGATGATCGGCATTCGCGGCTCGCTGGTGGCAATGATCTTCCAGGAGCCGGCGACTGCGCTCGATCCGACCTTCACCATAGGACAGCAGATCGCAGAAACCGTGCGCGTGCATGACCGGGTGTCGCATTCCGCTGCACGCGGGCGTGCGCTTGAGCTGCTTGAGCTCGTGCAGATCCCCTCTGCCAGGCGCCGGCTCGATGCCTATCCGCACGAGCTTTCCGGCGGGATGCGCCAGCGTGCCATGATCGCGCTTGCGCTGTCATGCCGGCCGAAGCTTCTGCTTGCGGATGAGCCGACGACCGCCCTGGACGCAACCGTGCAGATTCAGGTGCTGCTGCTGCTGCGCAGGCTGCAACGGGAATTCGGGATGGCAATCATCTTCGTGACCCACGATGTCGGCGTCGCCTGCGAGATCGCCGACCAGCTCGCGGTGATGTATGCCGGCCGTCTCGTGGAGAGCGGTCCCGTCGAGGAGGTGATCGCCGCTCCCGCGCATCCCTACACCGCCGGCCTGCTGCGCTCGGTGGTGCATGCGCAATCCCGCGGCACCAGGCTGGAACCGATCCCCGGCGCGCCGCCGGATCTTACCGCGCTTCCGCGCGGCTGCGGCTTTGCGCCGCGCTGCGGATATGTCCGCCCGGAATGCACCGAACGCATGCCTGAGCTCTTGGCGGTTTCGCCCACGCGCAGCGCCAGATGCCTGCTTGTTACCTCCGGCGAGCGGCCGAGGGCCCCGCCAATGCCGTTCTGATCAATGGCCTGCACGCATAATGATAACCGACCTTACTCATCTCAGCGTTGCCGCAGCCGGCAAAATGCTGCGCGCGCGCGAAATCTCGCCGGTCGAACTTGTCGATGCCTTTCTCGCGCGGATCGAGCGCGTGGATGCAAGGATCAAGAGCTATCTGCTGGTGACGGCGGAAGCGGCGCGCGCGCGGGCGAAAGACGCCGAGGCGCAGATCATGGCGGGAGGCTGGCGCGGACCGCTGCACGGCATCCCCTACGGCGCCAAGGACACCTTCCATACCAAGGGGCTGCGCACGTGCGCGAATTCGCACGTGCTGATGCAGCAGGTGCCGGACCATGACGCCGCAATCATCGAGAAGCTCGACGCGGCGGGCGCGATCCTTCTGGGAAAGCTCAACACCTGGGAGTACGGAACCGGGCTTGGGCTCGTCTATCACGACGCCGCTTTCGCGCATTCAACCAATCCCTGGAAGGAGAATTATTTCACCGGCGGCTCCTCGACCGGCTCCGGCGCCGCGGTCGCCGCCGGCACCGCCATGTTCGCGCTCGGCGCCGACACCGGCGGCTCCATTCGCGCGCCGGCGTCCGGCTGCGGCATTGCCGGCCTCAAGCCCACCTACGGCCGTGTGAGCCGGCACGGCATCCTGCCCAATTGCTGGTCGCTCGACGTTGCCGGACCGATGACCTGGACGGTCGAGGATTGCGCGCTCGTTCTGCAAGCGATTGCGGGCTTCGATGCGCGCGATCCCGCAAGTGCCGACGTGCCGGTTCCCGATTATTTGCGCGCACTGGGCGATGGGGTGCGGGGGCTGACCATCGGGATCGCGCGCGACATCGGCCATTGCGTGCCCATCGATCCCGCCATTCTTGCCGGCATCGATGACGTGGCCTCCGTGCTCGCGGCCGCGGGCGCGCATGTGGTCCCCCTCGTGCTCCCTGGCTCGCCGCAGGTCTATCGGCAGGTCACCACGCTCATCACCGGTCCGGAGCGCGCCAGCGCCCACGAGCGGGACTTCATCGCGCAGGGCGACAGGATGGGGCGGGAGCTTCGTGACTCCATCATGGCGGGGCTGGCGGCACGTGCAGTCGATTACCTCGCGGCGCAGCGGCGCCGGGGCGAGCTTGCCGCCGCCGTTGACGCGGCGGTGGCCGGAGTCGATGCCGTACTATTGCCCTGCACGCTGCACACCGCGCCGCCTGCCTCCGACGCGGACAAGGTCAAGGCCTTCATGTCCGACAGCATGACAACCATCTTCAACATTTCCGGGCATCCGGCGCTGTCCATTCGTTCCGGCTTCGACACGAACGGCCTGCCGACCGGTGCGCAGATTGCCGGCCGCTATTTCGACGAGGCCACCGTGCTGCGGGTGGGTCACGCCTATGAGCGGGCGCGGCGCTGGCACGAGCGGCGCCCGGCTGTGTGAATTTTAGCAAACAAGGGAACACATGATGCCGGATGAACCTGACGTCGTTGTTTCCGTTGCTGAGGCCGAAGCCTTCGGCCGCCGCATCGGGCTCGCCTGGCTCACCCCTGACGACACGCAACGGCTGCGCGAGGCGATGGCGACGATCGCACGCGCCGGGCTGCTGGTCCCGCGTCAATCATCAAAGTTCGCCCAGCCTGCGTTCACATTTCGCGTCGCACCGCGGGTGCACGATCGGCCGGCTGACTGAAGGGAAGGAGCCGCAAACTTGGCATCGCACATCGAAGGGCCGCTCTATTACGAGCGGATGGGACGCACGGGACCGGTGATTGCCTTCGTGCATCCCAATCCGATGGACCAGTCATGCTGGATCTATCAGATGTCGCATCTCTCCACCTGGTACCGATGCATCGCTATCGATATTCCGGGCTACGGCCGTTCGCCCAAGGCGACGCGCGGTCTGACCATGGACGACATGGCGCAGGCCTGCTGGGAAGCCATCGACGAGGCGCTCCCAGGCGAGCCTGCGATCCTGGTCGGCTGCTCGGTCGGCTCGGCGATCGTTCCCTATATGCACCTCCAGCATCCGGGCCGCACGCCGGCCATGGTGCTCTCAGGCACCGGATACAATCCCGCCAAGGAGTTCGCGGCGCGGCGGATCAAGGCCTACACCGAGCAGGGCATCGACTACCGCTGGGGTTACACGTTCGAGGATTTGAGCCCCGCGTTCCGCGCTACCCCGCTCGCGCATTTCTTTGCCGACATGTTTGCCGAGCGCAATCGCCACGCCGACCTGCAATCGATCCTCTATCAGTTCGAGGCGCTGGCAAAGCCCGATGCCGAGGATCATCACGGGCGCATCCGTTGCCCGACCATCATTCTCAGCGGCAGCGAGGATGGCACGCATCAGGCGGCATTCGCCCTGAGGGCCCGCATTCCAGGCTGCGAGATGAAGGTGCTGTACGGGGCAGGCCATGCGTGCCAGATCGAGCAACCGTGGCTGTTCGACCGCTTCATGCTCGAGTTCCTTGCCAGGCACCGCCTGTTCCCCGGGGACCTCGACGGTGCGCATGGGGCGAAACTTGGGGGTTTAGGCGGGACCGAAGGAGCCGCCTGATGCAGCGCGCACCGATGCGCCGGATTGCCGCCGCGAGCGCGGTCGGCACGACGCTCGAGTGGTACGACTTTGCCCTCTACAACGCGATGGCGGGGCTCGTCTTCAACAAAATCTTCTTTCCGTCGTTCGATCCGCTGGCCGGCACCCTGCTGGCATTCTCCACCTACGCGGTCGGCTACATGGCGCGGCCGCTGGGCGGCATCATCTGCGGCCGGCTCGGCGACATCATCGGTCGCCGGCCGCTGCTGATCGCGACGGTATCGCTGATGGGCGCGACCACCACGCTGATCGGGTTGCTGCCCGGCTATGATGCAATCGGCGTGCTCGCTCCGATGGTGCTCGTGCTTTTGCGCCTCATTCAGGGGGTCGCGCTCGGCGGCGAATGGGCGGGCGCGGTGTTGCTGTCGGTCGAGCATGGCCGCAGCGATCGCCGCGGGATCAACGCCTCGTGGTCGCAATGCGGCACGCCGGCCGGCACCTTGCTCGCGACCGGAGCGCTTGCATTGACGACCTATCTGACGACGAGCGCGGATTTCGTGGCGTGGGCCTGGCGGATCCCGTTCCTGATCAGCGTTGCGCTGATGTTTTTCGGACTGTGGCTGCGCCGCAGCGTCCCCGAGACGCCGCAGTTTCTCGCGCTGGAAGCCAGCAGCGAGACTTCCAAGGCGCCGGTCAGCGAAGTGCTGCGCCAGTTCTGGCCGCGCGTGCTGGTCGGCTGCAGCATCAAATTCGGCCCCGATGCGTTCTACAACCTCGTCGTCACGTTCAGCCTGACCTACATGACCCAGGTTCTTTCGCTCGAGCGCTCGACCGCCCTGAGCGCGGTGAGCCTCGGCTCGTTTGCGAACCTGCTCGCGATCCCGCTGTTTGGCGCATTGTCCGACCGGTGGGGGCGCCGCTCGATCTACATGATCGGGGTGGCGCTCGCGATAGGCTGGACCTTCGCCTTCTTCCAGTTGATCGATACCAGGCTTTCGATTCCGATCGCGCTGGCGGTGATCATCGGCCTCATCATTCACGCATCCATGTGGGGGCCGCAGAGCTCCTTCATCACTGAGCAGTTTCCGGCGCGGTTGCGCTACACCGGCTCGTCGCTTTCCTACACCTTCGCCGGTTTCGTGGCAGGCGCGACACCGGCCGTCCTGGTTGCGCTGCTGCGCGAGTATCACGGGAGCTTGATGCCGTCGCTCTATGTGACGTTTCTGCTGATGGTGACGGCGGGCGCGGTGCTCGCCGCCGGCCGGCTGCGCGAGCCCATCGAGGCTATGGGGGTCGTAGCGACTGATCACACCGAGATAGGAGGCGAACGTGCCATCTGAACGCTTTGATTTCTCCAATGCAGCGGGCGAGCGGCTGGCGGCATTGCTCGATTCTCCGATCGAGCCGCCGCGCGCCTACGCGCTTTTTGCTCACTGCTTCACCTGCGGCAAGGACATCCGCGCCGCCAAGCGCATTGCCGAGGCCCTTACCGCGCTCGGCATCGCCGTGCTGCGCTTCGACTTCACCGGGCTGGGCTCCAGCGAGGGCGAGTTTGGCAACACGACGTTCTCATCGAACGTCGCCGATCTCATCGCCGCCGCCGATGCCCTTCGCCGCACGCGGCGCGCGCCCGCAATCCTGATCGGGCACAGCCTCGGCGGCGCGGCGGTGCTCGCGGCCGCCGCGGATGTTGCCGAAGCGCGCGCGGTCGTGACCATCGCTGCTCCCTGCGATCCAACTCACGTCGTCGGGCTGTTCAAGGACCGCATTGGCGAGATCGACACAGCCGGCGGCATCGACGTGAACCTCGCCGGCCGCCCGTTCCGGATCAGCCGCGCCTTCCTGGATGACGTCAATCAGCAAAGATTGCGCGACCGGATCGGCGCCTTGCACAAGGCCCTGCTGGTGTTCCATTCGCCGACCGACGACATCGTGGGCATCGAAAATGCAACCTACATCTTCACTGCGGCGAAGCATCCGAAAAGCTTCGTCTCGCTTGCCGGGGCCGATCACCTCCTGAGCAGGCGCAGCGATGCCACCTATGTCGCCAACGTGATCCGCGCCTGGGCCGAGCGCTATCTCGACGTCGTTGATATCGGGCGCGACCTGCCGAGCGAAGCCGGAGTGACCGTGCAGGAAACCCGCGCCGGACGCTTCCAACAGGAGGTCCGGACCGGCAGGCACCGATTTCTCGCCGACGAGCCGGTTGATGTCGGCGGCCTTGACAGCGGTCCTGGTCCATACGACCTCGTGCTTGCCGGCCTTGGGGCCTGCACGTCGATGACGCTGCGCCTTTACGCCGAGCGCAAGGCTGTGCCGCTCGATCGGGTCACGGTGCGACTTGGTCACTCCCGGATTCATGCCGTCGACTGCGAGAACTGCGAAACCAAGGAAGGGATGATCGATCGTATCGATCGCGTCATCACGTTGGCGGGCGATCTCAACGAGGAGCAGCGCATTCGGCTCATCGAGATTGCCGACAAGTGCCCGGTGCACCGCACGCTGACCTCGGAGATCGATATCAGAACCGTGGAGCAGCGCTGAGGAGGCGGAGGAGTTTCAATGGAATCTCAACGCAAGTACTGGTTTCCCGCCAAGCGTTACGGCTGGGGATGGGGCATCCCCAGCACCTGGCAAGGCTGGCTGGTGCTGGGGGCCTTCGCCGTTCTCGTAATCGTCGGCTCCTTCCTGTTCCCGCCGGCCCGCGATCCCGGCCGCTATCTGTTCTATATCGCCGTGCTTTGCGCGCTGCTGATCGGGGTGTGCTGGCTCAAGGGTGAGCCACCGCGCTGGCGGTGGGGCAACAACGAGTAAGGGGGTGGGTTCGAACCCCGCCCCTGTACCCCATCATAACCTTTGCATCTGCGGTTCTATGTGGCGCCCTTGAATACCGGCTTGCGCTTCTCCGTGAAGGCGCGCAGCCCTTCCGCGAAGTCGGGTTCGGCGGCGCTCTGCGCAAATGCCTCGGCCTCGCGCTGAAGCTGGCTCTCCAGGCTGTTGGCCAGCGAGCCGTTCAACAATGCCTTGGTGCGGCCGTAGACCGCTGTCGGACCCGCCGCCAGCTGCGCCGCAAGCTTCATGGTCTCGGCCTCGAGCGAGGCGGCCGCGACCACGCGATTGATAAGACCGAGCCGCTCTGCCGTCGTCGCGTCGAAGCGCTCGCCAAGGAGCGCGATCTCCATCGCCTTCTTGCTGCCGACGCTGCGCGGCAGTGCGAAGGTGGAGCCCCCGTCCGGACTGGTGCCGATCAGGCAATAGGCAAGCGTGAAATACGCATTGTCGGCGGCAATGGCGAGGTCGCAGGCCAGCATCAGGCTGAGCCCGAAGCCGGCTGCGGCTCCGCTCACGCTCGCAATCACCGGCATTGGCATGCGCCGCATGCCGAGGATGATGCCGTGAACCTGATGCACCAGATCCTGGAACAGCGCCGTCCTCTCGGCCGGGGAGCGGTCCTCGATCAGCCCGAGGAACCATTTGAGATCGCCGCCGGCCATGAAATGATCGCCGCCGCGAATGACCACGCACCGGACGGCGCGGTCGTGTTCGGCGCCAGATACTGCGTCCCGCAGGCCCAGCATGAGATCGCGGTCGAGCGCATTGAGCGCGGCCGGGCGATTGAGCGTGATGACGCAGATACCGTTCTCGGCATTCGTCCGCACGACCGGATCGTTCATGGGGGATGCTCACGGATAGTCTGGTTCATACGCCGCCAAAGCAAACAGCGCAGTAGCCCGGATTGAGCGGAACGCGAAATCCGGGTCGCCAGCGACGCTCGCTAACACCCGGATGTCGCTGCGCTCCATGCGGGCTACGGCAAGTGAATGGGGCACTTGCAGTAAGCACGCAACACCTCTCACAATGCCGCGCCAGCCGCAATCGGCTGCTTCGAGAGGAACCCCATGCCTGCAAAGAAGATGCCCGCAAAGAAGCCCCCTGCAAAGAGAACAGCCGCAAAAAAGATGCCGCCTGCGCGCGTTTCCATCCTTTCCGAGGAGACGCTCACCCCCGAGCAAAAGGCGCTGCTTTCATCGATCCGCTCCGGTCCGCGCGGAGGGAGCACCGGCATCCGAGGACCGTTCGCTGTGTTCCTGCACGCGCCGGCATTTGGGGAGCTGGCGCAGCAGCTGGGAGGTCATTGCCGCTTCAAGACCGCCGTGCCGGCGCGGCTGTCCGAGTTTGCCATCCTGATGACCGCCAAGCTGTGGCGGGCGCAATACGAATGGTTCGCCCATGCGCCGATGGCGGAGCGCGCCGGCGTCGCCAAGGAAACCATTCGCGATCTGCATCGCGGGCGCGTGCCGAAGTCGGCGCCCAAGGACGAGCTTGCGATCTACGATTTTGTCCAGGAGCTCTACAAGACACGCCGGGTTAGCGACAGGAATTTCAAGCGCGTCCACTCCGTTCTCGGCGATGCCGCAACGGTCGAGCTCGTCGGCATCCTCGGCTATTACGTCATGATCTCCATGATCCTCGACGTATTCCGGATGTCGCCGCCGGAGGGCGAGCCGCTGCCCTTTTCAGAGGACAGATGACAGATGTCAGATGAACAGATCATATCTGACCTCTGAGACAGTATGTCATAGGCCAAAATCCCTTAAGCATCAGAATTGGCATGAAGTTCGCATGTTGGCGGCGTTGCACCATCATCGATCAGAGGGTTCAGTATGAAAGTATTCGCCTCGTCCGCGCTTGCCGGTCTCATCGCAGGCGCAACCGTTGCCGTGAGCCCGATCGTCGCCGCCGCACAGGGTGCACCCCCGGCGCCAGCGGCCCCTCCCACCGAGGCTGTTCCACCCGCGGGGCTGGCCGACCCTGCTCTTCGCGTGGTCAACCTGCCGAACGGCAAGCGAATTCATCTGCTGCCGGCAACCCTGGAGACCACCCAGTGGGGATGGTTCGACAATGCCCAGCCGCCGGTCCTGCGCATCAACTCAGGCGATACGGTTGCGCTGGAGACCATGATGCACAGCCACAACCAGATCGTGCCGGGCACCACCATCGAGCAGATCAAGAAATTGCGCACCGACCATCCCGGCCGCGGGCCGCACACGATCACCGGCCCGATCTACGTCGAAGGCGCCGAGCCCGGCGACGTGCTCAAGGTGACCATCAACAAGATCGTGCCGCGTTCCTATGCGGTGAACTTCAACGTACCCGGCATGTTCGGCGAGTTTCCGAAGGAATATGCGGACGGCCAAGTCAAATATCTCTACCTCGACTGGGACAAGAAGATCACCGAGTTTCTGCCTGGCGTGCTGATTCCCTTGCAGCCTTTTCCCGGAACCATCGGAGTCGCGCGCCCGGAGCCCGGACGCTACAGCACGGTGCCGCCCGGCGAATACGGCGGCAACATGGATATCCGTGATCTCGTCGAGGGCACGATCCTCTACCTTCCGGTCTTTGTCCGCGGCGGGCTCCTGTGGTCGGGCGACTCGCATGCCGGCCAGGGCAACGGCGAAGTGAATCTCACCGCGCTCGAGACCGCCTACAAGGAGCTCAACATTACGGTCGACGTCGTGAAGGGCAAGCCGCTCGATTTCCCGCGCATCGAGACGCCGAGATCATGGATCACGCTCGGCCTCGATCCCGATCTCGACAAGGCGTGGCAGGGCGCCAAAGCGCAGACCGTCAAGTTGCTTGCCGAACTGCGCAAGGTGTCGCCCGAGCAGGCGGAGAAGCTGATGGTTGCGGGTTCGGACTGCCGCGTAAGCCAGGTGGTCGACATCAAGAAGGGAATTCATTGCCTGAGCCCGAAGAACCCCTCGGCGCGCGAAGACATGGAGCGCCCGACCAGGGAAACGTCCAGATATCTCGTTTCCCACGCCAGGGATGCGAATCTGAACAAGGCCATGGACACCGCATCCATGGGCATGATCAAGCTCCTGGAAACCGAAAAGAAGATTGCGCGGCTCGACGCCTATGGGCTTGCCAGCGTTGCCATGGATTGTCGCGTCGGCGCAATCTCCGACACCGAGAAGAACGTCCATTGCATCGTGCCCAAGAGCATCTTCGTCGGTGCGCGGTGAGAGCTTTATGGGGCCGAAACGCCGCAGCAGGCACGGTGTAATGCCTCCCCTCAGGGGAGCACAGGCGGCCTTCGGCCGCCGTTCTAAGCTGCTAAGGACGCCGACGCGAAGCGTCGGCTGCGCGCCGAACAAAGTGAGGCGGTCGGGTGGGGTGAAGCCGGAAGACCCACTAGATTGTCGCGTTTCAGAATCCCCCACCCGGCCTCGCTTCGCTCGGCCAGCCTCCCCACCCGAACTCGGGCTCGCCCGAGTTCGGCAATCTGAGACGGCCCAAGTCGGATATATCCGACTTGGGCTGGGGAGGGATACTCGGGTTTGTCGCTCGACGACCGGCCGGCGATGGTGCCGGACGCTCTTGGGCATCACGGCCCTGCTCGCCGTCACCTCCTCCGGAGCCGGGGCGCAGGCTCTGCGCATCGTGGCCACAACCACCGATCTGGCAAGCCTTGCGCGATCGGTTGCCGGGGAGCTTGCCCAGGTCGACGTCCTGATCCCTGCGGGCGCCGATCCCGAAGCGTACGAGCCGCGGCCATCAGACCTCGCGAAGCTTCGAGATGCGTCGGTCGTCGTTCGCGTCGGACTCGGGTTCGATCACTGGCTCGACAAGCTGCTGATCATGCACGGCGATGCGGGGATCAATCGCCGCGGCGCCGGCTATGTCGACGCCTCCGCCGGGATCCCGCTCCTGGAAGTCAAGGGCACGAGCCTCGATCCCGCGAGCACAGATGGGCATGCCCACGGACTCGCCAATCCACACTATTGGCTCGACCCGGCAAATGCCGAGGCGGTAACCGGAGCGATCACCGGCGCCATCTCCGCCGTGGCGCCATCAACCAGGGAAAAAACCATCGCTCGGCGTGCCGCGTTTCTTGCAGGACTTGCGGACAGTCTCGCGCGCTGGGAAAGTCGGCTTGCTCCCCACCGCGGCGCGAAGCTCGTCGCCTATCACAATACCTGGCCCTATTTCGCACGCCGCTTCCGGCTCGATATCGTGGACGTCATCGAGAACAAGGAGGGCGTGGCGCCGAGCCCGGCAAGGCTGGCGAAGCTCGCATCCATCATCCGGGCACAGAGCGTGCGCGTCATCGTGCGCGAGCCGTTTGCACCGGACGATGCAGCACTCCTGCTCGCCCGGCACTCCGGCGCGGCCGTGCTCACGCTGGCGCCTTCGGTCGGCAGCGTGCCGGAGGCGCCCGACTACAACTCACTATTCGACCATGACGTTGCGATCCTGGCGCACGCGTTGTCGTCCGCACCGTCGAACTGAGCAGCGCCATCATGGAGGACGTCCTCGCCTTTGCGGCGCTTCCACTCGCGGCGGCCGTGATATTCACGGGCATTCACACCTGGTTCGGCCTTCAGGTCCTGCGTCGCAATGTCGTGTTCGCCGACCTCGCCCTTGCGCAGGTATCGGCGCTCGGCGCAACCGTCGGGGCAGTCGCGGGACACCCGGTGTCGAGCGTCGGCAGCTATGCCTATTCGCTTCTGTTTGCTGCCGGCGGCGCCATCCTCCTTACCACCAGCCGCGCGCTTGCGCGCAGCGTGCGGCAGGAGGCATTCATCGGCGTGCTCTACGTGGTGGCAACCGCCGCCACCGTGCTGGTGGTCGACCGCTCGCCGCAAGGCGCCGAGCACGTCAAGAAGATGCTGGTCGGCGGCATCCTTTCGGTGAGCGCGGACGATGTGGTCCGCCTCCTCCTGCTCTATTGCGCAATCGGCGCATTGCACTGGCTCATCCGGCGTCCATTGCTCGCGGCCGCCGATGAGACGCCGGGCAGCGGGAGAGCGACCGCGGTCTGGGACCTCATCTTCTATCTTTCCTTCGGCCTGGTCGTGACCTCTTCGGTCGGTATCGCCGGCGTCCTGCTGGTGTTCTGCTTCCTCATTGTTCCGGCGCTCGTCGGCTGCCTGTTCTCATCCCGTCTCGGCGTGGCACTGGTCGTCGGATGGGCAGCGGGTGCGATTGCAAGCGCCGCCGGAATTTTCGGCTCGTTCCTCATCGATGCGCCAACCGGCGCCGTCACCGTGCTTGCCTTTGCCTCGCTGCTCATATTGGCGGGAGCCGTGCGTGCCTTTTTGGTGGCGCCGGCCGAGCAGCGTTCCCGCAATCGCAGGCTCGCCCTGCGCGCGAGCGGCCTTACTCTGTGCGCGGCATGCGCGGTGTCGGGACTGTGGCTCCTCGCCTCACCCGCCGGCGACCATCCAATGCTGGCCATTATCGAAACAGTGACCGGAGTTCGGGCCGAGCGGTTCCTGAGCGAAAGAGAGCGCGCCGATTTCAGGGAAGCGACCGTCATCGAGCGCCGCCACCTGACCGAGATCGATCGCATCAACGAGCTCGAGAAGCGATCACGCTGGCAAGGCGACGAGCTCTCCGCCGACGAAGTACGTCGCATTGCATCCATCCAGCAGACGTTGACCGAGATGGGCAGGGGCGAGCGTTTCGTGAGCGACTACCTGCGCGCCCGCGCGCGCGGGCGTGAGCGTTGGTATGTAGGGGTGCCGCTTGCGGCTCTGGGGTTCCTCGGCCTCGCCGCCATGACATTGGCTCGGCGTCGATCCGAGATGGGGTGAGCGCGCGGGCGTTAGCGGGTTTTTGACTTGAAAACCACGGACGCGAGCGCGATAGGAACAGCCGGCTTGCAGGATGGGAAGTGCATCCAAAGTGACCGCCAAACGTTCCGTTGAACCCGAGACTGACCATCAGGTGCTGCCGTTTCGCCCGCGAAACGCCGGCAACCATGTGCGACGCGGACCGCGGCGGTCACTGCGCGCGGGAGAACCCGAAACGCCTGCGCTGCTGAGAGATCTCGCCGAATACGAGCGCGACGACGGCGGAGATAGTTATCGCCATCGCATGACGGTCAATCTCGCCGCGCTGCTCGTCATCATCGTCCTGTCGGTCGCGGGCGCATGGCTCGCCATGCAAATCGCCGAGCTGCGCAAGAACCAGGATTGCGTGCTGTCCGGACGAAGCAACTGCGCGCCGATCGAAGTGAATACGCCGGAGCGCTAATCCCGGCCTATGGCATCAACCCTCGTCGCCCGCCAGGGAATCAAGCAATGATGATGGATAGGATCCGGATTTGTCCGCCAGCATGCAAAATGCACCGAGGCATCGCACGATCGCTCCTTCCGGCTCTTGCTGCGGTTCTTGCACTTGCCCCGGTGCGCGAGGCGCTTGCCCAGACCGACGCCCATGACCTGATGGAAGGGCGCGGCCGCGGCGTGGGCTTCCCGATCTCGTGCGGGGAGGACATTCAGCCGCGTTTCGATGCGGCACTCGCGGCGCTCCATTCCTTCTGGTACGGGCAGGCCTTGAAGGAGTTCACCGCGATCAGCGATGCCAAGCCGGATTGCGCGATGGCGTACTGGGGCATCGCCATGAGCGTCTGGAACCAGCTCTGGGCGCCGCCGCGGCCCGACAGCCTGAAGATCGGCAGCAACGCAATCACACGCGCTCTGGCGATCGGCGCGACGACACAGCGCGAGCGAGACTACGTCGAAGCGCTGGCGGCGTTTTACGCCCATCAAGAGAAGCTGGATCATCGCACGCGCGCTAGCGCCTACATGCTCAAGATGGAGCAGGTTGCACAGCGCTATCCCGACGACGCCGAGGCGCAACTTTTTTATGCCCTCTCGCTGCTCGCCACCGCCGACGGTCTCGACAAGACCTACAGCAATCAGCTCAAGGCAGGCGCCATTCTGGAGCAGGTGTTCGCGCAGAAGCCGGAACACCCCGGGCCCAGCCATTACATCATTCATGCCTACGACTATCCGGCGCTGGTGGATCGCGCGCTCTCCGCGGCGCAGAAGTACGCGGTCTGCGTGACCGTGGTTCCCCACGCCATCCATATGCCGTCGCACACCTATGTGCTGCTCGGCCGCTGGCAGGATACGATTACTGCGAACAACGCGGCGGAAGCCGCGGAGGACGATCGCGGCACTCCCGAGGACCGCATCCACGCGCTCGATTATCTCGTCTACGCCCACCTGCAACTCGCGCAGGACCGCAAAGCCAAGAAAGCGCTCGATCTCGCGCTCCAGATCGAGAACGACCTCACCGCGCGCAAGCATGATTCGGGGCTGCGCGCCCGTCCTTTCGGCGTTGCCGCCATGGAGGCGCGCTGGGCGCTGGAGCGCCTCGACTGGACGACCGCGGCAAGCTTGCCCCTGCGGCCGAGCCGCTATGCTTGCGCGGAAGCGGTGCCGCATTTCGCCCGCGCGGTCGGCCTCGCCCGCGGCGGCCGGCCGGAGCAGGCAGGCTCCGAAATCGAGCGCCTCGCAACGCTGCAGAAAGCGCTGGCGGACGCAAAGATCCTGTACTGGGCGCGCCAGGTCGATATCGAGCGAAAGGTGGCGAGCGCTTTCGTCGATCGAGCGCTCGGTCGCGACGCCGAGGCGGTGGCGCTTATGCAGGAAGCCGCAACCGACGAAGAGAGCTCCGAGACCCACGACACGCTCAGTCCCGGACCGATCGGCATGACTGCGCACGAGGCGCTTGGACTACTGCTGCTGGAGCTTGGGCGGCCCGGCCAGGCACTGGGCGCTTTTGAGGCATCGTTGCGCATCGCGAAAAATCGCCTGCGCAGTTACGCAGGCGCGGCAGCAGCGGCGGCCGCAACCGGAAATACGAGCGCGGCAACGAGCTACTATACGAAGCTTCTGGAGCTGACCGAAGGTTCCGACGGGCTCAGACCCGAGCGCGCGCAGGCCACAAGCTACCTGCGATCGACAAGCAAATAGCGGATTCGGCCTCGCCATTTCCACGAGATGCGCGCAGCCCGAGCAGCCATTTCGCCAGTCGTTTTCGCCAAGCCGGTCTTCAGCCGCGCCACGTGCATCCCGGCGGCCTCAGCGGCCACCGAAAATCTATACCGGGCCGAGGCTCGCGACGTCGAAAATGCGGGAGGCAACTCCATGCGCTCGATATGCAGCTGGCCGATGTTGCGAGTGAACACGAACCGCTGCTCCCTGCTCCCACAGCCCGGGCATTCGAAGGCGTGAAGCTCGTGGCCCGTGACCAACATGCTCTGGTCGGGCATCTTGCGTACGATCTGCATCTCCATGCCACACGCAACACAACGCATCACACAATTCCGTTGCCGCCGCCCATGATGGCGCATCGAGCGTCCATTTCCGCTCTCTCCTCGTTGCAGGCCGGCGACAAGCGAGCACAATATCCGCCCCGCAATGGGGCGGCGTCAGAAAATTTCGGAAGCGTTGCCAAAATCCCACAGCGACGCAACAACGCGTACACCGCCGGGGATTTGCCCGGCGGCGCAAACAATCAGTTCCCGGCAGGCAGCGGCCGGCTATTTGTCAAAGGGGACCGGCCCCTCCCACAATCGGGAGATGTCATTGCCGAGCGCGAACGCGTAGCCGCCGGACAGATCGCCGCTCGCGAGCGTCCTGACCGAGGGCAGCACCGTCGCGGCCAATGTCGCGTTGTACGGATCGAACTGGACCAGCTTGCCACTGAATCGGACATCGACGGCCGAGGCCGGCGCGGCGAGCGCCTCATTGTAGGCATCGACCTCGACCGGGGTCCCGCCAAATTGGAGATACGCGAAAACGTAACCGGCATGGAGATCTCCAGCGGGCACGGCTGGAGACTGGGACAACCCCATCGCGGCCAACTTGGCATTGTACGGATCGAATCGGACCAGGGGACCGCTGAACCGGACATCGGGAGCCGCGAGCGGCACGGCGAGCATCCGGCTGAACGCATCGATCTGCACCGCCGGACCGCCAAATCCGAGATAGTCGTCCGCCCAGGACGGAGCTACCCCAGCCGGCGTCGCAACGAGAACCCCACCGACCAGCACCTTCGCAACAATTTTCGCCACCCTGAGCCTCCCTTGCTCGAGCCCAACAGGCAAATCCGCCCCGCCTGCCTAGAAGGCGCCGGCGAGCGGCATTTCGAACACCGTTCGATATTTGTCGTCACGGCCCGGCGGGAGGTTCAAATTTCCCGCGGATTTCTCCAATCCCGGCAGCACTCTCGGCATGGCAAGTGCCTTATGATTGATTGGCCGGCGTAAGGGAGAACGGGGAGCCATGCCGAAGGCAGCTTGCCGGCATCGAAAGGTCGGCGGCGTCATCGAGCATCTCGGCGGGACGCGTCCCGTACCCCGCGGGCTGCGAAATGTGAGGAGCGGACGATGCTGAGCACAATAACCAGCGCCATCCGCGAATTTGCGGGCGAGATGCACTTTACCGACGATTGGATAACCTTGATCGCGATCGCGGCGGGGATTCTCGGCGCGCTGCTTTATGTGGCTTCGATCTCGATGAAGACCGTAATACCGTTGCGCATCGCAGGCATCGCGAGCGCGGCCTTCTTTCTCATTTTCGGGCTGCTTGTGCATTCGATCACGACGATTTTGCTGTACGTGATCCTGGTGCCGCTGAACTCGCTTCGTCTTTATCAGATGCTCGAGCTGATCAAAAAGGTGCGCATTGCTGCCGGCAGTGATCTGTCCATGGACTGGCTCGAACCGTTCATGACCAAGCGAAGGTGTCGGAAGGGCGATTTGCTCTTCCGCAAGAATGATCTTGCCGGCGAAATGTTTCTGATAGTCAAAGGCACCTACCGGATCCCGGAGCTGAACAAAACGTTCCAGCCCGGTGAGATTTTCGGCGAGCTTGGACTGCTGACATCCGAGCAGCGCAGGACCCAGTCCGTCGAGTGCATCGAAAGCGGCCACGTCTTGGCGATAACCTACGACAAGGTTCGCGAGCTGTATTTCGAGAATCCGGAATTCGGTTTCTATTTCCTGCGCCTCACCAGCGACCGGCTCCTGCAACAGGTGGCGCACCTCGAAAGCATATTGGCACGCCATGGGATCGATCCACAGTACCGTCAGACGTGATGGCGAGCGCCGCATGATCCACGTCAAACCCGGCTTGCGTTGTCCGCGCCGGGTGCGCTATCCGCGTGGGCAAGGCAGCATGGACAGGCCTGCGCACTCCGCGCAGGCTGCGCCAAGCCCGCCATTGACCAGCGCGGCAGACGATGGGGGCCGCCGCGCGACCCAGATTCCCGGCCCCTTGAGCGTCCGGCACAGGAAGCGGAGAGACACATGACCGTCAGGCGCTGCTTGGCTCCGGCTCTCTCGAAAAGCGCAGCGCTCGTCCTGCTCGCCGCCTCCTCATTGTGCTCGCCGGCCCGCGCGCAGGCTGTTGATCGGCTCTACGCGCTGGCCAAGGAAGAGAAGG
>Ga0306921_10000287_pt1 | contig 42184 bp, 39 predicted proteins | sample sta12Cox44000080_FD_203760 | JGI IMG/M metagenome (GOLD analysis project Ga0306921, IMG submission 203760) | Lab enrichment of tropical soil microbial communities from Luquillo Experimental Forest, Puerto Rico - statoxic.12C.oxic.44.000.080 (v2)... | ecosystem: Environmental > Terrestrial >... | reverse complement strand
CCGGACTCGCGCTATCAGCCCCTGGACGTGCACGGGCCGAGCGAAGTCGTCGATCCTCTGGAGTATGCATGGTCCGACGACGAGTGGCGCGGCATCGCGCCCGAACGGCTCGTCTTCTACGAGCTGCACGTCGGCACCTTCAGTCCCGAGGGCACCTTCGCGGGGCTGGCCGAGCGCCTCGACCATCTGGTCGCCCTCGGGGTGACCGCGGTCGAGCTGATGCCCGTGGCCGACTTTCCCGGCCGATGGGGGTGGGGCTACGACGGTGTCCTGTTCTTTGCGCCCGACTCGACCTACGGGCGTCCGGAGGAGCTGAAGGCTCTGGTCGAGGCCTGCCACGCCCGCGGCCTCGCCGTATTCCTCGACGTCGTCTACAACCATTTCGGGCCCGAGGGGAACTATCTCCACCGCTACGCTCCCGCCTTCTTCACCCGCGAGCACAAGACGCCCTGGGGTGACGCCATCAACTTCGACGGTCCGGGCAGCGAGGTGACCCGCGCCTTCATCATCCACAACGCCTTGTACTGGCTCGAGGAATTCCACCTCGATGGCCTGCGCTTGGACGCCGTGCATGCCATACCCGACCGCTCATCAGACCATGTGCTCGACGAGCTGGCCCGCGTGGTCGCGGAGGGCCCCGGCCGCGACCGCCTCGTGCACCTGGTCCTAGAGAACGACCACAACGAGGCGCGGCACCTGACGCGGAGTGGTCCCGACAAGCGCTCCCCGTATCTCGCCCAGTGGAACGACGACATCCATCACGCCCTCCACGTACTCCTCACCGGCGAGCAGGGTGGCTACTACGAGGACTACCAGCCTCCCCTACCCCATCTCACCCGCGGCCTCACCGAGGGCTTCGCCTATCAGGGGCAGTGGTCCTCCTATCGGGGCCGTGCCCGTGGTGAGCCAAGTAGGGACCTGCCCGCCACGAGCTTCGTGGACTTTCTCCAGAACCATGACCAGGTTGGCAACCGGGCCTTCGGCGAGCGCATCACCGGGCTCGCCCCCCCGGAGGCCGTGCGCGCGGCAACCGCCATCGTTTTCCTTGCTCCGCCGCTGCCCCTTCTCTTCATGGGGGAGGAGTGGGGCGCGCCCGAGCCCTTCCTCTTCTTCTCCGACCTGAGCCGCGAGCTGGGCGCGCTGGTCTTCGAGGGGCGGCGGCGGGAGTTCGAGCGCTTCCACCGCTTCGCGCATCCCGGCGGGGCGGAGCGCATCCCGGATCCGCAGGCCGAGAGCACGCGGGCGCGATCGGTGCTGGACTGGAAGCGCGTTGCCGAGCCGCATCACGCGGGGTGGTTCGCCTTCCATCGTGAGCTCCTCGAGGTGCGGGCCCGGGAGGTCGCTCCGCTCCTGCGCGGCGAGCCCGTGCTGAAGTCGAGCGCAAGGCTCATGGACGACAGGGCCTTCGAGGTAGAGTGGTTCTTGCCGGAAGGGCCTGTGCTGCGCCTGGTCGCCAATCTGGGTTCGCGATCCGTGCCTCACGAAGGCCCGGCAGCGTCATGGGGACGGCAGATTTATCCGGTCGAGGCTCCCGCCGTCCCGTGGACGGAGCTCGGTCCCTGGAGCGTGCGGTGGTATCTGACGGAGGTATCACGGTGAGCGGCGAGCCTTTTGTCTTCCATGGCTGTGTCGACCTCAAGGAGCTCTTGCCCTTCGAGGCGCACGACGTGCGCGAGCTCCTCGATCACGTCGGACGCGTCCCCGCCGAATCCCTCTTTTGCCACACCGCGGCCGCCCTCCTGCATCGCTCTGCCCAGCCCACCGGCTACCCCAACGACTTCGCCCACTGGACCGGGCACGAGATCCGCGACCAGCGTCTGGCCGAGCGGCTCGCCGCCATCGATCCCTTCGAGTCGGGGTCTCTGGAGCACATGCGCGGGGAGCTCGCGGCGACCCTCAGCGATCATCTCCAGCACTTCCCCCCGGCCGCCACCGGACCGAGGGTCGAGCCGTTCCGGTTCTTCCAGGCGCATCTCGTCCCCGTCCCGACGGGGCATCGAGCCCGTACCCTCCGCGAGTTCCGCGACGCGCTCGCGGAGGTCGACGTGAGCGCGGTCTTCTATCACCTGATCGAGGCGCGTTACCGACTCGGACGCGGTCGCGGTGACTTCGCGGAGTGGGTCGCCGCCACCCTCGAGCTACCCCAGGTCGCCGAGCGCCTCGGGAGCATCGTGCCCTACGGGGGCAGCCTCGAGCGCATACGCGATCGGCATCTCACGGTGCTCACGGCGGCCGTGGACGAGCAGGGACGATGAGCTCCACCGTCTCCGTCGTCCGCCTCGATGACTACCGCCAGGTCGCGCCCCGCGGCGCCGTCGACCTGCTCCTTCGGCTGGGCGAGCGCCTCCATGGACGAAGCCTCGTCAACATCAGCGGCTCCCGCTACAGCGGCCTCACCAACGAGGTGCTGAACCGGCTCGTGCCCATCCTGAACGACCTGGGGATCGACACGAGCTGGGACGTGACCATCGGCACCGGCGACTTCGAGGCCGTCACCCGTACGGTGGCGCGCGCCCTGGCGGGGACCGAGCAGGTGGTCACGGACGCCATGCTGGCGCGGCTGCGCGAGGTGTGTGCGGAGAACGCCCAGCGGCTCCGCCTCGATGCCGATCTCGTGGTGGTGCACGACGCCGCGCCCTTGCTCCTGGTGGAGAGCCGCACGGGCAGCGGCCGCTGGCTGTGGGGCTGTTACTACGATCTTTCCTCGCCGCAGCCCCAGCTCTGGAACGTGCTCCGGCCCGTGGCTCAGCGCTACGACGCCGTCGTCTTCTTGGACGCGCGGTTCGCCGCGCCCCTGTCCGTGCCCCGCTTCGTCATCTACCCGTCCATCGACCCGCTCTCCGAGCGCAACCGGGACATGGGTCGAAACGAGCAGGCGACCCATCTCGACCGGCTGCGCGTGCCCCGAGACAAGCCGTTCCTGCTCCAGATCGGCCCCTTTGATCGCTCCCACGACCCACTCGGAGTGATCAACGCCTACCGGCTCGTGAGGAAGCACTACGACGTCCGTCTGGTGCTCGCGGGCCCGGCGCCCGGCTCCGGCGGCGACGTGCTGGCGGAAGTGGAGGAGGCGGCGAGCCAGGATCCCGATGTGCTCGTGATTCTCCTGCCGCCGGATCCGCAGACGGAGATGAATGCCCTCGAGCGCGCGGCAACCATCGTCATCTACAAGCCGCTCAGCACCGGCTTCGGGATCAGCGTGGCCACCGCCATGTGGAAGGGCAAACCCGTGGTGGGCAGCCTGGCCGGGGGCATCCCCAACCAGATCCTGTCCGGCGTCACCGGCTATACGGTGGAGACGGTAGAGGGCGCGGCGTTCCGGATCCGGCACCTCCTCGGCAACCCGGAGCTGATCGGGCGCATGGGCGCGGCGGGACGCGAGCACATCCGCCGCAACTTCCTCATCACACGGCATCTCGGCGATTATCTCGCCCTGCTCGCCATGCTGACCAAGTGACCGCCTGATGGCCGAAGCGCCGCGGGTCGCCGAGTTGAGCCCCGAGCCGGTACGATCAGAGGCCGCGGACGTGGCCATCGGTCTGTGGACGGTGGGGGACAGCTCGAAGGTGGGGACGGTGGCGCGGATCGCGCAGGACAGCATCCACACGCACCTCGCCGGCCACACGGCCGTCCTCATCCACGTGGATGCCTCGGTACCGGACGAGGCGCGGGAGCAGGCCGAGCACGCAGCGGATGGCCTCCGCGTCGTCCGTGTGCCGCTGGTCAGGAGCGGCGCGGCGGATCGGCCCCAGGCTGGCTGGTGTGAAGCGGTGCGAGCCGTCCTCGGCACCTCGCGAACGCTCCATACCCGAGCCGTCGTCATGCTCAATGCCGGCATATCGAGCACGACGCCGGAGTGGATCCGCGGCCTCGCCCAGCCGGTGCTGAAGGACGGCTGCGGTTTCGTGCTGCCCGTGTACGAGCGGGGACGCTACGAAGGCACGCTGACCCAGGTCTTCGTCGTGCCCCTCATGCGAACGCTCTTCGGTCACCAGTTCTGGTATCCGATGGCTGACGAGTTCGGGTGCTCGGCGGAGGTGGCCGAGCTCCTCCTTGCCCAAGACATCTGGACCACCGATCTCGCGCAGCAGGGACTGGAGTTCTGGCTGCCCGTGGCGGCGGCGGAAGGCCCCTTGCCCCTGGCCCAGTCAGTGCTCGGCCCGCACCTCCTCGAGGCAACGGGACAGCAGTCTCCCCTGGGCGCCACCGTGGGACGCGTCGCGGGATCCTTGTTCTCGATCGCCGAGCGGCATGAGGCGGGATGGCTGGAGGTGCGCGGATCGAAGCCGGTGGCGCTGTTCGGAACCCCTCCGGCACCTGCGAAGCGCGGGGCGGCCCTGGATCCCGAGCGCATGCTCGAGGGATTCCGGCAGGGCGTCCGTGATCTGCTGCCCATCTGGGAGCGCATACTCTCTCCCGAGAGCCTCGGCGATGTTCTCGTGTTGAATGAGTGTTCCACCGGCGAATTCCGTCTCCCCGACCGGCTCTGGGCGCGGGTCGTCTTCGACTTCCTGCTCGCCTATCGGGCTCGGGTGATGTATCGGAGCCACATTGCCCGGTCCCTGGCGCCGCTCTACCTCGGATGCGCCGCCTCCCTCGTCCTGGAAACCCGCGGTCTCCCGGACGCGGCCGTCGCGCAGGCGACGGAGCGCTTGGCGCGAACCTTCGAAGATGAAAAGCCGTATCTGGTGGACCGCTGGCGATGAAGAAGGAACGCCGTCCCATCGTGATCAGCCATGTGCTGCCCGCCGTCGATGACGGGCGCTACCCCGTGAAGCGTGAGGTCGGCGACCATCTCATGGTCACCGCCGATATCTTCAAGGAGGGGCACGACATGCTCGCGGCGGCCATCCTGTACCGCGCGCAGGACCAGCCCCAATGGCAGGAAGCTCCCCTGCGCCTCGTCGACAACGACGGATGGGCCGGATCGATCCCTCTCGACGCCAACACTCGCTACTGGTTCACCATTGAGGCCTGGACGGACCGCTTCGGCTCCTGGGTGGACGATGTGACGCGGCGGGCGGAGGGAGGCCAGGCGGATCTGACCAGCGAGCTCCTGGAAGGCGCTCGGCTCGTCGAGCAGGCGCGAGCCCGGGCGGGGGAAACCGATGCAGACCTCCTCGACGGCGTCCTCGCTCGAGCGGGGACGGGACCCCAGAACGCACGGCTCGATGCGCTTCTCCAGCCGGCGGTGCGCGAAGCCGTCTGCCGGCTCCAGGAACGCGTGGACGCCACCCGGTACGACCGCGATCTCGAGGTGGTCGTCGACCGCTCACGGGCCCGCTTCGCCTCCTGGTACGAGCTCTTTCCTCGCTCCCAGGGCAAGGTGCCAGGCCGGCACGGCACGTTCGACGATTGCCTCGAGCGGCTGCCGGACGTGCAGAGCATGGGCTTCGATGTCGTTTACCTGCCTCCGATCCACCCCCTCGGCCGCACGGGGCGCAAGGGACGCGACAATACGCTCACCGCGGCGCCGGGCGACCCCGGGAGCCCGTGGGCGATCGGCGGACCCGGGGGAGGCCACACGGCGGTGCATCCCGATCTTGGCAAGATCGAGGATTTCCGGCGTCTCGTGAACGCCGCCGAACAGCTTGGGATGGAGGTAGCCCTCGACATCGCCTTCCAGTGCTCGCCTGACCATCCATGGGTGCGGGAACACCCGGAATGGTTCTACCACCGACCCGACGGCACTATTCGCTATGCGGAGAACCCGCCGAAGAAGTACCAGGACATCTTCCCGATCAACTTCAACTGCGAGGCGTGGGAGGCACTCTGGGACGAGCTGCTCCACGTGGTGCTGTTTTGGGTGGAGCAGGGCGTGCTGACCTTCCGCGTCGACAACCCGCACACGAAGCCGTTCGACTTCTGGCGGTGGCTGATCCGCGAGGTGCAGGACCGGCACCCGGAAGTGGTCTTCCTCTCCGAGGCCTTCACCCGTCCCAAGGTGATGCGGGAGCTTGCCAAGGCCGGGTTCACGCAGTCCTACACCTACTTCACTTGGCGAAACTTCAAGGAGGAGCTGACGGAGTACTTCCAGGAGCTCGTGGGCTCGGAGATGAGCGAGTATTTCCGGGGCAATCTCTTCGTGAACACGCCGGACATCCTCCCTGAGGTGCTCCAGCGCGGCGGCCCGGCCGCCTTCAAGATGCGGGCGGCGCTCGCCGCCACCCTTTCGCCTCTGTGGGGAATCTACAGCGGCTTCGAGCTCTGCGAAGGGACCGCCCTGCCCGGGTCCGAGGAGTACGTGCGATCGGAGAAGTACGAGATCCGCGTTCGGGATTGGAACGCTCCCGGAAACATCGTAGAGTACATTACGCGACTGAATGTCATCCGACGCGAGAATCCGGCCCTCCACACCTTCCGCAACCTGCGCTTCTATTCGTCCGACAGCTCCCAGGTGCTCTTCTACGGCAAGATGACCGCGGACCGCGACAACGTCATCCTGGTCGCCGTCAACCTCGATCCCTTCGCGGCCCACTCCGCCACCCTCGCCATGCCGCTCGAGGAGATCGGCATCTCCCCCGGGGAGACCTACGAGCTCCACGAGCTTCTCGCGGACCAGCGCCGGCTGGCCCATGAGGACTCGGTGGCCATCGAGCTGGCTCCGGCCACCTCGCCTGCGCACATCTACCGGCTGCGCCGGTGGCGCCGGCGCGAGCAGGACTTCCCCTACTTCCGGTGAGCCGCCCGTGAGCGATCCCCACTGGTACAAAGACGCCGTGTTCTACGAGCTGCACGTCCGTGCCTTCCAGGACACGAACGGCGACGGCATCGGCGACTTCCCTGGCCTCACGAGCCGGCTCGACTACCTCAAGGAGCTGGGTATCGACTGCCTCTGGCTCCTCCCCTTCTTTCCTTCTCCCCTGCGCGACGATGGGTACGACGTGTCGGACTACCGGGCCATCCACCCGGACTACGGCACCATGGGCGACTTCGAGCGATTCCTGGAAGCAGCCCACGCCCACGGCATCCGCGTCATCGCCGACTTCGTGATGAACCACACCTCCGACCAGCATCCGTGGTTCCAGGCGGCGCGCCGCGCCCCCGATTCTCCCTTCCGTGACTACTACGTGTGGAGCGACGTGGACCAGCGGTACCAGGACGCCCGCGTCATCTTCGTGGACTCGGAGCCGTCCAACTGGACGTGGGACCCCGTGGCCAAGGCGTACTACTGGCATCGCTTCTTCCACCACCAGCCCGATCTCAACTACGACAATCCCGCCGTGCGCCACGAGGCGCTCGACGCCATGGAGTTCTGGCTGGCCCGCGGGCTGGACGGCTTCCGCTGCGACGCCGTGCCGTATCTGTTCGAGCGTGAAGGCACCAACTGCGAGAACCTGCCCGAGACCCACGCCTTCCTGCGGGAGCTCCGGCGCCAGATCGACGCCCGCTATGAGGCCCGCATCCTCCTCGCCGAGGCGAACCAGTGGCCGGCCGACGTGCGGCCGTACTTCGGCGACGGTGACGAATTCCACATGGCCTTCCACTTCCCCCTCATGCCCCGCGTGTTCCTCGCCGTGCGCCACTCCGACCGGCGCCCGATCACGGACATCTTCGTCCACACCCCCGACATCCCGCCGAGCTGCCAGTGGTGCCTCTTCCTCCGGAATCACGACGAGCTCACCCTGGAGATGGTGAGCGAGGAGGAGCGTCGGCGCCTCTACTACGCTTACAGCGCCGACCCCCGGATGCGACTCAACCTCGGCATCCGTCGGCGCCTCGCTCCCCTCCTGGACAACGACCGACGGAAGATCGAGCTTCTCACGAGCCTGCTCTTCACCCTGCCCGGCAGCCCCATCCTCTACTACGGCGACGAGCTCGGGATGGGAGATAACATCTACCTGGGCGATCGCAACGGGGTGCGCACGCCCATGCAGTGGACGGGAGATCGCAATGCCGGGTTCTCGCGGGCCGACACCGCGCGGATGTACCTGCCGCTGAATGTCGACCCCGTCTACGGCTATCAGGCCATCAACGTCGAGGCCCAGCTCCGGACTCCCTCCTCCCTCCTGCACTGGATGAAGCGACTCATCGCGGCCCGGAAGAAGACGCGCGTCTTCGGCCGGGGCACCCTTCGCTTCCTGCGCGGCCAGAACGACAGCGTGCTCGCGCACGTTCGGGAGTTCGAGGGTGAGACCGTGTTGGCCATCCACAACCTCTCGGGAGCCGCCCAACCCGTCGAGCTCGATCTCGGCCCCTGGATCGGCCACACGCCCATCGAGATGCTCGGCGAGACGCGCTTCCCGAGCGTGCGCGCGCAGCCCTATTTCGTGAGCATGGCCCCCTACGGTTACTACTGGTTCCGGCTCCAGCCCCCGCGGCAGGAGACCATGCTCTACGGGGTCGAGGATGTCACTCTCTAGCCCCAGTCACGTCGTGGACTTCCTCTGCGACCCCGGCCGGGGTGCTCTCCGGAGCTTCCTCGTCCGGCAGCGCTGGTTCGCCGGGAAGGCGCGCGGCCTGGAAACAGTGGCGATTGAGGATTGGACGATCCTCGACGCGGCCCGCCCCGTCCTTCTCCTACTGCTCCAGCTGGACGGCGAGCGATACTACGTCCCTGTCGCGGTGTGCCCCGCCGACCAGGCGGCTCCCGCCGACCTGATAGCCGGGCACGAGGATCGCGCCATCGTCGATGCCCACGAGAACCCGGGCTTCATCCGTCTCCTCCTCGAGGCCATGGCCACCCATCGAGAGCTGCGCGCACGGCACGGTCGGTTCGTGTGCCGATCTCCGGGCCCCGCCGCCTCCGGCGAGGATTCCGAGGCCGTGCCGCGCGTCATCGTCCGGATCACCGCGGAGCAGAGCAATACCTCGGTGGTCGTGGATCGCACCCTGATCCTCAAATCGATCCGCAGACCACAACCGGGTGTCAATCCCGACGTCGAGATCCTAGGCTTCCTGGCCAGTCGCACGGATTTCCGGCACATCCCGCCGCTGAGGGGATGGATCGACTACGTGGATGGCCAGGGCAACGGGGCGACCGTCGCTGTGCTTCAAGGGTTCGTCGACAACGTCGGGGACGGCTGGCGCTACGCGCTGGCCGGCCTCGACGCCCTCTGCGATGCTCTCGAGAGCCCGCCGGTTCGCGAATCGGTCTCGTCACCGGAGGACAGGATCGCCAGCCTGGCGGCCCCCTTGATCCGGGACGTGAGAACGCTCGGCGTTGTCACGGGGGGCCTCCACGCCGCGCTGTCGTCCGATCCACAAGAGCCCGCCTTCCGGCCCGAGCCCGTGACCTACGAGGATGTCGGCCGCTGGTGCGCTCGCATCGCCCGAGAGCTCGAGGAGGTGGCCTTCGACACCACGGCCACCGGCACCGCGCTCCCTCCTGGACTCGACATGATCCGCGAGACGCTGCGGGGATCGGGCGGCCGCATCGACTCGGCCGTGGGAAGCGTCGGGGTCCTCGGCAGCGCGCGTACCCACAAGATCCGGGTTCACGGGGACTATCATCTCGGCCAGGTCCTCAAGACCACGGATGGCTTCGTCGTGCTGGACTTCGAAGGCGAGCCAGCGCGCGCCCTCGAGGAGCGCACCGGCAAGTATCCACCCGTTCGCGATGTTGCCGGCATGCTGCGCTCCCTGAGCTATGCAGTGCACACGGCGGCGGCTCGACGTCCAGTGGAGAAACGCGCTGAGACGCTTCGGCGCCTGGTGGCGTGGGAGCGACTGGCGCGCCATGCCTTCTTCGAGGGCTATGAGGCCGCGATCAAAGATAGCCCCCTGCGCCTCGTACCCGCCTCTTCTGAGGAGTTGGCGAGAGTCTGCGCCGTCTTCGAGCTCGAGAAGGCGTGCTACGAGCTGCGATACGAGCTCGGCAACCGTCCGGACTGGGCCCCCATCCCCACCGACGGCATTCTCCAGCTCCTCGAATCCACGCGGAGGTAGATAGGCCGCCCCGGTCAGACGAACTGCCCGGCGACTTTTACAGGGCGATCTTTCCGAGGCGGTCGGTCCGCCGCCCCGAGCGAGGCTCGGGCTGGGAAAAGACGGCCGTGAACCTTCGCCAGTCAGGCGTCGTCGGCCGGGTTTGAGCGCCGTCGGGGTTGGCACGCTGAATGCGGACGATCGAGGATTGAAGGGTCGCGACCATAGGCCGGCAGCGACTTTCGTCGCTCCAGCCGATCGGAGGAGACCATCATGCTGAGAAAGCACGTCATCCCACCGGGGTCGAGCGGACTGCCTAGCGGCCGAGGAGGCGGGACGGCCGGGTTGGACATTCCCTCGCTGGCAACCGTGCTCGTCACGTCCGAGTCGTCCGAGCACCCTGTGGATCATCTGTTCGACGGCCGCAATGGACCGGGTGGCACCCGATGGGTCGCGTCGACGGAAGGCGAGCAAACCCTCGTTCTCGTCTTCGACGTGCCGCAGACGATCCGCGAGGTGGCTGTCGAGGCCGAGGAGCCGGTCGCGAGTCGTACCCAGGTCACCACACTGGCCGTGTCGAAGGACGGGGGCCAGAGCTATCAGGAAGTTGTGCGTCAGGAATTCAACTTCAGCGCGCCCGGCACCACCTTCGAACGCGAAGTCTGGAACGTGCCCGCGGCCGGCATGACCAACCTGCGGGTCACCGTACAGCCAGACAAGGGTGGTCGCTCCAGCAGCCGCGCCACCCTCACCTCGCTTTCGCTTCACTGAGCGACGGTGACCATCTGACCGAGTAGTTCGGACTGCTTGCCGGCTCCGAGTCGTCCTCCTTTCTATTGACACGCAAAAATTCTATTGACACGCAAAAATCCCTTCTTGAAGCCCCGATTCAGTGGCTGGGATCATGGAAACTTGGCACAGCGAATGCGACAGCTATATCTGTGTTGAGGACATCAATACATGCATCAAAGGAGGCAACACATGATGGCACTCAGCGGCAAGACACTCCGCACGATGGCCATAGCCTTTACCGGAGCGGCGCTCCTGGGCACCGGCTGCGTCTCGTACACGAAGGAGACCACGGAGCACACTGTCCCCGCGCCCGTGGTAGCCGCCACGCCCGGTCCGTCCGACCGCGTCGTGACGTATCCGGAAGGAAGATACCAGCTCTACGGTGACGGCACGCGCACGCCGTACTACTGGGTCTGGGTGCCAACCGGCGCCAGCACGGTGCCTCCGCCGCCCCCTCCGGTGCCTACTCGTTAGCCGATCTGTGGAGGAGTTGAAGGAGACCAGGCCATGGTCGAGTCGGCGCAGGACCTGATCGGAGTCTTTCTGGGTCTGGTCGTGCTGTGGTTTCTCGTCGGAGCGTTGATCAGGCAGGGGTGCCTCTGGGAGCGGAGGCCCGCGGGACGCCATGCGCCTGCGGTCCGTCCGCAGAGAAGCCGGCTGCCCGGGAAATAGTCGAGCGGCCGGCCGGTGCTTCCCCGCCGGCCGGCCAGTTTCGTCGTTTCACCTCATCATCGAATCTCGCTATCATGCGGACCACTGTCGAGCTAGGCAGGGAGGTTTCAATGACCAGAGGGATATGTGTAACGCTCGACCCGGTGCGCCTCTCTGGAAAGCGCCCCCGGCGACCGCCTGGCCGATGCTACTGACCGCCGTGCTGGACGTAGCTGCTGACGAATTCCTCGGCGTTTTCTTCGAGCACGCCATCGATCTCGTCCAGCAAGGCGTCGAGCTCGGCGACGATCTTCTTGCCCTTTGCTCCGAGGCTATTCTTTTCGGAGGCATCGCTGTTGCTCTCCACGGGTCTCGGCGACTGAGTCTTCCGCGCCTGTTCGCTCATGATCTCAACCTCCTTCACCACTAAACCTCTTTGTCCACCTGACTTCATGACAACGCAAATGGTGTGCCACGAGGGAGGCGAAAGAGGGGTTCGACCACGGTCAAACTTACCGGGTACGATTCGAACGCTTGACGACGCGCGCGGCAGTATTCCTATAATCCACGGTCGGCCGTGCGGCTCATCAGCCTCTCCGCTTCTTCGCGAGAAGGCGCGGGGAAGCGCAGGCCAGGCTCGATCATTTCGAAACGATGCGCGAGCGGAAGGATGGCACGCTGATTCCCATCTCGCTCATCTCTCCGGTCAAGGGCGCCGCGGGCACCATTATCGGTGGCTCGAAGATCGGCGGCGACATCTGCGTCCGGAACAGCGGTGGACGCGGGCGCGCCACCCCGGTCAAGCGGCTCGCCGAGCTGCACAGCGGCAGCCTCGGAGCTCAGAGCTCGGGACACGACGCACACTTGGTCAGGCCTATTCATCCGGATAGACTGCCGGCCATGCTGACTACCCGGCCTCGGGAGCCCAATCCCATCCCATGAGCGATGCGGGGGGCGGCCGCCCTAGCGGTGCCGTGGTGGTGAACGAGCCGCCGCTGGGGCGGATCGTGCTGGCTCTGCGCCGCGCGGATGTAGTCGCCCTCGTCCTGATCGGCGCCATCTACCTACTGGCGGCCAAGCTCGGCCTCCGCCTGGCCTTCGTTCATGCGAGCGCGACCCCCGTCTGGCCGGCCGCTGGCATCGCACTCGCCGCCCTCCTCATTCGTGGTACCCGGATGTGGCCGGCGGTCTTCGTGGGGGCGTTCCTCGCCAACGTGACCACTGCGGGGTCGGTCTCGACATCGCTGGGGATCGCCGCAGGCAACACCCTGGAAGCCGTGCTGGGGGCGTATCTCGTGACGCGCTTCGCTTCGGGGCGCCGCGCTTTTGCGCGGGCGCAGGACGTGATCACCTTTTTCGTGCTCGCCGCCCTCGTGAGCACTCTGGTGAGCGCCACCATCGGGGTAGGCACGCTCGTCCTCGCCGGCTTCGCTCCCTGGGCCAAGGCCGGCGCGATCTGGCTCACCTGGTGGCTGGGCGACGCGGTGGGTGTGGTCATCATCGCGCCCGTCCTGATCCTCTGGGCGGAGAAGAAGCAGCCCAGGCGCTGGAACCCTTCCAGGCTCTTCGAGGCCGGCCTGCTGCTTCTCGCTGTGCTCATTGCCGGACAGCTCGTGTTCGGGGCGGTCCTGCCCAAGGCCAACCCCACCTACCCGATAGACTTCCTCGCGGTACCCCCGCTGGTATGGGCGGCCTTCCGCTTCGGTCAGCGCGAGACGGCCACTGCGTCCTTCATCCTCGCCGGTATGGGCATCTGGGGAGGGCTTCACGGCCAGGGTCCCTTCTCCCGGCCAGATCCCAACGAGTCGCTGCTCCTCCTCCAGGCGTTCGTAGGGCTGAGCGCCGTTCTCGCTCTGGCCTTCGCCGCCCTCGTGGCCGAGCGGAAGCGCGTCGACGAGGAACGGCTCGCGCTCATCCCCGAGGCGGAGGCCGCACGGCGGATCGCGGAGACCTCCGAGCGGCGCGCGCGCTTCCTCGCCGAGGTCAGCGTCGCCCTCGGTGCCTCTATCGATCTCGACGCCACCCTGCTTCGGGTCACCCGGATGGCCGTGCCGCTCCTCGCCGACCTCTGCGCTGTGGACCTCCTCCAGCCGGACGGCTCCATTCGTCGGGTGGCGCATGCTCACGTGGATCCCGTCAAGGAGCCGCTGGTGCGGGAGCTGCGGGAGCGGTGGGGCTACAATCCCGAGGCTCCGAGCGGTGTCCCCGCGGTGGTGCGCACGCGCCAGTCGGTGCTCATCGCCGACGCTGGGCTCTCGGAGCTCGCGGAAGCGGCCACCAACGCCGAACAGCTCGCGATGCTGCGACGGCTAGGCCTTCGCTCCTGGATCATTGTGCCCCTGGTCGCCCACCAGCGCGTCCTCGGCGCCATCACCTTCGCCGTGACCGAGTCCGCCCGGCGCTACGGCCCCCTGGATCTCGCCCTCGCGGAGACCGTCGCGCACCGGGCGGCCAGCGCCATCGAGAACGCCACCCTCTACACCCAGGCCCAGGCAGCCCAAGCCGAAGCGGAGACGGCCAACCGACTCAAGGACGAGTTCCTCGCCATGCTCGGTCATGAGCTGCGTAACCCGCTCGGAGCCATCAGCAACGCCGTCCACATCCTCGATCGCGTGGACGATGTGCGCGGGCTCTCGGCCACGCAGGCGCGGGAGATCATCAGCCGGCAGGTCCAGCACCTGAGCGGCCTCATCGACGACCTCCTCGACGTGGGGCGGGTCATGACGGGAAAGATCCGGCTCAACCGCGGCCCGCTCGATCTCTTCCAGGCCGTGGAGCGCTCGCTTCACACCTTGAGCGCAGCGGGCAAGACGCACGACCACACCATCCGGCTCAACGGCGAGTCGGTGTGGGTCGACGGGGACGTGACACGCATCGAGCAGGTAGCCCTGAACCTCCTGGAGAACGCGCTGCGGTACACGCCGCCGGGCGGAGCCATCAGCATCGACGCCTCCCAGCAAGGGGAACGGGCCGTCCTGCGCGTGGAGGACAGCGGTGCCGGCATCCACCCCGACCTGCTCCCGCGCATCTTCGATCTCTTCGTGCAGGGCGAGCGCGGCGCGGATCGGTCCCACGGCGGCCTCGGCATCGGCCTTACCCTGGTCAAGCGCCTGGCCGAGCTCCATGGCGGCGCCATTGAGGCCGTGAGCGCAGGCCCGGGGATGGGCAGCGTCTTCACCCTGACCTTGCCGGCGCTCTCCATGCCCTTGCCCGCCTCGGCAGCGGCCCCCGCCGTCGGCGCCGTTCCCGCGCGCCGAGTGGCCATCATCGAGGACAATGTCGACTCGCGGGAGACCCTGCGTGTGCTCTTCGAGATGTATGGGCACGAGGTGCACGAAGCCGGCGACGGTCCCTCCGGCGTCGAGCTCGTGCTCAGGGTGCAACCCGATGCGGCCTTCGTGGACGTGGGACTCCCCGGCTTCGATGGCTACGAGGTTGCCCGGCGCATCCGCGCCGCACCGAACGGCCGGCGCGTCCAGCTCATCGCCGTCACTGGTTACGGCCTGCCCGCTGATCAGGCCCAGGCGCGCCAGGCGGGCTTCAATCACCACATGGTGAAGCCCGTGCACCCGAATCAGGTCAATTCTCTGCTTCGTGACCCGGGTGCCGGAGGGGTGTGAGGGCCAAGGTGGCTTCAGGCCCTCACACCCCTCTGCGCAGCTACTTCTTCTCGCCGTCCTGTCGGCTGCCGCTCTGACGTCCGCTGGCCCGTATTCCGCCCTGACGGCCGTTCGTGGGCTGGCGATCGGGACCCTGCCCAATGCTGCGCTTGTTGGTTTTCCGCGGTGAGCTCTTCCTCATGCCAGAAGCCTCCTGTGTGATGTAAACGTTGAGACCAGGTGCCCGGCTGAGGCGAGCAAAGCATGTGCCAATGATTCGCTGAGTCGGGCACAGCGCTTGCTCTCTTTTCGCTCGAGGGTCGCTGATGCACGCTTCTTCCCGATCGATCAGGCGAGGCGGGCCGGTCCATGCATGAGGTGCGCGTGACTGTGCCGCGCGGATCCGGTTCGGCGATCGCCAAGGCCGCACTCGAAGCCGGCATCCAGCGCATCACGGTCTGTCCTGTGCAGGTCATCGACTCCCACGCGGATGCCGAGATCGTGAGCGTCGAGACCTCGACACCCCGCGCGAAGGCATTCCTTCATCGCGTGCTGTCCTCCGGTGAGGTCGACCTGGGGAAGACTTCGATCACCACGCGCGAGGTGCGGGCGATCCTCGATCGCGATCCCGTACACGAACTGACCTACCCCGCCGTCGAGCCCGCTGTGGAAGTATTCCAGGATCTCTGGCAGCTCAATCATCTGACGCCGAGCTTCATCGCCCGCGCCCTCGCCGCGGCCATCCTCTTGGGCTACGGCATGCTCCGAGCGGACCCGGTCTCGATCGTGGTAGCCGCGCTCTTTCTTCCCTTCATGTCGCAAGTGCTGGGCTTGGCCTTCGGCGCATGGGCCGCGGACTGGAAGCTCGCGGCTCAGTCGGTGGCGGCTCTCGTGGTGAGCCTGATTATCTCGGTCCTGGCGGGGATCACCCTGGCCGTCATGCTAGGAGGGCCCCTGCAGTTCGATGGCTTCAAGAGCCCTGTGCTCAGTCTCATGATGTCACTCGTCATCGGCGCTGCCGCTGGCCTCTCCACGGCGGACGACGCAGGTCGCCGCTATCTCATCGGGTAGCCGCGGCCGCGCAGTCGGGCATCTTCGCGGTGTGGGCGGGCTTCGCCCTCGTGCTCGGCTTCCCGGAGCGGGCGACGACTATCGCGCGGCTGCTCACCCTGCCGCTCAATGTGTGCGCGATCGGAATCGCCGCCTGCGTGTCCTACGCTCTGATCGGCCTTCGGCGGGGCAGCGCGCGGGCGGCTCGGCGATGGGGGTGATGTTCCCCGCCGCCGAGCCGGTTCTATCGGCTCGTAGAATCGACGCCGAGCTTGGCCAGCGTGGCCCGATCGAAGCGGCCCGTCTCCCGTAGGCCGTTGCTTCGCTGGTAGTTGGAGATGGCCGCCCGCGTGTTGGGCCCGTAGACTCCGTCGACTTCACCAGGATCGAAGCCCTGGGCCTTCAGCGCGGACTGGGCCGAGCGCACCTCGTCGCGCTTCGCGCCCATGTGCTTCCCGCGTGGTGACTGCACGTCCTGGTTGTCTCGCGGCGACTGGACATTCTGGTTCTCCCGCGGGGGCTGCACATTCTGATTTTCCCTCGGCGACTGCACGTCCTGGTTCTCCCTGGGCGACTGCACGTTCTGATTTCCGCGGTTCGAGCTCAAGGGTCGATTGGGCGTGGACGGATCGGGAGGAGTCGGCCGGTCGGTCGACGACCCGCTCTGGGGCGGGCTCTGGGAAGGATTCTGGGGCGGAGCGTTCTGACTCTGAGCCAGAGCTGGGCTCAGCATGAGGCAGCTCATCCCCGCGATGCCGACGATGCGGGTGATTTTCATGACGTGCTCCTTCGATTTCACTGGGGTTCTGTCATCCAAGATTTGCCAGGATAGCAACTCGGCGTTCACGAAGCCTCTGGCTTCGCGATGCGGGAGGGTCCTCACCGGCGGGCCGAGGGGCGAGCCCCCGGCCGCGCCGTTCGCGAAGTGAATTGCTAGCTAGCCTTCTTCATCGGCTCGCCGCAACAGTTGGCCGGCTTCGACGACGTGTGGCCGCACTTTGCGCACTTGTACTGGTCTGCCATAGCGGATCCTCCTCGATCGAGATGTGAAGGGCTCGGCTTCTCTCCGTCAGGGCAAGCAAGAGGGGTGCCGCGCATTTTCCAAGGCAACCCGGAGGCTTGGCCGTCTCGAGCCTTGCCAAGGGGCCCTTCTACCGGGTCGACGCTACGTGGAGTGGAGAATCTTACCTATCGGCTCTGGGCGGAAATCAGCGCGCGGAGCTATCGGACGAGCTGCAATCGCTCTTGAAGCTGCTCCCGCGACTGACGGAAGGTGCTCGCCACTGCCTCTGCGCCCGCCTCCAGGAGAGAGGCGCGATCCCCATCTGCATCGGGATCTCCCCATCGACCCACGATAATCTTGAGGTCGGGGAAGCGCGCACGCAGCCGCTTGCAGAGATGACGCGCCTGGGCGAGTCCCTCGGGCGGCACCTCGGCGATGACGACGACGGCAGGCTTGCGCTCGCCCACCAGCGACACGATCTCGCCGGATAGGGCGCTGGCAGGGCTTATCTCGAGCGTGCAGCCCGTGGGGCTCAGGAGCTGGCTGAACATCAGGAGCGCGACCTCGTCTCCCTCGTCGCCTGCTGCGCAGCCCAGCACGAGCGGAGCCTTCTCGACCGCTTGAGGGTCGATTACGTCGCCGGCATCCGCGGCCTCCTGGCGCCGCTCGGAGAGCTTCTCCACCGTCTCCCGTGCCGCCAGGTAGATGGCGTGCACCTCCTCGTCCGACAGCCGCTGGGCGTCATGGTCGCGCTTGGCCCGGCTCAGTGCCCGCACCAAGATCTCGTCGTAGGCCTCCTCCAGGGAATGATCATCGAGATAGCCATCGAGGATGTCCGCCCCCTCGTTGGAGTCTCGGGCGAGCAGTCGCTGGTAGTAGCTCACATCCACGGGCAGGGCCGGCTCGTCTGTCATCATGACGTGCATGAAACCGAGCGCGGGTACGTGCTTGCCCAGCACGACCAGGCACACTGTGAGCGGCGTGCCGACGACGAGGCCGACGGGGCCCCAGAGCCACGTCCAGAAGGCGAGGGCAACCAGGAGAGCCACCTGTGACACGCCGGTACTGTGGCCGTACATGAGCGGCTCCAGCGCCATGTAGGTGATCAGCTCGACGGCCAGGAAGAGACCCACGGTGATGAGCGGACGCTGCCAATCGTCGAAGACGGCGAGGCTCAGGGCCACGGGGCCCAACGCGGCGAGCAGCGGGCCGAGATAGGGAATGAAGCGGAGGACGAAGGCGAGGAAGCCCCACATCATGGCGTACGGCAGCCCGATGAAGAAGAGCCCGAAACCCAGCGCCGCCCCGTAGGCGGCGTTGACGATGGTCTGCGCCACGAGATAGCGGCTGATCCGCGCCGCCGCCTCGTCGAGGGCCCTCGTGGCACTGGCCAGGCGCCCGTGGCCGATGAGCCGGATGAAGCGGTTCCGGATCTCGTGCTGCTCGATCAGCATGAATACCACGAGCACGATGAGGAAGGCCGCGCTGCCCAGGAACTCGAGGAGCCTGGGAAGGCGCCAGATGCCGCTAGCGTCCGACTTCACCACCACAGGCACCGGCGTGCTCTCCCCCTTGGGGGTCTCCTCTTTTTGCAGCTCTCCCATCACCTGCTTGGCGGTGGACTGGACCTGGGCGAGCGCACCGTGGCTTCCCGCCCAGCGGACATCGGTGATCTTGTGCATCAGGTTGCCGCGAAAGCGCGGCAACTCGGAGCCGAGGGCCAGCATCTGCTGAGCGATGACCCACGTCGTGGCGCCGAGGGCAGAGAACACCAGCGACACCACCACGGCCACGGCGATGGCGCGGCCCGCCCAGAGACGGCCGAGGCCGAGGCGCTCCAGCCCGGAGACGATTGGGCTGAGCAGAAAGGTGAACAGGCCCGCCAGGGCAACGGGTATGAGCACTCCCTGCCCCCAGTACAGAGCAGCGATCACGGGAAGCACGGTGGCCCCGATCAGAAACGGGCGGAGATGACGGAGGAGGCTCCGTGCGTCGAAGGGCGGCGGCTCACGTATGGCGGTGCGTGCGTCGCTGCTGAGAGGGACAGGTGGAGCGTCATCTCGTGACCTGGGAAGTCGTGGATCCATGCGAGTAAAAGCCATACGCAACGGATGTGCCGGCTCGAAGAATCGAGAGGTTCGGCGTAGGTCCGGCGAATCCCAGGCTTCTCCCGCCACATCCGGTCCGGATTTGCGGTGCATTACCGAGTAGTTCTTTCCCAGAATCGTGGCAGCGCAAAGGCCGTCTCCATTCGCATCTGGCTCGAGGGGCTCGTCCACGCTTGCCATGGCGGGTCTCGGGCCCTTCGGCATGACGCTTGCTCCTCCATGAAGAGCGTCCCCGTGGCCAACCCCCCGCATCCTCGTACGGGCCGGCCCCTCCCGAAGGTGGGCCTGGCGAGGGCGGCCATCGGCCTCGGGGACGCAACCCACATGACCGCGAGACTCGACCGGCTTGCTATCGCGCGACGCCTTCATGAGATGGCACGGCTCCTCGATCTCGCGGGAGAACAGCCCTTCAAGGTGCGCGCGTACGACCGAGCCGCGCGAGCTCTCGAGCGGCTAGGTGGAGATCTCTCCGCTCTCGTCGACGATGGACGCTTGACCGAGCTTCGCGGGGTCGGCCCTCGCCTGGCGGCGGTCATCGCAGAGATCCACCGGACGGGAACGTCTCGGTCGCTCGAAAACCTTCGCAGCCGCTTTCCCCCCGGCGCCGCCGAGCTGAGCCGCATACCGGAGCTGAGCCTAAGGCGCATCGAGATCCTGGGGCGCAGCCTCGGTATCGAGACCCTGGCGCAACTCAAGGAGGCGGGTGAGCGGGGCCAGCTCCGTGCCGTCAAGGGCATTGGACCCGGGATGGAGCAGCGCATCCTGGATCGTATCCGCAAGCTCGAGTCTCCCCGCAAGATCCTCCTGCCCGAAGCGAGCGAGACGGCCGAGGAGATGCTCACGCATCTGCGGGAAGCCCCGGGCACCGCCGGGGCAGAGGTTGCCGGCGATCTCCGTCGCGCCACGGAGACGCTGGAGTCGCTCGTCTTCGTCCTGACCACGGCGAGGCCGAGCGCAGCGGTGGAGCATGTCCGGCGAGCTCCGCTCGTGCTCAACGCGACGCGAGATGGCGCGACCGTGCGCGGGGTCCTCGTCGACGGGCTCCCGTTCGAGGTGCACATCACTTCCCCGCGCGCCCGGCCGACCCGGCTGCTCTTTGCCACGGGGGCGCCCACCCATACCGAGGAGCTGCAGCGGATGGCCGGCGAACAGTGCCTGCGCCTCGCCCCTTCCAGTCTCTCCCGGCGAGGCCAGGCCGGCTACCTCTCCCTGGAGAACGAAGCGGCCGTCTACGAGGAGATTGGTCTTCCCTTCATCCCACCGGAACTGAGAGAAGGCGCGGGAGAGATCGAAGCGGCACGCGCCGGTCGTCTCCCCGGCGACTTGATTCGCCTGGAGGACGTGCGCGGCCTGGTCCACTGCCACACCGTATACTCCGACGGCGCGCACACCGTCGAGCAGATGGCGAGAGCAGCCGACGCGCTCGGCATGGCTTACCTGACCATCACGGATCACTCTCGCTCCGCGACGTATGCGGGGGGTCTGAGCGTCGACCGGCTGGCCGAGCAATGGGACGAGATGGCGCGTGTCCAGGACTCGGTCTCGGTGCGGCTGCTGCGGGGAAGCGAGGTCGACATCTTGGCCGACGGCGCGCTCGACTATCCCGACGCCGTCCTCGAGCAGCTCGACGTGATCGTGGCCAGCGTGCATCAGCGCTTCCGGCTCGAGGCCGCCCGCATGACCGCCCGGATCACGCGGGCCATGGCCCATCCGTGCTTCAAGATCTGGGGCCATGCCCTCGGACGCCTCGTTCTCTATCGCCCGCCCATCGATTGCGATGTGGAGGCGATCCTCGACGTCATCGCGGCCTCCCGAGCGGCCATCGAGATCAATGGTGACCCTCATCGTCTCGACATGGCTCCGCCCTGGGTCCGGTCCGCCCGCCAGCGGGGCATCCGCTTCGTGATCTCCACCGATGCCCACTCCGTGGCGGAGTACGGCAATCTCCGGTACGGCGTGGCCATGGCCCGCCGAGGCTGGGTGCAACGCGGCGAGGTCCTGAACGCGCTGGGGGCGCCCGCTTTCGCCCGCGCGGTGGCGCCCGCAGACCATCCGCGATGAGCGCGGGCGTCCTGCGGCCGCCTTATCCGCCCATGGAGGCGCGGCTGGTCGAAGAGCTGCCCCAGGGACCGGAGTGGGCCTACGAGCCGAAGTGGGACGGCTTCCGCTGCCTGGCCTTCCGCGAGGGCAAGTCGCTCGAGCTCCAGTCAAAATCCGGGCAGTCCCTGACTCGCTACTTTCCCGAGGTGGTTGATACGCTCCGCTCGGTGCCGGCCCGCCGATTCGTGCTCGACGGTGAGATCGTCGTGCCGGTGAATGGCCACCTCTCTTTCGACGACTTGCTGCAGCGCATTCACCCGGCGGCGAGCCGTGTGCAGAAGCTCGCGCGCGAGCATCCCGCCCAACTCGTCGTCTTCGATTTGCTCATGGACGGGGCAGGACGGATTCTGGCGGAGCTCCCCCTCCGCGAGCGGCGACGGCGGCTCGAAGCCTTTGCGGCTCACGAGCTCGTCGGCATCGAGGGTCTTCGGCTCTCCCCCGCCACCACCGACATCGCCACCGCGCGGAAATGGCTCGCCATGACCGGCGGCACCTTTGATGGGGTGATGGCCAAACGCGTCGATCTCGAGTATCGGTCGGGCGATCGCACCGGCATGGAGAAGATCAAGCGCCAGCGAACTGCCGACTGCGTGGTCGGAGACTTCCGCTACGCGGCGAGCGCGCCGGTGGTGGGCTCACTCCTCCTGGGGCTCTACGACGCTAAAGGTCTTTTGCACCACGTGGGCTTCACCTCCGGGTTTTCGGCAGCGGAGCGACAGAAGCTTCTGACCCGGCTCCGCCCTCTCGTGAAGCCGCCCGGATTCACGGGACGTGCCCCCGGCGGTCCCAGCCGATGGAGCACGAAGCGGTCGACGGAGTGGGAACCCCTCGAGCCGCGGCTGGTGGCCGAAGTCCGCTACGATCACTTCACGGGTGGACGATTTCGGCATGGCACGCGCTTCCTCCGCTGGCGACCGGACAAGAAGCCCCGGCAATGCACGATGGACCAAGTCACGGGTGGACGACGGGCCGGCTCGGCGGCGGCAAGGCTGGTCGAGCCCCGCTGAGGACCGATCCGTCAGTCCCGGATGCGCTTTCACCACGGCCGGTCTCACTCCTTCGCTCCTCGGTCGCTCCGGGCAGCACGAATTTGCCGTTGTCCTGGACCTGGATCTGCCGTACCGGGATGGCCACGTCGTGCCGACCCACGCCGGCAAAGCCGCCCGCGCCCACGATGGCGAAGGAGATGGCGCTATCCGGGGCCACGATGAGATCCTCGATCGTGCCCACCCGCTGATCGTTCTTCTTGTACACCGTCTTGCCGATGATGTCCTTCCGCGCGCTCCATCCCACCGCCACCAGCTTGACATCCACCATGCCGACGCCGAGCTTGGTCGAGCCGGCGACCTGAGCGTCGGCGAAGGAGGGCGACATGGCCAGGGCACCGGATACCAGAACCAGACTCGCTGCTCGCATGATTCCCTCCCGCGTGGCGGCCATCAGGCCGAACGCCGACGCAGCTCGAATTCCTCGCCGCCCCCGCCTCCACCACTCCTTCACCGCTCCCTTGATGTCCTTGTTCTCGACCAAGCGCAAGGTCGGTGCCAGGCAGGGCCGCGTCCCCATGCGACGCCGTCGAGGTCTCTCCGACTTGTGGGCGCGTACGACACGGAATGAATTACCGAGGTGAATCACTTGGCGGAGGCGGGCGACGCGGGCATGTGCCTTGCTTGGTCCGTGTACACGTCGGCCATCTTCGACGAACAGGAGAGTCCCCATGCCCAGGACCAGGAAGCATCCGACGGAGAAGGACGCTCTCTCCCTCCTAAAGGAGGATCATCGCAAAGTGAGCGGGCTCCTCGCCCAGCTCGCCGAGAGCTCCGAGCGGGCGACCACGAAGCGGGAGGGGCTCCTCGCGGAGATCGAGCGTGAGCTCAAGATTCACACCACCATCGAGGAGCAGATCTTCTATCCCGCATTCCGCGACGCCACGGAGAAGGCGGAGGACCGCAAGCTCTATTTCGAGGCGCAGGAGGAGCATCACGTGGTCGACACCGTGCTCCCCGAGCTCAAGAGTGCCGACCCCGCCTCCGAGACGTTCGCCGCCAAGGCCAAGGTCCTCAAGGACCTCGTGGAGCATCACGCCGAGGAGGAAGAGACGGAGATGTTTCCGCGGGCCCGCAAGCTCCTCGGGCGAGGCGAGCTCGTCCGCCTGGGCGAGGAACTCGCGCAAGCGAAGGTTTCCCTGACGGAGCGCGTGCTGACGAAGCTGGTGGAGCTGGTCCGACCCTGAGGACGCTCCCCCAGTTTCAGGACGTCGTGTCGGGGTCAGGTCCGACCATAGCCTCGGGACGCACGATACGGTCGAAGTCCTCTGGTGACACGTAGCCGAGGGCAAGGGCTGCTTCCCGGAGGGTCATGCCCTTGTGGTGAGCGTGCTTGGCAATCTCCGCGGCCTTGTCGTAGCCGATGTGCGGTGCGAGGGCCGTCACCAGCATCAGGGACTCGTGCACGTGGCGGGCGATGCGCTTGCGATCGGGTTCGATGCCCACCGCGCAGTGCTCGCGGAAGGAGTCGCACGCGTCGGACAAGAGCAGGATGGAACGGAGCACGTTGTGGATGATCAGGGGCTTGAAGACGTTGAGCTCGAAATGCCCCGAGGCGCCTCCGATGGTTACGGCCACGTCGTTGCCAATGACCTGGGCGCAGACCATCGTCATGGCCTCACACTGGGTTGGATTGACCTTCCCGGGCATGATGCTGCTTCCGGGCTCGTTCTCCGGAATGCGCAGCTCGCCCAGGCCCGCCCGGGGGCCAGAGGACAGCCAGCGTACGTCGTTGGCGATCTTGGTCAGCGACGTAGCGAGAGTCTTGAGCGTGCTGCTCGCCGAGACGAGTGCCTCGTGGGACGCGAGCGCCTGAAACTTGTTCGGCGCGCTCGTGAAGGGCAGACTCGTCAGCACGGCCAGGCGCGCCGCTACCTTCTCGCCGAAACCGGCGGGGGCGTTGAGCCCGGTGCCGACGGCGGTGCCTCCGATGGCGAGCTCGTAGAGACCGGGTAGAGTCGTCCGGATCAAGGCGAGGCAGTGATCCAGCATGGCGACCCAGCCCGAGATCTCCTGTCCGAGGGTCAGTGGCGTGGCGTCCTGGAGATGGGTGCGCCCAATCTTCACCACGTCGGAGAAGGCCCGCGCCTTCTCGTCGAGCACGTCGCGCAGAGCGTGGATCGCGGGGAGCAGTCGACCGTCGATTTCGCTGACCGCCGCCAAGTGCATGGCCGTGGGAAAGGTGTCGTTGGACGACTGGGAGCGGTTGACGTGGTCGTTCGGGTGCACCGGCTTCTTCGAGCCAAGCTGGCCACCGAGAAGCTCGATGGCGCGGTTACCGATGACCTCGTTGGCGTTCATGTTGCTCTGGGTACCGCTTCCCGTCTGCCAGACCACCAACGGAAAGTGATCGTCGAGCTTCCCCGTGGTCACCTCGTCGGCCGCCTGGACGATGGCGTTTGCCACGTCCTTCGGGAGGAGGCCCAGCTCGGCGTTGACCTCGGCAGCCGCTCGCTTGAGCTGGCCGAAAGCTCGGATCAATTCTCGGGGAAAGCGCTCCCCGGCAATCTTGAAATGCTCCAGCGAGCGCTGGGTCTGCGCGCCCCAGTAGCGGTCGGCGGGAACATCGATGGCGCCCATGCTGTCCGTCTCGCGTCGTGTCTTCATGGCCCGTAGGATAGCACCCCATCCCGGGTGATCGCCCCCCGTCGGAACAACGCCGCCGCGCGTCAGGTCAAAGCTACCCGATGCGCGCCGGCACCCGATGCGTACCCAGGCACGTCCATTGCAACAACCCAGCGGTGACCCTGAGCGCCCGATTCCCTCACGTCAGACTAGAGGAGGACGAGCGATGGACCTCATCGTCAGAGACGTCATGAGCCCGAATCCCTGCGTCATCTCTCCCACCGCCTCGGTACTCGAAGCGGCCCAGATCATGCGCGGCAACGACATCGGCGACGTCATCGTCCTCGAGGACGAGCGGCTCTTCGGCATCCTGACCGACCGCGACATCGTGGTGCGCGCGCTGGCCGAAGGAGCGGATCCGGAGAGCACTCCGGTGGGCTCCATCTGCAGCCGGGAGCTCACCACCATCGAGCCGGAGGCGAGCGCGGGACAGGCCGTGCGCCTGATGCGGGAAAAGGCGGTGCGCCGCCTCCCGGTGGTCGACCACGGGGGCTCCGTGATGGGCATCGTCTCCATCGGCGATCTCGCGGTCGAGCGCGACCGGCTTTCCGCGCTCGGCGACATCAGCGCGGCGCCGCCGAACACCTAGAGCGGGTGCTCGCGTCGAGGGGACGCTACCGGGGCGCTCCGGCCGACAGGAAGGCGATGCGGCCGATGAGCGCCTCGGCCTCCGAGTGCGTGTCGTTCGTGTCGATGGACAGGGCCAGCGCGCGCGGATCCTCGGGATCCTCCCCGAAGACCTGACGGTAGTCCTCGAGGACGTCGCGGCGCTCGGTCAGCCACCGACCGAGCTCTCCCGGCCCCGATCGCAACACGAAGAAGTGCACGCTGCCCGTCTTGCGGCTCTTCTCCACCGTCTGCACGGGGGCCGCGGCGTCCCACACGTAGCCGATGAGACGCGAGCGCACCATGGCGGGAAAGCGCGGCCAGATCACGTAGATGTGCGCGGTGAGATCGGACGTCTCTTTGCGACGGATGTCCCCTCCCGCGGGCAGCTGGACGGCCTTCCAGCTCCACTCCAGGATGGGCGTGGCCCGGAGATCGACGTGGAGTTCCCGGGCAATGGTCGAGTGGTCGTCATGGCTCTTGAGCAGGAGGGCCCGCCGGCCGTCGCTCTCAACCACGGTAAAGTCGTAGGCGGGCCTGCCCCCGATGGTCTCGTATGGACGCCAGCCCGTGGGAATCCCGCGCGCCCCCAGCAGAGGCTGGGTCCAGTCCTCGACGACCACGACCTCCGCGCCCGCGGCGAGTGCGAGCCCCGCCAGGACCGCGATCATCCCCAGACTCCCGAACTTGCTCACGCGGCGATGCACGGATGCCCCGGAGGGTGATCGCGTCAGACGTCACCCCACTCGCGGCGGACGGTGGCGCGGTCGAAGCCGACGGACTCGAGCAGGCGCAGGATCATGCCGAGATGTTTCTTGCTCAGGTCCTTGGGACCGTGGCCGGGGACGGTCACCTTGCAGCTACCGAGGACGAACTGCCTGTGGCTCGTCTTGCCCGCGGGGGCTTGCGTGAAGTTGTGACGGAGGAGCCACTTCTCAAGCTCCATTCTGGTCATCGTCCCGCTCGCATCCTGGGCCGTGGCGGGCCGCGCGCCCGTTCCCGACGCCATCCCGGCTTTTACTAGATGTGGTACTCCTATACGGGCATCGCCGCAACTGACGCTCGAGGGGAGTGGGTATGGGCCATCGACAGCGTGGACTGACGCTCGCACCGGAGCGGGCATGAGCCACCGACCGAGCGTCGGGCGAGGCTTCGCCCTCGCGTGCACGATGCTGCTCCTGGCTTGGACGCACCCCGCGGAGGCGCAGCAGAAGCCGGAGGGCGAGATGCGCTGGGCGCTCTACGTGACCCTGTCGCCTCTCTGGTTCGACCCCGGTGAGGTATCGGGCCAGCTCACGCCCTTCTGGGTCCTCTACGCTCTGCACGACGCGCTCGTCAAGCCCATGCCCGGCAACCTCATGGCGCCCAGCCTGGCCGAATCGTGGACGGTGAGCGCCGACCAGCGCGTGTACGAGTTCAAGCTCCGGGAAGGCCTCAAGTTCCACAACGGCGACCCCTTCACCGCGGAAGACGTGAAGTGGAGCTTCCACCGCGCCAAGGGCTCGAAGATCCTGCACGAGAAGGTGCGCGAGGTGGTGGTGGTCGGGCCCACGCGTGTGCGCTTCGTCCTCCACGAGCCATGGCCGGACTTCATGACGTACTACGGCACCATGGTGTCCGGGGCGGGATGGATCGTGCCCAAGAAGTACGTCGAGCGCGTGGGCGACGACGGCTTCCGGCGTGCGCCCGTGGGGCTGGGGCCGTACCGGTTCGTCAGTCACACCCCCGGGGTGGAGCTGATCATGGAGGCCAACGAGAGCTACTGGCGGAAGATGCCGTCAGTGAAGCGTCTCGTTTTCAAGAGCGTGCCTGAGAGCACTACGCGGCTGGCCATGCTGAAGCGCGGCGAGGTCGACGTGGCCTACCTCCTCGAAGTACCGCAGGCTCTCGAGGTGAAGCGCGATCCCAATCTCCGCCTCGCCTTCTCGGGCGGCATCGCCATCTGGTATCTCGACTTTCTCGACCAGTGGGATCCCAAATCGCCGTGGAACGACCGGCGTGTGCGTCTGGCCGCCAACTACGCCATCGCCCGCCAGGCGCTGAGCGATGCGGAGACGCTCGGCGCCTCCAAGCCGGCGGGCAACCACGTGCCCCGCACCTTCGAGTTCGCCCTGCCTCTCGAGCCCTATCCCTACGACCCGGCCAAGGCCAAGCAGCTCCTCGCCGAAGCGGGCTATCCCAAAGGCTTCGAGGCGGGCGAGCTGCATCAGCTCCCTCCCTACTTCTCGCTCGGCGAGGCCATCGTCGGCTACTTCCAGGCCGTGGGCATCCGCCTCAGGATGCGCTCCATGGAGCGCGGCGCCTACTTCACCCTGATCGCCTCCAAGAAGGCCAAGGGCGTGTGCGTATGCACCAGCTCGCTCTACGGCAACGCGGCCTCCCGTCTTTCCGAAGTCATCCCGAGCGACGGAGCCTATGCCTACGGGGGCTATCCCGACATCGACGCCCTTTTCAAGCAGCAGGCCGCGGAGACGGACTGGAAAAAGCGCGAGGCGATGCTGCATCAGATCCAGCGCCTCGTGTACGAGCGTGTGCGCTACGGGCCCATCTTCGAGTACATCTGGCCGAGCGGCATCGGACCGCGCGTGGCCGAGCCGGCCCTGATGCTCATCAACCCCTATCCGTGGTCGGCGCCCCTCGAAGAGGTCCGGCTGAAGCGGCCGTGAAGGGCGCGGCTTCTCCGCGAGGAGAGGAAGAGCATGAACGACGAGCTGGCGGCGATCTTCGAGACCCGAGAGACGGAGCGCCTGGCCACCGGCTTCGTCTTCACCGAGGGCCCGCTCTGGCACCCGGACGGCTTCTACTACTTCGTCGACGTGCGGTCGAGCGTGCTCTACCGAATCGTGCCGGGGCGCGCCCCCGAGGTGGTGCGTGATAAGACGGGCGGCGGCAACGGCACCACCTTCGACCTCGAGCGGCGCCTCGTTCTCTGCGAGGGCGACAATCGGCGGGTAACGCGCATGGGCCCCGACGGACGCGTCGACGTGCTCATGGATCGCTACGAGGGCAAGCGGCTCAATCGCCCCAACGATGTGGTCTGCAAGTCCGACGGGAGCATCTACTTCACCGATCCCGGCTTGCGCGTGCCCCTCGCCGAGCGCGAACTGCCCTACGCCGGCGTGTACCGCGTGGGGCCCGACGGATCGACCCGCCTGGTGGCGGACTTCGAGTATCCGAACGGCCTCGCCTTCTCCGCCGACGAGCGGCTCCTCTACGTGGCCAACACTCGCTGGGCCCAGTACATCCACGTCCTCGAGCTGGACGCGGCGGGGCGCATGGTCCGGCGCCGGATCTTTGCCGACATGTCCTCGGACGAGACGGACGGCGTGCCCGACGGCATGAAGGTAGACACCGAGGGGCGCGTCTTCTGCACTGGTCCCGGTGGCACGTGGGTGTTCTCCCCGGAGGGCAAGCGGCTCGGCATCATCCAGACCCCCGAGGTGCCCGCCAATCTGGCTTTCGGCGGGCCGGATCTCCGGACGCTCTTTCTCACCGCGCGGACCTCCGTGTACGCGCTTCGCGTGAAGACACCCGGGCTTCCCCATCCCGCGTTCCGATCGACGAGGTGACGGCGACATGACCATCAAGTTCGGCACATTCCTGCTGATGCAATCGCCGTCGGCCCGCCCCTCCCCCGAGATGTACGCGCGGGCGGTGGACATGGCCCAGGCCGCGGAGACCCTGAACTTCCGTAACATCTGGCTGGCCGAGCATCACTTCTCGACCTACGGTTACGTCTCCCGGCCTGCTCAGCTTGCCACGTACATCGCGGCCCGTACCACGCGGCTCCGGGTGGGCACGGCGGTGATCGTGGTCCCTCTCCACCATCCCCTGGTGGTCGCCGAGGAGATCGCCACTCTCGACATTCTCGCGAACGGGCGCGTGGACATCGGGCTCGGACGCGGCTACCAGTATTACGAGTTCGAGCGGCTCGGGCTGGAGCTTGACACGGCGCGGGCGCGCTGGGAAGAGTCGGTCGATGTCATCCTCAAGGCGTTGGGCGGCGGGTCGTTCAGCTACGACGGCAAGCTCTTCAAGATCCCGGAGACGTCGGTTTTTCCGCAACCACTGCAGCAGCCGCACCCGCCGATCTGGGTCACCGCGCAGAGTCCGGAGTCGGTGGAGGCCGCGGTGCGGCGCGGCTTCAATGTGCTCACGGGCGGGTTCGGCGTGCCCATCGAGCGGATGGCGGAGTTCCGCAAGCTCTTCGATCGTTACGTGGCCGAGCTGCGGCTGCCGCGAACGCCGGAGGTGGGCGTGCAGCGCGCGGTGTACGTGACGGACAGCGAGGAAGACGCGCGCGCGGCGGCCGAGGAGGCGCGCTGGAACATGCGCGTGACCCTGAGCCTGCGCCACCACTACGAGCGCGTGGAGAACGGGCGCGCCATCGCGGTGCCCGCGCCCAAGGAGCCGGACATCGACGATCTCCTGGATCGCTTCCTGATTATCGGCAGGCCGGACACGTGCATCCGGCAGCTCCGGCGTGTGCAAGAGCTGGTGGGGATCAGCCACTTCAACTGCAGCTTCTGGTTCGGTGATCTGGCGCATGAGCGGGTGCTGAAGTCGATGCACCTCTTTGCGCGCGAGGTGATGCCGGCGTTTTCCTAGCCGTTTGCTCGCGGAGCTGCTGACCTCGTGCTCGCCGCGCTGGCCGTCAGTGTACTCGCAGAGCTACCCCTCGTAGGCCTCGCGGAACTGCTGATCGCGGGCGCGCGGCGGACGGGTCCTGTCGCCGGAGGGAGGGGGTGCGGCCAGCTTCGTCACCCGCTCACCTGAATCGCAGCCCTGCGGGATGCGCGCAGGACAAGGGGGTCCCACTCCGCCGGCCGCACTCCCCTCCCCCCGGCGCCACCCGTCCGTCTACACTTCTTGGGCGCCGTCCAGGCCAGGCACATTTTCCCCTGGTGTTTCAGCGATGGCGGGTCTCTCGGTGCTGCGCGAGACTTCCCCACTCGGTGTCGCGCGAGCCGCGGCCTCCTCTCGTGCCGTGCCTTAGAGGCGGGATTGGTCTACGGGGAGGCCGAGCCAGTGGCGGCCGACCAGCTCGTAGTGTGCTGGGCGCCCTTGGAGGTGCTGGGTAATGACGTGGATGTCCTGGAAGTGGCGCTGGATGAGGTTGCCGTCGTAAGCCGCGGTGGCGCCGGAGAGGCTGTAGACGCTCTCGATGATCTGCGCGGCGAGCCGGATGCCGTGCGTGGTGGCCAGGCGGAGGGCGGCGCGGCGCTCCAGGGTCACCTCACCGGCGGTCGTTGCCTCGTGCCAGATGTCCGAGACGGCCTCCATGAGGAAGGCGCGACCGGAGCGGAGGGCGGCTTCCGCGTGGCCCACCCCAACCTGAGTCATCGATTGATCACGGAGCAGCCCCGGCACGGCGCGCGGAGTCTTGGAACCGGCGAGGTCGTAGAAGGCCTCGAGGCAGCTCCGCGACATGCCGAGGGCCACCGCGGCATCGCCGGAGGCGAAGGCGAGGGTGCGCGGAATTTTGTACAGCGGCCCGTCGTGGAAGAGCGGCGCGGTGGCGGAGAGCACGCTGCGCTCGGCGGGCACGAAGACGTCGTGCACGGCGAAGTGGTGTGTGCCCGTGCCCCGCATACCGCGCACGTGCCAGGTGTCGAGCAGCTCCGCTTCTCCCACCGGCACGTAGAGATACCGCATCTCCGGTTCGCCGCCATCGAGCCGCACCTCGCCGTTCTCGATGACCTGCGCGTGGGCGGCGACCCACGTAGCGTGTCGGCAGCCGGTGCTGAAGCCCTGGCGGCCAGTTACCCGATAGCCGCCCGGCACCACCACCGCCTTCGCGGTAGCCGCGGGCGTGTTTGCCACCACCGCGCGCGGCGGATCGATCCAGATCGCGCGCGCCTGCGCGGCTGGCATGCGCGCGGAATACGTCGCGTAGATCGCGCCCTGATTGACGACCCAGCCCGTGCTCGCGTCGGCCTTGCCCAACTCCTCGATCACCTGCACGTAGGTCGGAAGATCGATCTCGAGGCCACCGATGGCGCGCGGCACCGCGACGTGGAACAAGCCGGCGTCGGCCATAGCCTCGAAGAGCGGCCGGGGCAGCTCGCGCGCGAGATCGATCTCGTCGGCGCTTGATCGGATGCGTGGAGCAAGCTTCCGGGCTGCTTCGAGGGGCGATAAGGTCACGTCAATCCTCGCGATCTGCGGCCGACCGGGCCACGGGGCATGGCGCCGATCCTGCCAGAGGGCACGCATGAGGTCAACGCTTGACAAGCCCGCGTCCCTCGCGAGAACGTGTGCGAGGGACACTCATGCCCCTGACGCCCGCCCCTCCTCTCACCCGCCGACAATTCCTGCGCCGCCTCGGCATCGCGACGGGGGCGACCCTCGGTCTCGCGCCGCTGCACGACCTCCGCGCCATCGCCCAGCCCGCGCGCAACGTGCACGTGGTGATTCTGGGCGCGGGCCTGGCTGGCCTCTGCGCGGGCCTCGAGCTGGAGCGGCGCGGTCACACCTGCACCATCCTCGAGGCGGAGACCACGCATGTCGGTGGGCGCGCGCGCACGTTGCGCTTCGACGCCGGCCTCTACGGCGAGGCGGGGGCCATGCGAATTCCCAAGGGGCATGCGCTGCCGCGCCATTACATCTCCGAGTTCGGCCTCATCCTGAATCCGTTCGTCCAGACGAATCCCGAGGCGTTCTACTTCGTGCGAGGTCGGCGCGAGCGCATCAAGGACGTCTCCAAGCTCAACGAGGCCTACGCCCTCAAGGACTCCGAGCGCGAAAAGGACCCCTACGATCTCTGGGCGGCCACGCTGGTGAGGCGGCTCCAGTCGCTGAACTCGGAGGAGCGCGCCGAGCTCTCGAGCCTCACCCCCACCAGCCCCGCCGTGCGCGCTCTGGATCAGGACTCGCTCCAGCAACTCTTCGAGAAGGAAGGGCTCTCCCCGGAGGCCATCGAGTACCTCGCGGTTACCTATGGCATCGAGGCCCTCCTCGGGAGCGCGCTCACCGAGCACCTGCGAGAGGAGCAGTACGGGTTGTGGACCAAAGGCTTCGACGAGATCGCGGGAGGCATCGACCGGCTGCCCGCGGGCTTCCTCATCCGGCTCAAGTCGAAGCCGCGCATGGGCGCCGAAGTGGTGCGTCTCGAGCAGGACACGAGCCGACGGCGCGTCGCCGCCATCTATCGGGACAAGGATGGCAAACTCGTTCGCGTCGACGGCGACTTCGTGCTCTGTACCCTTCCCTTCCCCGTGCTCTCGCGGCTCGAGGTGGAGCCCGCCTTCTCCGCGCTCAAGCAGCGCGCCATCCGGGAGCTCGGCTACGAGTCGGCGACCAAGGTCCTCGCGGTGACGCGCCGGCGTTTCTGGGAGCAGGACGACAACATCTTCGGCGGCGGCACCTACACCGATCTGCCCACGGGCACGACCTGGTATCCTTCGGACAACGCGGCGGGGCGCGATCCGCGCATCTCCGCGGCGCCCGCCGTCTTCCTCGCCTCCTCTACCTGGGGCCAGACGGCGCGCCGACTCGCCACCTTACCCCATGCTCAGCGGAGCGCGCTCGCCCTCACCCATCTCTCCCGCGTACATCCGCAGCTCGCGCGCCAGGGCGAGGTGCGTCGCACGGCGAGCTGGAGCTGGGACAATCATCGCTGGAATGGGGGCGCCTTCGCCTGGTTCACGCCCGGCCAGTGGAGCGAGCTCCACCGCCACGTGATCGCCCCGGAAGGGCGCATCTACTTCGCGGGCGAGCACGCCTCTCTGTCCCACACCTGGATGCAGGGCTCCCTCGAGTCGGCCCTCGTGGCCGTGCGCGCCATCCTCACCGCCGCCTAGCCCGGTCTTTTCACGAACGCCGCACGTCGTGAGCAGTCCAAGCTAACGCCGTCGCAGGAGCAGGATCGGGCCTCGCTCGGCCGCCACCACGTATTGATACGTGGGGCCGCCCGCGCCGTTGGTGATGCTCACCGTGTCGCCCTCCCGCTGCATCGTCACGTCTCGATTCTTCCGCCACGGATACGTGGCGGTGTTCAGCACGAGATGGTCCGCCTTCTCGATCCCCACGGGAAAGACGAAGATGAGCGGTCGCAGCGAGAGATGCGGCACGTAGGGATCCTGCGCCGAGACCACGGCGTTCGCAGGCACCTGGGAGAGCACCGCGTGCGCCTGACGATGCGCGACGGTGGGCCACGCCCGCGCGGCCGCGAGATCGTTCACCTCGCTGGCGGAGAGCACGAGACTCGCCATGAGGGCGACCACGAGCACGCCCTTCGGCCACGGACCGGGCTGGCGCCGCGCGAGATGATCGTAGCCGGCGATGGCCGCGGCGAAGAGGAAGGGCAGGACGTAGCTCTGGTATTGCGTCCGGTGGTAGAGAAGAATCGGATCCTGGCCCAGGAGGTTCTCGGCGAGCGGCGGGACCAGGCCGACGAGCGTCCCCGGCGCCAGCAGGGGCAGGAAGGCCAGGGGAGCGAGGAGGGCGCCGAGGTAGACGAGGCGGCTCGTCGTCAACACCGTTGTGAGCACCCGCCACGGGTGGAGGACGAGCGTCTCGAGGATCTCCGGTACGGAGTGACCCAGCTGGGCGAAGCGCCCGAGGTGCGGATACGGCGCGCCCCGGAAGTACGGGATGATCCACCGCGTGTCGGCAATGAGCAGGGCGAGGGCGCTCGCGGTGGTCACGCCCCCCAGCATCCAGCAACGCCTCGTGAAAGCGAGCCACAACCCCAGGCCGACCACGGCGATGGCGGCATCCTCGCGGGTGGCCAAGGTGAGGAGCACCGCGGTGGCGAAAAGCCACGGTCGCCCTGCTTCGGCGAAGTAGATGGCGGCGAGGAGGAGCGGGATGGCGAGAGCTGCCGAGTGAAAGTCGCGCACGTTGATGCCGTGGAGCGAGGGATTGAGCAGGTAGAGCACGGCAAAGACCGCGGCGGGCCGCTCGTCGCCCAGACGCTGCGTGGCGAGGGCGAAGACGGCGAGGCCGCCGAGCGCGAGGGCGATCGACTGCGCCACGAGGAGGACGCCCGGTCCCGGGGCGAGCCAAAAGGCCGGGACGAACAGGTACATGATCGGCGAGAGGTGATCGCCCCAGGCGTGCATCTCGGGGAGGCTCACGTACGGCCCTGCGCCGCGGGCCAGGTTCCACGTGAGCTGCACGTAGTAGCCGAGATCGAGGGCGTGCGTGCGGAAGGTCCAGTGGCGCGAGAGAGTGACGGCGGAGAAGTAGACGGCATAGAGAGCCACGCCCACCGCGACGGCGCGGCGCGGGCGGACGTGGGGGACGGGCACGGGGGCCACCACCAGGCGGATGGCGAGCACGCCGAGGAGCACGAGGAAGACCTCCTCGGGACGCCACCACCAGTAGACGAGAGTGGAGAGAACGGCGAGGCCGCAGAGCACGGCCACCGCGTCCAGCAGGCGAACGAGGTTCAACGCGTCGGAGAAGGTCCGGGAGCGGAGCCGAGCCGACTGTAGCGGCCGTGCAAGGTCTGGAGCCGGCGCGAGCGCTTGAGTCCGCTCTTGTGGAGCGAGTACCGCGTCACCACCCAGAGGATGCGCAGGCCGTAGCCGCAGGAGGCGAGAAAGCTTGCCGAGGAGGCCTCGGGGAAGTAGCGCACGGGCACGGCGATCTCGGCCATCCGGAAGCCGGCGGCCACCACCTGGGCGATGATCTCCTGGTCGAAGACGAAGCCGTCGGAGTTCATCCGGAAGTTCACCGCCTCCAGCACCTCACGGCTGAAGGCGCGATAGCCCGTGTGGTACTCGGAGAGATGGAGGCCGAAACAGAAGTTCTCCACGCCGGTGAGGAAGCGGTTCGAGATGTACTTCCACCACGGCATGCCCTGGGCGATGGCCGAGCCCCCGCCCTTGAGCCGCGAGCCCAACACCACGTCCGCCTCGCCCTTGACGAGAGGCTCGATCATCTGGGGCACGAGGGTGGGGTCGTACTGGTAGTCGGGATGGACCATCACCACGATGTCCGCTCCCGCCTTGAGGGCTTCCGTGTAGCAGGTCTTCTGGTTGGCGCCGTAGCCGTAGTTCCGGTCGTGCACGAAGATCTCGAGCCCGAGCTCTCGCGCGATCTCGAGCGTGCGGTCCTTGGAGCCGTCGTCCACCAGGATGACCAGACTCACCGAGTCCTTCGGCAGCTCCTCGTAGGTGAGCTTGAGCGTGCTGCCCGCGTTGTAGGCCGGCATCACCACCACGACTTTGGGCACGGAGGTCATGGGGCGATCGCGCGCGCCCGCCGGCATACGGCCACGAGCTGATAGGCAAGCCCGCTCTTCCAGACGCGCGCCGCCCGGGCGGAGAGCCCGTGCACGGCGTCGAGCACGGCGCCGTGAAAGCGCGGAGGGACGACCAGGGGCAAAGGCACCGGGGTGGCGACCAGTTCCTCGACCTCGAGCCCGGCGTCGGCGAGGAAGCGTACGAAGCTCCGCCGCGTGAAGAAGCGGAGATGCGTGCGGTCGAGGATGCCGCGATCGGCGTAGTCCCAGCGGCCGAGAAGGAGCGACAGGCGCATCCAGAGGTGCGCGATGTTGGGCACGGACACGAGCACACGGCCGCCGGGGGCGAGGCTTCGATCGAGGGCGACGAGGACGGGCAGCGGATTGCTCAGGTGCTCGAGGACATCGCCGTAGACGATGGCATCGAAGAGCCCGGTGAGCCGGGGGGCGGCGTCGTCGAGATCGGCCACGATCACCTCGTGGCAGCGGCCGCGCGCCTTGGCCGCCTGCTCCGGATCGCGCTCGAGGGCGGTCACCTGCCAGCCTTGCCGCGTCAGCAACTCGGAGAGGAAGCCGTCGGCCGCTCCCACGTCCAGAGCCCGGCGGCCACCTCCCTCGCCCAGAGAACGGAGGATGACCGCGTGGCTCGAATGCGGGTCGGACTTGAGCTGGTAAACGGAGGCCATCATCCGGCCGTGCTCAGCATCCCAACGCGGGCTCCGTCGCCCACTGCCGCCATCCTTCGAGGCGCGGGAAATACATCGCCTGGAGGACGAGGGATAACACGAAGAGCACGTAGAAGTCGGCCCGCATCGCGGAGAGCATGAAGAGGACAAGGCCGAGAACGGCGGGCACCTCCGCGAGCGCCGCCGTGACGACCGAGGTCGAGACGAGACGGCGAGCCTGCGCGGCCTGATCACCCGCCGGCGAGTGGCCGAGAAGCGCCTTGCGGACGACGCCGATGAGCCCGGCCACCACGACCGCGATGGTCCAGAGGGCGAGGCGAAGACCGGCGGGCTGCGTCTGCCCCGCAAAGCCCTCGAACGGAGCCTGGGAGATGCTCACCACGGCTACGGCCACCGCATAGAGGAGGGTGCTCGCGGCCATCGCCCCACAGGTGATCGCCGCGTTCCGGTACGCCGCTTCGAGGCTGGCCGAGCCCCCCGCCATGTATACAGGATAGCACCGCGTCGCGAGGTGCCCCCCATTCGCTGGCGTGGGCTAGCGCTGGACGCGGACCAAGATCGACGGGGGCAGGCGCTCCAGCAGGTCGCCGAGCGCCCGCTCCATGTAGCCGCGGTCCTTGGACTCCAGGGTGATCTTGACCTTGTACTCGGGGTTGGAGAACTCCGGATAGGAGCCCAGCAGGAGCTCGGGATGGCGCTCGAGCACCGCGTTGAGGTGCTCGGCGAGGATGCCCTCCCCCGCACTCACGTAGACGCTGGCCAGATGAAAGGGCACGTCGCGGAAGCGCTCCTTGAGGCCGTCGAACTTTTTTCGGAAGAGCTCGGGGACGCCGGGCAGCACGTGGACGTTCTTCATGATCACCGCCGGAAAGACCAGGCCGTCCGCCGTCATGGGTTCCGCGCCCTGGGGGATCTCCGCCATGCGCAGGCGCGCGGCATTGAGGCTGCCTCCGTAGAAGCTTTCGAGGGCAGCGACCATGGTGGGATCGCGAACCACGGGCACCCCGAAGGCCCGCGCTACGCCCTCGATGGTCACATCATCGTGGGTCGGCCCCACGCCACCCGAGGTGAACACGACGTCGAAGCTCCGGCTGAACTCCGCCACCTCGGCGGCGATCGTGTCAATCTCATCGGGGATGACCACGACGCGCCGCACATCGACGCCGAGGGCTCGCAGCTCACGGCAGAGGTAGACGGCATTGACGTCGGCCACCTTTCCGGAGAGGAGCTCGTTGCCGATGAGAACGATGCCCGCCGTACGCGCCATGGCGGGGCCATCGTAGCACGGCGACGCGAACGCCTCATCCTGCGGTAGAATGCTCGCGCGTTGCATCGACAAGGAGACGAACGGCGATGACGACGGACGTGGAACCGATTCGGCTCTCCGGCTGGGCCCTCGTGCTCGGATCGTCATCGGGCTTCGGTGCCGCCACCAGCCTCGCTCTGGCCCGGGCGGGCATGAACATCTTCGGCGTGCATCTCGATCGCAAGTCGACCCTGCCCAACGCCGAGCGCGTCGTGAGCGACATCAAGGGCCTGGGCCGTCAGGCGCACTTCTACAACATCAACGCGGCCGACGAGGAGAAACGAGCCGAGGTCAGCGGGGACATGGAACGCATCCTGCGCGAGCGCAACGAGCTCGGCCACCTCCGGGTCCTCCTCCACTCCCTGGCTTTCGGCACCCTCAAGCTTTTCGTCACCGACCCCATCAAAGAAGCCGTGAGCAAGTCACAAATGGACATGACTCTGGACGTGATGGCCCACAGCCTCATCTACTGGACGCAGGAGCTGGTGGGCCGCGGCCTCATGGGGCGGGGCGGACGTATCTACGCCATGACCTCGGCGGGGGGTGCCCGCGTGCTGCCCTACTACGGGCCCGTCTCCGCGGCCAAGGCTGCGCTGGAGTCGAACATCCGCCAGCTCGCCGCCGAGCTGGCCAGCCATGGCATCACCGCCAACTCGATCCGGGCCGGGGTCACGGCCACCCCCGCCGCGCAGAAGATACCCAACTACGAAGAGTTCTCCGCCAAGGCCGCCGAGCGCAATCCGCACCGCCGGCTCACCACGGTGGAGGACGTGGCGCGCGCCATCGTGGCCCTTTCCCACCCCGACACCTACTGGATGACCGGCAACGTCATCGGCGTGGATGGCGGCGAAGAGATCGTGGGCTAGCGGTTCGTGCCCGCCTGGCTCGCCGTCTGCATCCTCGGCATCATCGAAGGCGTGACCGAGTTCCTCCCCATCTCCTCGACGGGTCATCTCCTCCTCGTCGAGAACGCGCACTGGCTGCCCCAGCAATCGGACCTCTTCAACATCACCATCCAGTCGGGCGCCGCCCTCGCCGTGCTCTTCGCCTTCGCCTCCCGCGTCCGCCAGCTCCTGACGAACATCGGCGATCCCAATACCCGCGACTACCTCAGCAAGCTCGTGCTCGCCTTCGTCATCACCGGGGTGGGCGGCCTCATCCTGAAGAAACTCGGCTTCACCCTGCCCAAGGAGACCGCGCCCATCGCCTGGGCGACCCTCCTGGGCGGCATCGGCATCCTCGCCATCGAGTGGGCGGTGCGCGGGCGACGGCTCACCTCGGAGATCACTTGGCTCATCGCGGTGGTGGTGGGGCTCGCCCAGATTCTGGCGGCGGTCTTTCCCGGCACCTCGCGCTCGGCCGCCACCATCCTGCTCGCCCTCGCCCTCGGCGTCGCCCGGCCCGCCGCCACCGAGTTCTCATTCCTCGTCGGCGTGCCGACACTTCTCGCGGCGGGCCTCTACGAGACGCAGCATGCCCTGCGGCATCCCGGGCCCGTGCCCACGGACTGGGGGATGCTCGTCCTCGGCACGCTGGTGTCGGCGGTGACCGCGTTCTTCGTCGTGCGTTGGCTCATCCGCTGGATCCAGACCCACAACTTCTCGCCCTTCGGCTGGTATCGCATCGCCCTGGGACTGGCGATGCTGGCCCGCGTGATCTGAGGGAGGCTCCGCATGGCGCAACACGACGTGGTGGTGGTGGGAGGAGGCAATGCCGCGCTCTGCGCCGCCCTGGCCGCGCGCGAGGCGGGCGCCTCTGTTCTCGTGGTCGAAAAGGCTCCGGAATCCCAGCGTGGCGGCAACTCGTTCTTCACCGCGGGCGGGTTCCGCTTCGCGCACCAGGGCCTCGAAGATCTCCGGCGAGACATCCTGCCCGACATCTCCGAGGAGGAGGCCCGTGCCATCGTGGTGCCGCCGTACACCGACAACCAGTTCTACGACGACCTCATGCGCGTGACCGAGGGCCGATCCGACATCGACATGGCAGAGTTCCTCGTCAAGCGCTCGCGCCCCACCATCGTATGGATGAAGGGCCAGGGCATTCGGTGGATCCTCATGTTCGCGCGGCAGTCGTACCAGGTCGAAGGCAAGCACCACTTCTGGGGTGGGCTCAACGTGGAAGCGGTGGGCGGGGGAGCCGGGTTGGTCGAGATGCTGCTCGAGCGCGCGGCCAAGGTGGGCATCGAAGTCCGGTACGGCCACGGCGCGCGCTCGCTCACCATCGACAAGCAGGGCGGCGTCACCGGAGTGGTGGTTCGCTCCGCCCACGGCTTCTCGGAGATTCCCGCACGCGCGGTGATTCTCGGCTGCGGCGGCTTCGAAGCCAACCCGGAGTGGCGTACGCGCTACCTCGGGCCCAACTGGGACCTCGCGCGAGTGCGGGGCACCCGTCACAACACGGGCGACGGGATCAAGATGGCCCTGGACATCGGGGCCCAGGCCTACGGGCACTGGTCCTCGTGCCACGCCGTGCAGTGGGACATGAACGCCCCGCCTTTTGGCGACCGTAAAGTGGGCGATATGTTCCAGAAGCACTCCTACCCCCTCGGCATCATGGTCAACACGCAGGGTGAGCGCTTCGTGGACGAGGGAGCAGACTTCCGCAACTTCACCTACGTGAAGTATGGGCAAACCGTAATTCGCCAGCCCCAGCAGACGGCCTTCCAGATCTTCGACCAGAAGACGGTAGGGATCCTCCGCGAGGAGTATCGGATCCGCGAGATCACCAAGGCGGAGGCGAACACCATCGAGGAGCTGGCGCGCAAGCTCGAGATCAATCCGGACGGGCTCGTACGCACCGTCAAGGCGTTCAACGCCGCGGTGGAGGACAAGCCCTTCAACCCCGCCATTCTGGACGGCAAGGGAACGAAGGGCATCACCCCGCCCAAGACCAACTGGGCCCAGCGTCTCGACACGCCGCCCTACGTCGGCTTCGGTGTCACGTGCGGCATCACCTTCACCTTCGGCGGGCTTCGCGTGGACCTGCGCGCGCAGGTGCAGGACATCGAGGATCAGCCCATCCGCGGGCTCTACGCGTGCGGCGAGCTCGTGGGCGGCCTTTTCTACCACAACTACCCGGGCGGGGCCGGGCTCATGGCCGGCTCAGTGTTCGGCAAGACCGCCGGCGAATGCGCCGCGGCCGACCTAGGCTTCAAGGCCCGGTAGAGGTGGAGCGCTTCACCGATCTCCTCTTCCTCGCCCAGGTCGCGCTACTCTTCGGCATTCTCTCCTGGTGGCTGAGTCCGGGTCGCCACCCCGGGCGCGCCATGCTCGCCATGACGCTCTGGGTCGCCCTCCTGGGCTTCTTCAGCCTGGAAGGGTACTTCGCCAACTTCAAGAGCCTGCCTCCGCGCATCCTCCCCGCCCTCTTGATACCGCTGATCGCCGGGCTTCTCTTCTTGCGCTCGGGTGGGGTAGGCGAGCTGCTCGCACGCACGCCCTTTCAGTGGCCGATCTATCTCCAGTCCTTTCGCATCCTCATGGAGGTGATCCTCTGGCTGCTCTACCTTCAACATCGGGCGCCCGTGATCATGACCTTCGAGGGGCGCAACGTAGACATCCTGGTGGGATTGACCGCGATTCCCGTCGGCTACCTCTGCTTCGTCCGGCGGGCGTGGTCGCCGCGCGTCGCCTTCTGGTGGAACGTGGTCGCCATCCTCATCCTGCTCAACGTGGTGGTCCACGCCCAGCTCTCGACCGCGTCACCCTTCCGCGTCTTCATCACCGAGCCGCCCCTCACCTTCATCGGCTACTGGCCGTACATCCTGCTCCCGGGCTTTCTGGTGCCCCTGGCCTGGCTCGGCCACGCCGCCTCGCTGATTCAGCTCAGGCGATCCCGCGCCTAGCTCACACCACGCGGGAGAGCCACGCCAGCACCTCCGCGAAAGGACGCTCCCATCCCTGCTCGAGCATGAGCAGGTGGGCGTGGTCCTTCGCTTCGACGTACTCGGATCCGTAGCGCTTGGCGATTCTCCGCTGCGCGGCGGCGGGCGTGATCCGGTCCTCCTCCGCGCCCACGACCAGCGTCGGGCAGCGGATGGCGGCCGGATCAACGACGATGCGGCTCAGGGCCATCTCGCGCGCAGCGCGTCCGGATTCCGGCACGAGCTGAGGGTACGCCCACGCCCGCTCCTCGTTGGTCAGCCGGTTGCCGACGAGGGCCGCCGCATCCTCGGGGCCCATGGAGAACGCCTGGCTCGTGGCAATAGCCATCGCATAGCGCGGCATGCGCCAGAACAGGGGCCAGGTGAGGATCCGGATGCCCTTGGGCGCGGCGCTGGTGACGAAGACGGCGGCACGCACGCGGCCACCCTCTGCCGCCTTCTGGGCCACGAGCCCGCCCATGGAGTGCCCGATCAGCACTGCCTCACGAAAGGTGCGTAGGCAGTCGTGGACATCCTCGACGTAGTCCAGCACCGAGAGCCGACCCACCTCGCGGACGGGACGGCTGCCGTGATGGCCGCGCAGGTTGACCGCCCAGGCGTCCCAGCCTGCGTGGGCGGCGGCGTACAGCCAGTTGCGGAGATACCAGCTCCCTCCGTGCATGCCGTGGAC
>Ga0306921_10000284_pt1 | contig 42278 bp, 42 predicted proteins | sample sta12Cox44000080_FD_203760 | JGI IMG/M metagenome (GOLD analysis project Ga0306921, IMG submission 203760) | Lab enrichment of tropical soil microbial communities from Luquillo Experimental Forest, Puerto Rico - statoxic.12C.oxic.44.000.080 (v2)... | ecosystem: Environmental > Terrestrial >... | reverse complement strand
GAATCAATTCACTCATGGCATCGCAGTAAGTAAGAGGGCAGCCTAGGGGATCGGCACCAGGGCCCGCAAATCCCCAATCGGACACAACGGACGGGCTAGATCAGAGCGCCCGACGCTTAGGTCACACCGCCTGGCGATGGTGTCGTCTCCGGAGTGGACAGGTGGCTCCCCGACGATACGGATGCCTCGATCGTCCTGGGCGTCAGAACTTGACTCCGAGGGGGCCGCGCGGGATATTCACAGGCCATGAAGGGTGCTCGTCTCGTCACGCTGGTCGTTCTCGTGCTGTGGGTCCTGCTCGGACCCGTAGGCATGGCGCTGTCCGGATGCATGATGATGGACGGCTGTGATGCGCTGTGCAGCGTGCCCTCCTTCGCACCAATCGTCACGGGCGCCCCGTTCGTCCAGACCTCCTCCATTCTCGTTCCGAGTGATGCTGCAACGTCCCCGCAGAATGTCTGGTCCGTTCCCGACTCACCGCCCAAAGTCGCTTCCACCCTCCTGTAATCCGTCGTAGTTCACGCCTCGCGCTCTAGCTCAATCGTTGCGCCAGCGTATGTCTCTGTGCCGGCCGTGATTCCTGGGCGTGTGCGCGAGTGCCAAGACGACACCGCTCGAGTGGAGGCGCGCCATGATGATGCACGACTCTGGAATGGGAATGATGGTGATGATGTGGATCGGCGGGCTCTTGAGCCTGGGGCTGCTCGTCACCCTCATCGTGCTGCTCTGGGTGATCATCGCGCGGCTCCGGCGATCTCCCACCTGGCCCTCGGGTGAAGGGGGAGCCGGCCGGCCGTGATCGACTGGCTGATCGGCGTCTCTCTCCGCAACCGCTTCCTGGTCATCGCCGGGTTCGTCCTGGTAGCCGGATGGGGATACTGGGCGCTCCGCACGACGCCGATCGATGCCATCCCAGATTTGTCCGACAACCAGGTCATCGTCTTCACGGACTGGCCGGGCCGCTCGCCCCAGGAGGTGGAGGACCAAATCACCTATCCACTGACGGTCAGCCTTCAGGGATTGCCGGGCGTCCGCGTCGTGCGATCCTCCTCGGCCTTTGGGTTTTCGATGATCAACGTGATCTTCGAGGACTCGATCGACCTCTATTTCGCCCGCTCCCGGGTCCTGGAGCGTCTGAACCTGCTCACCAAGGCGCTGCCGTCGGGGGTCGTGCCGACGCTCGGGCCTGACGCCACGGGGGTGGGGCACGTCTTCTGGTACACGGTAGAGGGCCAGGGCCAGTCACTCCGTGAGCTGCGCGCGATCCAGGACTGGTACATCCGGTATCAGCTCAATGCCGTCCCGGGCGTCGCCGAGGTGGCCAGTGTGGGCGGCGTGGTCCGGCAATACCGATCGACGTCGATCCCAAGCGCCTGCGCGCCTTCCGGATCCCCGTCTCCGCCGTCGTGGACGCGGTCCTGCGCAGCAATCGCAATGTCGGCGGCAATGTGGTGGAAGGCAGCGGTACCTGGTCCGTGATCCGCGGGCTGGGCCTCATCGAGAGCCCCAAGGATCTCGAACAGGTGGTGATCGGCGGGGACAACGGTGTCCCGATCTTCGTTCCGCAGGTCGCCGACGTGAAGATCGGCGATGCCTTCCGGACGTCCGCCCTCGTCAAAGGTGGGGCAGAAGCGGTGGGCGGGGTCGTGGTCGCCCGCTACGGCGTGAGCACCGTGGAGGTCATCGACCGGGTCAAGGCCAAGATCGCCGCGCTTCAGACCGGGCTTCCACCCGGAGTCCGCATCGTGCCCTTCTACGATCGGTCGAGCCTGATCGAGCGTGCCGTCGCGACGCTGAGGCGGTCGCTCATCGAAGAGGCGGTCGTAGTCACGCTCGTGAATCTCCTCTTCCTGCTCCATCTGCGATCCGTGCTCATCGTCACCATCCCGATCCCCCTCGCGGTCCTGATCGCGTTTCTCTTCATGCGCTACCTCGGGATCACCTCCAACATCATGTCCCTTGCCGGCATCGCTATCGCCATCGGCGTGCTCGTGGACGCGGCCATCGTGGTGACGGAGAACGCGTTTCGCTCATCGAGCAGCGTCGGGTGAACCCCCATGACCGCGGTGCCGTGGCGGCCACGGTGCTCGACGCCACCCGGCTGGTGGGTCGCTCCATCTTCTTCTCGATGGCCATTATCGTGCTGGCCTTCATTCCAGTCTTTGCCCTCGCCGGGCAGGAGGGCAAGCTCTTTCACCTCCTCGCCTTCACCAAGACCTTCGCCATGGCCGGGGCGACCGTCCTCTCCGTGACGCTGGTGCCGGTGCTGTGCACCTTCCTCATCGGCGGGCGGGTACGCGGTGAGGAGGGCAACCCGATCATGGCCGCTCGTGTGGGCCTACCGGCCCCTCCTGGACTGGGCGCTGGCCCATCGGGTCCTCACGCTCGGACTGGCTCTCCTCGTCCTGGCGGGCGCCCTGGCCCTCACGCCCCGGATCGGCAAGGAGTTCATGCCTCCGCTCAACGAGGGGGACCTGATGTTCATGCCCATCACGGACCCCGCGATCTCCCTGCCGCAAGCAATCGAGATCACGCGGAAACAGAACCTGGCCGTCCAGTCCGTGCCCGAGGTGGCTTCCGTCGTCGCGAAAGTCTCGCGGGCCGACACCTCGACGGATCCGGCGCCCATCAACATGACCGAGACCGTGGTCCATCTGAAGCCGGAGAGCCAGTGGCGCGCGGGCATGACGCGCGAGCGGATCATCGGAGAGCTCGACGCGGCCGCCACGATGCCCGGCGTCTCCAACATCTGGACTCAGCCGATCATCAACCGCATCAACATGCTGACGACGGCTCGCGTTCCTGCTTCCACAGCGCATCGCCGCGTGCAGCTGCATGGTGACGATGAAGCAGGGACGCATCACTTCCCATTCGGCCCGCGCGGGTCCACGGTGTCGGTCACTGGATGATTTCGTCCGCCCGCGCCAGGAGCGACGGCGGAATCGTCAGACCGAGCACCTTGGCGGTCTTCAGGTTGATCACCAGCTCGTATTTGCTGGGCTGCTCGACGGGCAGTTCGGCGGGCTTGGCCCCCTTGAGGATCCTATCCACGTAAGCGGCGGCCTGTCGATAGGAATCGAGAAGGCTCGGCCCGTAAGACATGAGACCCCCGGCCTCCACATAATCCCTGACGCTGTATGCTGCCGGCAGGCGGCTCCTGGCTGCGAGGTCTACGAGCCGTGTTTGGTGGTAGCCGAATATCGCATCTGACAGGACGAGGAGGGCTCCCACGCGCTCTTTGGCCATTGCCGCGAATGCGCCGTCGAACTCGTTCGGACCTCGAGCCCCCAGGAGTTGAAGCTCCACTCCCAACGACCGGGCCGCGACGTTCACTTCTCTTATCGCGAGCTGGTGGTACGCATTGGTCGGGTTCGAGAGGATGGCCACACGGCGGATCTTGGGAACAGTCTCCTTGAGCAACTCCAGTTGTTTGGCGAAGATTTCCAGGCCGGCGCTACCGGACACCCCGGTGACGTTCCCGCCCGGGCGCGCGAGGCTCGCGATGAGCCCGTTGCCAACAGGATCGCGAACGAAAATCATGACGATGGGGATCGTCTCCGTGGCGTTCTTGGCTGCCGTCGCTACTTGTGTCCCCGCCGATGCCACGATGAGGTCCACCTTGAGCCGGACCAGCTCAGCCGCCAGGTCGGGCAGCCGGTCGACCCGACCCTCCGCATATCGATAGTCGATGACAATATTCTGGCCCTCAACCCACCCGACCTCGCGCAGCCCTTGCCGGAACGCGTCGAGCAGGGCTGGCCTATCGGAAGGGGACGTCAAACTAAGAAAACCTATCCGAGGCACCTTTCCCGCCTGCTGCGCGTCGGCTGCGAGCGGCGCGGTGAGGAGGAGGCCGAGCGCGGCAACCACAATGCCTAGGTAGCGTCGGTTCATGTCCCCCCCTGACGCTCAGGCTCCCGCATCCACACGGCGTCACAGGCAGCATGGAGGTAGGTCACGCGCCCGCCTACCCAGAAGTAGCCGACGAGCGGATCAGGTTCCCCGCAGATCAAGCATGGCGAACCACGCTTAAAAGTGCCCAAGCCGGGTCCGGCATTCTGGACGACCGGAGGCTCATTGGGCAGATCATCCGAGACGATACGCTCTCGGACGCGAGCTCGAAGCTGCTCATTGGTCATCGCTATCGTTTCGCCGCTGTTTCAAGTAAAGCGATGATGATCGCCTCGATGTTCCGCTCCTCTCGGATAGCTCTCTCGCTCAACCTCTCCGCAAGCTCGCGACGGAGTTCCAGCGTGAGCACGAGCCACACGTGATCCGGCACTGCGGAAGGCTTGGCTCGTCGGGCAACAGCCAGCTTTCCTGCCGCCGCAGGCTCGAGGACGCCGGAGAGACGTTTCTTCAGCGGAGCCGCGAGCGGAAGCTCGGGCTGCTCAGTACGAGAGCGGGCTGATCGGGCTCGTCGCCGTCCGGGCACGGAGCCACAAGGAATACACCAGGGATCCCACCGGAGGCAAGGATGCTGTCTGTAGCAGTAATGGCCTCCCGGCTATCCCCCGGGAGTAGCTGGGCGCTGGCATCCGTTTAGCCTCTCCTCTGGCGCACTCCGGCTCGGTGCGCTAGGGTTCCGCCGAGGAGAGAGGCATGAGAGCAGCCCTGGGAGTGCTCGGTGTAGCCCTTATGCTCGCGAGCGGCTGTGCGCAGAAGGATTGGATCGACCGGACGCTGGTGACCGAGAACGTCGCGGGCGCGTGGACCGGATCCTTCGGGGAAGGCAATTGTCGCCGCGAGGTGCGCCTAGATCTGCAACAGGACGGGTCGAAGGTCACTGGACTCGCAATCTTCCTGGGCCCAAGCGACATCTTTTCTGTCTCTGGCGTACCCTTTCCAATCCAGGGCAGCGTGGCCGGTGATGTGTTCACCTTCAAGTCATCACCGCGGGGCACGGCGAGCGGCGAGGTCACGTGAGCGGCGACGACATGACCGGGCAAATCCTCTGGGGGTGCGGGAACAGTCGGATGTCGCTCCATCGCGTCGACTCGCTCTCGCGAACCGGATCGCCGCCGCGCTGATGCGCTCGGATCGGAGTGAGAAGGTGAGGACCTTCGCGAGAATGCTCCTGGTGCTGGCGATCGCGAGCACCATCGGCTGTGCGCAGAAGGACTGGATCGACAGGACACTGGTGACGGTCGATGTGACGGGCGTGTGGGAAGGAACACAGGCTTGACTCATGTCCATGACGACGCCCAACTAACCTTGTTCCCGCGCTGGGGCGAACATGCCGCCTTGGTTGCCCTCAACGAGGGTGAATATGAAAACCTTGGAGTCAGCGGTCCCGTTCTTCTGTCAGGCCTTGAAAGGCGCCTTCCTCCTAGCGCTGACCGCTTTGCCGACGGTTGCTCGGGCGGCGGACGGCGCCACCAATCAGATCGTCCAGGTTCCCGCGGGATGGATCCGTCAGGATATTGGCTCTGGGACGGTTCTGATGCCGAACTCGGCGCCCGCAGGCTCCGTACAAATCGTTCTGCAAGGATACCCGGCCGGGGACACTCTGCGCGCGGGTTTCGATCGGCAGTGCATTGGATCAACAGAAGGACATCGCATCCTCAAGACCGGACAGCTCCTGACAATGCGCAGCCAGGATGGGGCGGACATGCTCGGTGTCACCGTCGAAGCCCAAGTCGCGGACGGCTCACACCGATTCGAATATTGTGTCGGCGCTAGCACTCCGGGAAGCCTGGAGCTGCTCGGGTACATTACGACTTCCCTGGAGTTGTTCCAGCGGTACGCCCCAGACGTGAAGCAGTTGATCGCTACCCGGCGATTCGCGAACCTCAACACGTCGGCGGCGGCGCCCGCTCCAGCTGCGCCAGACACTCCGCCGCTCGGGAGTTCGTCAGATTCGGCGGCTACGAAGGGCGGACACCCATCGACCAAGCTTCAAGGAGTCTATTCCGGATTCAAATTCATCTTCACTAACAGGCTCGGCGTCGTGCAAAAGAGCGCGCAAAGCGACTACTTTACGTTGTTTTCTGACGGTTCTGTCTACAACGGCCTGCCCGATCATGGTCTGGTCGGGTTCAACATGACGCGCGCCTGCGCGCAAGGCAGGCAAGACTTCTGCGGCGTCTATCGAATTAATGGCGAGCAGATTACTATCGTGCTTAACCGCGGGACCTACGCCCAAACGGGCACGCAGACCGCGGGAGGGTTCAACATCGGTGGCCGTGATTACCTGCTGCAGGGCGATCCCGCCAAGGCGCCCACCCACGCCCTGGAAGGCTTGTATATTCGCGCGGACGCACGGCCAGGAGAAGATCTCGCGCGTAAATTCATTCAATTCACGCGCGATGGTCGGTTTCAGGACGAGGGACTTGTGACGACGGTGGCGGGGACCGACATCACAGGTGGGAATCTCCACTTTGAACGCGCGCGCGGGGTCGGTATATATCGCCTGGCCAACTTTACCCTCATCCTGCACTACGCTGACGGCTATGAGCGGGGGCTACCAATACTGATTCGTCCGGAGGATCAGGATCAGGCCGACCCACGGGCGATTTTCATCAATACTTACATGCTTGTGCGGGGACGATAGTAGCCGCGATTCTGGCGGACGTGCCCAAGATGCGACGGTGGTCACGTAGCTTCATGTCAATGCCAGGAACGTTGCTCAGGCCCGCGGGCAACGCAAAGGAAAGCGAGAAGGGATGATCAGGACAGTGCGCGCCGCGGCTTCCCTGATACTTTCCCGTAACATTTCCCGTTTTCCAAATCCACCTTCGCGATCGGGCCTCTCGTGTGGCGGGCAGACTCTTTCCTGAGCCCGCAGGGACAGTAGCCACAGACTCCCGGAGAGGTCCAATCGGCAAGTGGCGCTACCCTCCCGCCCGTTCGAGTGTTCAGTTGTGTCGACTTTCCGACCGGAGTCTCTCTCGTCTCTGCTAGACTCCCCGCGATTCGAATGGGGGAGCATGGCCGATCCTGCCGGAACCAGACCGCCTGGCCGTTCATGTCGCTAGAACGCCACCGATTCATGGCCGTGATCGCGGGGAGCTTGCTCGCCGCGCCGCTCGCCGCCGAGGCAGGGGCTTCGCGAACTGGGCTACGTGGAAGGTCAGAACCTCACCTTCGACGCCCATCGGTCGGCGGGACGCCTCAAGCGGTGGCCTGATCTCGCGGTCGAACTTGCGCGGCTCAAGGTGCAGTAGCAGCTCCTGAGCACGTTGGAGCAGAAGGACTGCACGGTCTGCGCCGGGTCGTACCGCGCAGGTATGGTCATGTTCGTCCTCCCGCGCGACCCTCGTGCTTCGCGGCCGCTTCCGCAACCTCGCTCGCAGACCGAGATTTAGCCTCCTCCCTGGGGGCTTGTCGCGGTGGCCGTCGCGTGGGGTTGCGCACGGCGCGACACCATAGCGCAGGCGGTGCTGATGCGCGAGTGACCTGCCATCATTCAACCCCCATGCCACACACGGCCTCGGCCCGCCGTGATGGACGGCGCGTGCTGAGTTCTTGACCACGCCAGTCTCGGGCGGGTAGTCTCGGCGCACGGTTTCGCCCTTCGCCGTCCCGGCTACCTGGAGGCTTCGGCATGAAGTGTCCCCGGTGCCAGCACGAGAACCACGCGAAGGCGAAGTTCTGCCAGGAATGCGGTGCCCCCCTTGGAGAGACCACCGCCGCAGCAGAGTCCTATGCAGACTTGAAGGCCCGGGCCGATCGCGTCACGGGGGTGCTAAGCGAGGCGCACGCGCGGGAGACGGCCACGGCCGAGGTCCTCCGGGTGATCAGTAGCTTCCCAACGGATTCTCGACCCGTTTTTGAGGCCATCCTGGAGCGGGCGGTGCGGCTCTGTGGTGGCGTCTTTGGCGCCGCGTTGCGCTTGCACGAGGGACTCCTGGTTCCTGTCGCTTTCCACAACTTCACGCCGGAAGCCCTCCAGGAGTTCCAGCGAGCCTATCCCGCTCCGCCGGACGCCGTTGGGCTCGTCGGTCTGGCCGTCCAGGAGCGCGGCATCGTCCACTCCGAGGACGTGCTGAAGGATCCGAGGACCGCCCTGCGCAAGGTGGCCGAGGTGCTGGGGTACCGGTCGTTCCTGGCCGTTCCGATGCTGCGCGACGGGTTGCCCATCGGCGTGATGGGAATCGCCCGTGCCGCGCGGCGGCCCTTCTCGCCCGAGCAGATCCAGCTGATTGCCACCTTCGCCGACCAGGCAGTGGTCGCCATCGAGAACGTGCGGCTGTTTACGGAGCTGCAGACGAGCAACCGTGAGCTGACGACGGCGCTCGATACACAGACCGCCACCAGCGAAATCCTGCGCGTCATCAGCCAGTCACAGACCGATGTCCAGCCCGCGTTTGGGGCCATCTTATCCAGCGCCATTCGCTTGATGGGCGCCCGAGCGGGCGTGCTGACCCTTGTCAACAACGACCAACTCGAGCTCGCCGCGTTCAGAAGCACGAACACCAGCGGAGAAGCCGCCTTCAAGGCGGCCTTTCCGCTGTCTCTCAAAAGCGAAGGATCGCACGCGAACGCTATTCGCCATCGTGCGCCGGTCAATATCGCCAACGCGCAGACGGATCCCCAGGTTACGGGGACAGGACGCTCGATTGCCCACGCCGTCGGCTATCGAAGCATGGTTGCGGTGCCGATGCTCCGGCATGATGCAGCGATCGGCACGATCTCGGCGACTCGCCCCGAGCCCGGTGGGTTTACTGATGACGAGATTGTGCTCCTTCAGACCTTCGCCGATCAGGCCGTCATCGCGATCGAGAATGTGCGTCTGTTCAAGGAACTGGAGGCGCGCAACAAGACGCTGGGAGAAGCTCTGGAGCAGCAGACGGCGACCGCCGAGGTTCTGAAGGTCATCAGCCGCTCGACGTTCGATCTACAGCCGGTCCTCGACACCTTGATCGAGAACGCCGCGCGCCTGTGCAACGCTCCGCGTGGAGTCATCCGCCGACGGGACGGCGATGTCTATCGCGCAGTGGCGTTCTACAATACGTCTCCGGAGCTCGTGAAGTTCGTGAGAAACAACCCCGTCGCGGTCGGGACCTACGGCATGTATCCATCAGACCAAGGTGTCGTGGTGCGCGGCGGGGTGTCGGCCCGAGTCCTGCGCGAGCGGCGGACGGTCCACATCGCCGATATGCAGGCGGATCCCGGATTCTCCTATGCGGTAGCCGACATCGATCCGATCCGCACGGAGCTGGGGGTGCCCATGTTCCGGGGTGACGACATCCTCGGCGTCTTCGTCCTCTACAAGTTCGAGGTCGCGCCGTTCACTGCCAAGCAGATCGAGCTGGTCGAGACCTTCGCCGACCAGGCGGTCATTGCCATCGAGAACGTGCGGTTGTTGACCGAGCTGCAAGCCCGGACGGGGGAGCTCACCCGCTCGGTGGAGCAGCTCACCGCACTAGGCGACGTAGGGCGGGCCGTCAGCTCATCGCTTGACCTCGACGTCGTCCTTTCGACAATCGTCGGCCGGGCCGTCCAACTCTCGGGCACAGACGGTGGCACGATCTTCGAGTACGACGAGCGCGCCGAAGAGTTCAGGGCGCGCGCGACACTCAATCCAGACGAGGGCCAGTCCGCGCTGCTCCGCGCGACGCGCCTGCGCCGAGGTGAAGGCGCGGTCGGGCAGATGGCCGTGACGCGCCATCCGATCCAGATCCCAGACATCGCGGCCGAGGGCGCCTACGACAGCCGGATTCGGGGCGCTATGCTCGAGGCGGGGACGCGCTCGGTGCTCGCGATCCCCCTCCTCCATGAGGAACGGCTCGTGGGCGGCCTCGTCGTCACGCGGCGGGCCCCTGGCGCGTTCTCGGGAGAGATCATCGAGCTCCTCCGGACGTTCGCCGCCCAGTCGGCGCTCGCCATCCAGAACGCCCGCCTTTTTCAGGAGCTCGCCGACAAGAGCCGTCAGCTCGAAGCCGCCAGCCGCCACAAGTCCGAGTTCCTCGCCAACATGTCCCATGAGCTGCGGACGCCGCTCAACGCCATCATCGGCTTCTCGGAGGTCCTGAATGAGCGCATGTTCGGCGAGCTCAACGAGAAGCAGGAGGAGTATCTCAAAGACATCTATTCGTCGGGCCAGCACCTGCTGTCCCTGATCAACGACATTCTCGACCTGTCCAAGGTCGAAGCGGGACGGATGGAGCTGGAGGTGACCGACTTCGATCTGCCGGTCGCGATCGACAACGCGCTGATCCTCGTTCGGGAGCGGGCGAGCCGACGTGGGATCACCCTAGGGCGCGCGATCGACGACCGGGTGGGCACAGTCCGAGGCGACGAACGGAAGGTGAAGCAGGTCCTCTTGAACCTGCTCTCCAATGCCCTCAAATTCACTCCGGAGGGCGGCCGGATCGACGTGCACACCGCGATGAAGGAGGGGATGGCCGAGATTTCCGTCGCCGACACGGGCGTGGGTATCGCGCCGGAGGACCAGGAGGCGATCTTCGAGGAGTTCCGGCAGGTGGGCACGGCGGACAAGAAGGTCGAGGGGACGGGACTCGGGCTGGCGCTCTCCCGGAAGTTCATCGAGCTGCATGGAGGGCGGATCTGGGTGCAGAGCGAGCCCGGGAAGGGGTCAACGTTTTCCTTTACGTTGCCCATGTGAAGATGTCTCGATCCGCGCTCTCAGCCCGACGAGGGAAGAGTGGCAGATACTTTCACCTTTAGACGGGTGAATGGGTCCGGGGATGGTGAGATGACCGCAGGCGATCGCCTGCCGGAAAGCCGCTCGGGAATGAAGGCGCTCGGGTCCGTGACCTGGAGAGTCGCCTGGCGGGGGCGTTGGAGCAGCAGACCCGCCACGAGCGAGATCGAGGCGGCCCGGCGGAAGTTGAAGGAGGACGTTCCATGACACCATGCCAATCGCCCCACAGTTCGGTATGCGTAGTCCCGCGCTGCGGAGAACCCAACGGCCTCACGAGAAGATTTTTTGATCGCCTTCTTTGTCTTCTTGCAGGTCTCGTCGTGATTGCCGGGAGTACTGTGCTTCCCGCTCTGGCCCAGCCGCTCGATCCGGGGTCCCTGATCGGTGTGTGGAGCGGGAGAATGACCGCAATGGACGATCCATCCCTGAACTCGAAGATGGTCCTCACCATCAAACGTGTCGAGGGCGGTTACGTGTTCGGTCTGCGCGAGGTATATCCGATGCATGGGCCTGTGGTCAGCAGGTCTTTTCGGGGGACCCTGGAAGGAAACGAGCTCCGGATCGGCGCATGGACACTGACCGTGTTCCCTGGGCGAATGACCGGCCACGGTAGGGGCGGTAGCGGGAAGGCGGCAGCCCGCGGGGGTATAGATGTCGAATTGACGAAAGAGTAGGAACGGTGTGCGGTCGTCGAGATCCGGCTACGAAAAGTCCCTGGCCACCACCACTGTGATCGAGCCGGGCACGGGGTTCATGTCATCTATGCTCCTCGCCCTATCGGGCGAGCGGTCGGCTCCCGGCTCTCACCATCTCGCCTTGCTGCTGGCACGGGCCAATGAGGTAATCCAGTGACCGACACCGTGGCGTGGCTACCACGAATGCTTTTCGGATCATTTCACCCTCCACTGGCGAAGGATTAGCGGATCTCTGAAGCGCGCGCGCTAACGATGCCGTAGCGCCGGCCGTTTGACCGATGCAAGATCTATCCCTTCGCTTGCGCGCGGCCGCCACAAGCCCAAATCGGTTCGCATTGCCGGGGGAGAGGAACTCGAACGCGACTCTGAAATCCTTCAGTGCTCACGGCCAGCGCCCATAAGTCGTGCCTTCAAATCGCGGGTCTGCAATCACCTGCAGGCGGATACGTCGCTCACATTCCGGTTTGAAGTCACGGCGTGAGCCCCTATTTGGTCGCCGCCACGTTTTTCGCCATGTGTGTCCGCACCTTCCCCCTTCTTATGTAGTCGACGCGGGTCAGCCGCTTCATCCCGAGGGTGCAATTCGATTCATCTCACCTGCAGAATCGGCCTCTTGACAAGGAGCCCGGTCCGACCTAGCGTCGGGGCACTGTTTCCACCGTCCTACGGAGGGAGCCGCCATGTCTCTGAATTGGGTCCTTGGTGGCGTCCATGGTCGGCCGGGACGGGCGTGCGCCCTTGGCGTCATCTTCACCCTGGTCGGCCTCGTTCCCGCTGCGTACGTCAGCCAGCCGGACCCCTTGTGGATACCGGGCATCTACGATGGGGCTGATGGCGACGACGCGATCCAGGCGGCGACATCCCTGGAGAGTCGAGTCGAGGAACACCTCGGTGTTGTGGTCCCTGCCTCGATCATTGCGCACGTCGCGCAGATGGCGCGTCCAGTCCTGCCCTCCACTCCTCTGCGCGGCGGCGCTGGCCGCTCACCTCCCACTTCCGCTTGCGTGCGGAGCCTTCTGCCGTAGGCATGGTATCGGTGACAGGTGTCCGCAGCATCGCACCTGTCCTGGTCGGAGAAAATCACCGAGGGAGGGAAAAATGATCAAAGCTCATCAGTTCTTGCGCGATATCCAGAGGACATATGCCTGGTACGCGGTTTTGGGGGCGGTTGTGCTGGGCCTGCTGTCGATGGGGAATCCCGCGATGGCCGGGGGAGGCGACCAGGGGGGTAACGACCAGGGGGGTAACGAGGGGGAGGCTGATCGAGGAGCCGTGAGGCTGCTCGGGACGACTCCGGTCCCCGTCACGCCAAGCAACAATACCGCCGGCGCTATGTACTCCTTCGATATCAGCTGGGTCGACCAGGAGAGGCAGTTATACTTTCTCGCCGATCGTTCCAACAAAGTCGTCGACGTCGTTGACGCTCGGACCGGGAAGTTCCTCAAGCAGATTGCCCCCACCGGCCCGTTCGCTCCGTTCGCGGGGTTCAAAGCGTGTGTTCCCCCCGCCGGTGCCAACGATTGCGCTGGTCCCAATGGTGTCACGACGGCCGAAGCCCCGTTGCCCTGGCTGTTTGTGACCGATGCTCCCAGCCGCCTGCTGTGCATCAACTTCATGACCGGCCAGACGATCAGCGAAGTGTCCACGCGCCCGGGCGAGCCCACCCGTGCGGATGAGCTCGTATACGACCCGCAGGATGGGCTCATTCTGGCGATCAACAACGCGGCCTCGCCTCCATCCGGCACCTTCATAAAAGTCAATAAGTCGACCTGCGGCCTCACCCGCCTGAACACCATATTCTTGGATGCAGCCCACGGGGTGGATGCCGAAAACGGTGCCGAGCAGCCGGCATGGGATCCCGGCACCGGGAAGTTCTATCTCTCCATCCCGCAAATCGGTCCGAACGTGGAGGACGGAGGCGTCGTGCGCATCGCTCCGAATGGCACCACAGTGGAGCACACATTTCCGGTGAAATTTTGCGGGCCAGCCGGCCTCACTCTCGGCCCACGCGAGGATTTCCTCATCGGCTGCAGTACAGTCTTCGATACGGCGGGCAAAGTGTGGGATCCGGCGGGTACAGCGACCGCCGCACCGAAGGACGTGATTCTCAATGTGACAACTGGCAAAACCACGGACGTGCTCGGTGTGGGGGCCGGGGACGAAGTGTGGTTTAACAGGGGCGACGGCAACTACTATGCCACCGGCAGCGCGAGTCCTCTTCGCCCCCTCCCCGCCGCCACCGCCAAGGGATCCACCCCGCTTGGCGTGATCGATGCGAAGGACCGGAGCCTGATTCAGCTGGTGCCGACGTATAACGTTCCGGCGGTGACAGTCGGAACGAACCAGCATCCGGCGGGGACTGCGCATTCGGTGGCAGTGAATGCCGCAAACAACTTTGTGTTCGTGCCTTTGCCGGCAAACACCGCCTTCCCCGCCTGCTTGACCGGGTGTATCGCCCTGTTCGTAAGGCCGTCGAAGGCCGAATGACGCTTCGAGGGTAGGCGCTCGTCGGGACACTCACCGCGCGGGGCGTTGCGGCCGGCAAAAGGTCGCAACATCCCGCGTGGTGCGCCGCCGGGGCGCGCCACATGTGGTCTGTGCCTCGTGCTCGAAACGGCGAGGAAGTCTCATGGATTGTCGGGGGAAGATTTACCGGTACGTACGCGATTTCCCCCGCTATTGCGGCGGTGCCGGAACCCTATACCTTCGCCATCCTCAGGACAGCGGTTGGGCCCCTCGGTTTCATGATCCGACAGAAGACACACTTCGGCTGCCTATCCCTGACGACTGGGCGTCCGAGGACCTCGGCCCGCACGCGCTCCGCGGGCGATCCCGCACGGTTCAGGTCGATGCGGTGAGCAGGGTCAACCCGCTAAGCGAGGTGCCGATCGGATAGAGGGCCGTTCTCACCCTCGGTCGGCTCACGGGGCCGTGTCCGTGACTACTTGCTGGCACGTCTCCGGCGCGAGATGTGCACGGTGAACCCGACCAGGCAGGAGCCGACGAGCAGTACCGTCGACGGCTCGGGCACCAGCGTCCCGTCGAGCGAGAAGGCTGCGTTGAACGTCGGAGCGACGCTAACGTTGATCGTATCGACAATGTCCGTGCCGACGCGCAGCCAGTCGGGGTCGAGCCTTGCATCACGCGTCCACGTCTGCAGATCGGTGACGCCAGGGGGGAATGGCGTCGTACCAGCTCCGCTGATCGGCCGCGACGCGGAGAGCCAGTAGAACTGCCCACCATTGGTGAGCAGCACTTGCGGAACGAAGAAGTAATGATCCGGCGGCAAGTCAAACGAGGTGGCGAAGTTGACGTTGATCTGTACTTCCTGGCCCGTTAGCGATCCGTTCCCACCGGTCGCCACGTTGGGAGCGGGATGGATTCCGCCGGGCTGGACCGAGTTCAGTGCGGTGAACGTCGCGCTCAGTACGGAAGACGTGAACGCCAACTGACCGGCGGCCGAGTCCCGACTATCCAACGCGACGTCCGAGGGGGAGTTCACTCGCGTCGGCACCTGGGACGTGCTGAACGTCGGTGGTCCCGAGGTGCGGCCCACATCGGAATCGTTCGGAAAGACTCGGTAGATCTCTACGACGACCTGCGAAATGGCCGGCGTTCCTCCGGCGCCAGGGACTGAAAGACCGACGAACTTGGCAGAATTGATCCTGGCCCCTGTACCGAGAAAGAAATCGTCGCCGGTTTCTATCTCGAAGGAGCCTGGGCTGTCCGGCCGGATGGCAGTGGCCATCAGATTGTTGGGCGTCAGGTTGTTGTAGATGTCGGCGAACGCCGGAGTTCCAAGCAGCATGACGAGCGAAACGATCGTGGCGGCGGCGAATCGAGGAAGCATGCGACTGTTCTCCCCTGCGCGCAGAGCGCATCCGAGCGGTGACTGTCGGAGTCGCTTACAAATCCGGCTGCCGAGACGGCAGCAAGAAGACAACAGCATAAGCAGTGCCCAAGTTCTCTTCGTCAATTTTTATGGCTACTTACGGCATCAACGCACGAGCGCAGGATCGAAATCGTCAGCAATCGCGACACGATCGACCATACTTGCGCCCTCCCCGCGCCCCGGGGATAGCCTCCGGTCCTCTGACCTAAATCTGCTGTGGCATTGGCTCCCAGAGGCCAGCTTGTGGGGCGGGGTATGACTTTGGCAGCTTGTGTCCCGGGGACCGGGCCCACGACGAGGCGGGCGACGCCGAAGGGCCTTGAAGTTGGCTTGTATGAGCAGACGCCTGGCGAAACGGAGAGCGCAGTTTGTTCTGGCTGAGCTCATGAAGCGGGGGATAGACAAGCAAAGATTCCAAACATTCGATTCGGACGACAAGATACAAGAGGGCGTGCACAATTGCGGTGATGAGCAGAGTGAAGCAAAGTCAAACGCGAGAGATAGAAACGTCGAAATAACGATAGTCGATTCCTAGTGGCGCCCTCACTTCCGAAGAAGCTCGAGGTGGATTGACATGGCCGCGTGCGCGCCCACCCGTCCGGCGCTGAGCGCCCGGGACCTGTCGCCCAGCATCTTCGCGATCGTCATGGCGACGGGCATCGTGTCGCTCGCGCTCAACGGCGCCGGCTGGCTGCTCCTGGCCCGGGGCCTCTTCTGGCTCAACGTCGCGCTCTACGCGATCCTGGGGATCCTTCTCGCCATCCGGGCCGTGCGCTATCGGGCCCATCTCGTGGCCGACTTCAGGAGCCATGCGAGGGCTCCGGGGTTCTTCACCCTCGTCGCCGCCCCCTGCGTGCTCGGCAACCAATGTGTGCTGCAGTTCGAGGTGATCGCCCCCGGACTCGCGCTGTGGATCGTCGGGGTGCTGTTCTGGCTCGCGCTCACCTACGTGATGCTGCCGGGGCTCATGGAGTCCCAGGCGAAACCGAAGCTGGCCGAAGGGCTCAACGGGGCCTGGCTGCTCGTGGTGGTCGGCACCCAGGCGGTGAGCGTGCTCGCGACGCTGCTCGTCCCAGCCTTCGCGCCGGATGCGCCCGAGAGGCTGCTCTTCGTGGCCCTGGCATTTTGGCTGGTCGGCAGCATGCTGTACATGTGGCTGATCGTTTTCATCTTCCACCGCATCCTCTTCTTGTCGCTCGCGCCAGGCGACCTGACCCCGCCGTACTGGATCAACATGGGGGCGATGGCCATCTCAACGCTGGCCGGCGCCTGCCTCGTCGGCGACGCGGGCCGAAGTCCGGTGCTCGCCGACCTGTTGCCCTTCCTGAAGGGCACCACGCTCCTGTTCTGGGCGACCGCGACCTGGTGGATACCGATCCTGCTCGTGCTCGGGGTGTGGCGGCACCTTCTCGAGCGCGTCCCCCTCATCTACGAGCACGATTATTGGGCTGTGGTCTTCCCGCTCGGCATGTACGCGGTGTGCACCCAGACCGTCATCCGTGCGTTCTCGCTCCCTCTCCTCGAGCCCATCGCGGAAGCGTTCGTCTGGATCGCGCTGGGGGCCTGGGCGCTTACGCTCGTCGGTCTCGCTCGCTACGCCTTGATTGCGTGTCCGTCCCGAGGGCCGGTCCAGCTCTGACTCGAACATCCTGGGGTCAGCCGTTCAACGGTAGTCTCTTGCTCTGCCGCCGCAGTGCCGGCTTGTCGTTGTGGCTCGTCTACCGGAATGCCTTCTGGGAGGTGACGGCCTGCCAGTGGCAGAAGAAGCTCGACCCGACCTACGATACCTACGGCGCCGGGCTCGAGAACTACAACTATGCAGCGCGCGTCGGCGTGTCGGATGTGGCGGCCGCCGTGGCCGCTTTCGCCACGACGGGAAAGATCAAGAAGCCGATCGTGGCGGGCGAGGGGACCCGACCGCCCAGGGCGAACTACTGCCCGGTGCCGAAGGTATCCCACGACTGCACGCGGACTCGATAGCTTGCCCCCGTGGCGGGCAGGGGCGCTTCGAAATAGAGACGGTCGCGGGCGAGCATGCTGCCGAGTGCCGTCGCCTGGACCTGGTCAACGACCTTGCCGTCGGCATCGAGAATCTCGATGAGCAGGCGGACATTTGCCACGCCGCCTCCACCGTTGTTGTAGATATAGCCCGAATAGACCGCGGTGCCCTTCTTCGATAAAGTCGCCCGCGCATCGATGCGGAAGCGTCCCTGGCTCACCTGAGCGGAAACAATCTCGGCGACCAGGATCAGCACGACGGCACTCGTGACGCCCACGAGGTCCCGAACCTTCATCCTCGTCGCCCAATGTCCACGAGCTCCTCGGGTCTCTCTAGGTCCCAGACGCTCACGCCCGGCAACCCGACGAAGGCGGCCCGGTTGGCGTCGGGCAGACGCTCGCTGGCCGGGGTCACCGCGGACTCCGGCGTCAACAACGGCTCGTCGCACGAACGGATGCGGAGTCCGGCCGCGGCGTAGGCCTGACAGTACGCGGAAGCCAGGTGAGGATGGAGGCGCATGAATCCGGCGGCGCCGCTCGCCGTACGAAACTGCGCCTGCCACCCGAGCAGGATGGGGAAGGGGTGGACGTCGCTGATGATCACGCGTCCACCGGGACGGACGACTCGGGCGAATTCCCGGATGGCGCCCTCAACGTGGGGCAGGTGCACGAGTGCCAACGCGCACACGACCACGTCGACCGACTCAGCCTCGAGGGGGAGCGCCTCGAGGTCCCCCTCGCGAAAATCCGCTGCCGGAACTTTCCGGCGGGCTCGCTGCAACATCTCGGGCGAGCGATCAACGCCTATGATCCGGTGGCCACGCCCCGCGAGGTATTCGCTGTGCCGGCCCGTGCCACACGCGGCATCGAGGACACGAGACGGAGAAAGAGAGTCGAACAGCCGGTGCATGACCGGCTGTTCGAGCCGAAAGAGCCGGAGTGGCGTGTCGTAGGTGTCGGACCATGCTCGGTAGCCGCCCGCGAGATCGTATTCGCTGCCTTCGGCAGACTCGCCCAGCTCCGAGGCATCGATCCGCCCGAGGAGCGAGCGGATCTCGTCCACCCGTGCCCGGCGCGCCGACGGATCGTCGCTGGACATCAGGCGCAGCAGCGCCAGGCCCTCGATGCCCACGAGCACTTCGCCGAGAGTCGGGCGCGTACTCATAGTCGAGATCCCGGGGCCGCCGGGCGCTTCGCCCCGAGCCTGCGCAACCTGGTCAGCCCGTGAGGGCGGCGCGATCTCGGCCTGAAAGAGATTGTCGCGGTGGAGCGATGGGCCGACATCGTTATCCTCCATTCCCTCCCTCGTCCCGGACGGGACCCGAGGTGCGCGGTTCCTACATTCGGTTCAAAACTGAGCGAGGCGAGTCTCACTATACGGTCATTCCTCGGCGGATCGCCCTCGAGTACCCATGTCGCGCGGAAGTCATCGCATGTGGCTTCCGGCCCCTGACAACGCGTTTCATGTCGGCTATGCTCTCGCCTATCATGCCGACCGGGGGGAGGGACTGCCTATGTTGAAGACACGGCTCACTGAGATGTTTGGTCTAACTCGCCCCATCGTGCTGGCGCCGCTCGGGGGAGGGACTACCAGTGGCCGTCTCGCCTCGGCCGTCAATGCCGCCGGGGGGCTCGGGCTCTTTGGCGGCATCTATAGTGCCGGCCCGGCATGGATCCGCGAGCACGTCCGCTTCATGCGCGAACGCACCACCAAACCGTTCGGCGTTGGCTTCATCACGGAGCAGATTCCCCAGCGGATCGAGAACTTTCGCGCGTGCCTCGACGAGCGCATCCCCGTCTTCGCGTTCTCATTCGGCGATCCGACGACCTACGTGGCGGAAGCCAAGCGAGTGGGCGCCAGCGTTTTGTGCCAGGTCCAGACGCCGGAAGCGGCTCGCCTCGCCCTGGACCTTGGCACCGACGTCCTGGTGGCCCAGGGCAACGAGGCCGGTGGCCATACCGGACGCCTCGGCACGCTTCCGTTCCTGGCTCAAGTGCTCGACATCGCAGGCGGCACACCAGTGATCGCGGCTGGCGGAATTGCCAGCGGGCGGGCCCTCGCTGCCGTGCTGGCGGCGGGTGGCGAAGGCGCCTGGATCGGCACGCCGCTCCTCGCGACGCACGAGGCGATCGAGGTGTCGGACCGCTACAAGAAGTGCATCGTCGAGAGCGATGGTCAGGACACGGTGTACACCGAGGTCTGGGACATCATGTACGAGATGCGATTCCCCGCGGGAATCGCCGGACGGGCCCTGGTCAATCAAGTTACCCGCGAGTGGCACGGCCGAGAGTCCGAGGTACGGCAACGCCGAGAGGAGCTGGCGGCGCTCCACCCGCTCGGGTCGGTCTTCGAGAAGGATCCTGACGTCCACCCCATCTGGATGGGGCAATCCGCCGGGGCAGTGAACGGTGTCCGCACGGTCGCCGAGGTTCTCCAGGACATCTGCAGCGGCGCAGAGCAGCTCCTCCGCGAGCGCTCTCGCGCTGTCGTCGTGGATGCGATCATCGGCGACCGCTCGACGCCGGCAACGCTCCGGGCCGCCTCGACGCAGCAGGAGGGGTTGAGGTGAGCGCATTCGCCGGCAAGGTCGTGTGGATGACGGGCGCGGGTACCGGGATCGGCAAAGCGGGCGCGCTGATGTTTGCGCGAGAGGGGGCGGCGGTCGCTCTCATCGGGCGGCGGCGCGACACGCTCGATGGGGTCGCGGCCGAGATCCACGCCTCCGGTGGGACGGCGGTTGTCGAGGCTCTGGACGTCGCCGACCGCCCGAAGGTCGATGCGGCCGCCCAACGCCTCCTCGAGCGACAGAAGCGTGTCGATATTCTCGTCAACAACGCCGGGATCAACGTGCTCAATCGGCGTCTCGACGAAATCACTGCAGCGGACTGGGACTACATTCTCGCCGTCAATCTCACGGGGGCCTTCAACATGGTGCAGGCGGCGCTGCCCACCATGCGCGCTCAGAAAGACGGGCTCATCATCAACGTCGCCTCCACCGCCGCCAAGCGTGTGAGCGGCGTGGCGGGCATCGCCTACTCCGCCTCGAAGTTCGGCATGCTCGGGATGAGCCTGTCCTTGACTCAGGAAGCATGGAAGTTCGGCGTCCGCGCCTGCTGCCTGTGCCCGGACGACGTGAACACGCCCATCATGGCGCGACGCAAAGTGAAGTATCCGCCCGAGGTGCTCGAACAGTTCATCCAGCCCGAGGATCTCGCCCAGACCATGAAGTTCGTGGCCCTCATGCCCAAGCGCACCTCCATTCCGGAGATGATCATCTATCCCACGAACATTCGGCCGTATACTCCCGCCGAGAGCGGCCTTCCCTCATGAAAGCGGCGGCGGCGTCCACGAGCGCCAAGCGGTAGAATTCAGGGAGGGAGTCGGATGGGCTCCGGAGGAGGTGCCATGAGGGAGCGGAAGCCGTCGGGAAAGAGCTGGGAGACCTGGACCGAGGAGCTCATCCACAACGCCCACGAAGCCGGGGAGTTCGACCACCTCGAGGGTGCGGGCAAGCCCATTGAGGGGATCACCGATCCCTACGATCCGGACTGGTGGGTGAAGAAGCTCCTCCAGCGGGAGAAGCTCACCGTCTTGCCGCCCGCTCTGGAGCTTTTGCGCAAGGTCGAGGTCGGACTGGCGGCCGTCTGGGGGATGAGCCGTGAGTCCGATGTCCGCGCCCGCGTCGGCTCCCTGAACGCCGAGATCACCAAGGTCAATTCCCGCGTCGCCGAGGGGCCACCCACGCGCCTCGCTCCTCTCGACGTGGACCAGATCGTGGACGAGTGGCGTGCGCGCCGCGCGCGCCTCGGCTGAGCCCGCCTCCACGTCTACTTCGGAGGGCCGTACGTCGTCGCCAGGTACTCGGTGATTGCCTTGGCGTCGGCCTCGCTGAGGGGAGCCCCGAAGACCTTGATCATCTTGGTGACGACGGCGCCCCACTGCTTCGCGTCTCCCCCCGGCTGCATCACAATGTAGTCCGTGGAGTGGCAGAACTGGCATTGCGTCTGCGCCAGGTCGCTGTGCGGCCCGGGGCGGAGCTTGGCGTAGGCGTGATCGGCGGGTAGGGTGATGGTCTTTTCCTGAGCGATCGCGGGCGGAGCCAGGATCAGGCAGGTCAGCCAGCAGGCGATGACAACGGCTCTCAACGTTCTCTCCTCATACTGCCTGCACGTCCACCTGTTCGACGACATTACGGAGGTATCCGGCGGGGTTCCACAAGGGCAGAGTTCCCTGGGACTCGCCGATGCCATTGAAGGCTCGGACCATCAGACGGTAGCTAGTGGGGGCCGGGGGCGTCCACACCGCCGACCACTCCCGGAACGAATAACGGCCGAGGTCCGCGCCGAGCTGGGCGCGCCGCCAGGTGGCGCCTCCGTCAGCGGAGATCTGCACTTCGCTGATCCCGTATCCTCCGTCGAAGGCGATGCCCTTCAACGTGACGGGCTGACCCACCGCCACTCGCGCTCCAGGCGCTGGGACAGCGATGAACGACCGCACCGTCATTCGCGTGATGGGTACCGTGCGCGCAGGAGCCGTGCCGGGCTCGACGCAACCGCAGAGCGTATCGGGGATCCGATAGCCGGGCTTCATCCAGAACTTCTCGAAGACGTGGTCGATCACCTCGATCTCGGAGAGATTCTTGACCCAGTAGGTCGCATACCATCCCGGCACGATTAGCCGGGCCGGATATCCATTGAGCACGGGCAGCGGCTGGCCGTTCATCTGATAGGCCACGATGACGTCCGGGTCGTCCATGATCCGCGAGACGTCCAGGCTCTTGACGAAGTCCGGCACCGTGGGAAACGCCGGCTTGTCGAGCCCGTCGAAGGTGACCTGGAGCGCGCCCTGTCTCACTCCGGCCCGGGTGAGGATGTCCCGCATGCGTGCGCCAACCCATTCGGCATTGCCCATGGCGCCGTCGCCCCACTGGCCGCCGAGCACGCGCGGCGAGAAGCGGCCACGGCTGTTGCCAGAGCACTGATTGACGGCGATGACCTTCGTGGCGGGGAATTTGGTCTTGAGCTCGTCCAGCGAGAGCTCGAGCGGCCGATCCACGCGACCGTGGACCTTGAGCCGCCACGTGCCCAGGTCCACGCTGGTGGGAACGGGAAACACATGATAGCGCACGAAGAAGGCGTCGTTCGGGGTGATGGCGCGGTCGAAGTACTTCATCGGCGTCTCGAGCTGCGGAGGGCGCGAGGTGAGCAGGATGAGATCGGTCTTCTCCGGATAGCGGACGAGGGGCCGCCCCGCCAGAATCGGGTCGTCGGCGGCCTGCGCGGAGGACAGCAGCCCGCCGCCCGCCAGGAGCAGGCTGCCGGCCTGGCCCATGGCTCGGATGAAGTTGCGTCGACTCTGCGCTGGTATCGTCGTTCCTCCTCGGCGAGGAAGAGGCTGCACAGTCTCCCGGAGGCGTCGGGTGATGTCAAGAGGGGCCGGCCGCGTTCCCTTTACGCAGCCCTCATCACGGTCGCCCTCTCCCCGCGCATCCCGGTGCGCAGCCATTCTTCGATCATGGCGCGCTATACTGGCTGCCCCATGGCCTACAACGCCTGGTTCCAGTGCATCAACGGCTGTCCCGGAGAGTTCGACCTCCGCGAGGTGATCTACCGCTGCCCCACCTGCGGCGATCTCCTCGAGGTCCAGCACGACATGGAGGCGCTGAAGTCCCGATCCGCGGCGGCCTGGATCCAGCTCTTCGACGAGCGATACCGGCGCAACGTCTACCCTTACGGCTCGGGGGTGTGGGGCAAGAAGGAATGGGTCCTGCCCTTCATCGACAACGAGAACATCGTGTCGATGTACGAGGGCAACTCCAACCTTCTATGGGCCGACCGCTACGGCAAGCAGCTCCGCGTCGAGGACCTATGGGTGAAGCAGTGCGGCAACTCGCACACCGGCTCCTTCAAGGACCTCGGCATGACGGTGCTGGTCTCCGTGGTCAAGCAGATGATGGCAGGAGGCCAGCTCATCGATGCCGTGGCTTGCGCCTCCACCGGCGACACCTCGGCCGCGCTCGGCGCCTACTGCGCCGCCGCCGGCATTCCCTCGGTGGTGCTGCTGCCCAAGGACAAGGTGTCGATCGCCCAGCTCGTGCAGCCGCTCGCCAACGGCGCCCTCGTGCTGTCGCTTGACACCGACTTCGACGGCTGCATGGCCGTGGTGCAGGAGATCACCAAGGACAAGACGATCTATCTCGCCAACTCGATGAACAGCCTGCGCATCGAGGGTCAGAAGACGGTGGCCATCGAGATCGTCCAGCAGTTCGACTGGGAGGTACCCGACTGGATCGTCATCCCGGGGGGCAACCTCGGCAACGTCCACGCTCTCGGGCAAGGCTTCGTGATGATGCGGGAGCTCGGGCTGATCAACAAGCTGCCGCGCATCTGCCTGGCCCAGGCCGAGCGGGCCAACCCTCTCTATCGCTCGTTTCAGCAGGACTTCAAGCAGTTCGAGCCGGTCGCCGCGCAGCCCACCCTGGCCATGGCCATTCAGATCGGTAACCCGGTGAGTGTCAAGCGGGCCATCCGCACGCTCCAGCGGTTCAACGGCGTGGTCGAGCAGGCCACCGAGCAGGAGCTGGCCGACGAGGCGGCACGAGCCGACCGCACCGGTATGTTCAACTGCCCGCACACCGGCGTGGCCCTGGCCGCCCTCCGCAAGCTGGTCGACCGCAAGGTGATCCGTTCCGGCGAGCGTGTGGTCGTCATCTCCACGGCCAACGGGCTGAAGTTCGCAGACCAGAAGGCCGCATATCACATGGGCGCGCTCGAAGGGATCAAGGCCACGCATCGCAACAAGCCAGTCGAGCTGCCCGCGGACCCGAAGCGGGTGGCCCGAGCCATCGCGCGCCACGTCGAGAAGGCGCGCCTGCTGGTGTCGTGATGAGCGAGCGCGAGCCGCCGAAGAAACCGCGCGGCTTCGGCACGCTATCCGTGCACGGCGGGGAGCCGCGTCCCAAGCTCGCGTCCTCGCTGGCCACCCCCATCGTGCAGACGGCCACCTTCACCTTCGCCAACACTCAGGAGCTGAAGGACCACTTCGAGGGCAAGATCGACCGCGTCGAGTACGGCCGCTACGGCAATCCCACCCAGAAGATCGCCGAGGCCAAGCTGGCCGCGCTGGAAGGCGCGGGAGACTGCCTGCTCTTCTCGAGCGGCATGGCGGCCATCACGACTGCCCTCTTCGCGATGCTCTCCCGCGGGACCCACGTCGTGGTCACCGACGACAGCTATCGGCGGACGCGCCAGTTCCTCAACCAGACGCTGGCCCGCTACGGCATCGAGGTTTCGACCGTTCCCGCAGGCGACTACGAGGCTGTCGAGGACGCCATCCGCCCGACCACACGCGTGCTCCTGAGCGAGTCACCCACCAATCCCTACAATCGCGTGTTGGATCTCGAGCGCTTCGCGGCCATCGGGCGCAAGCATCGGCTGAAGACGGTCATCGACGCGACGTTTGCCACGCCGTACAACATCCGCCCCCTCGAATGGGGCGTGGACCTCGTCATGCACTCGGCCACCAAGTACCTCGGTGGCCACAACGACTTCCTGGCGGGGGCGGTGCTCGGCTCCCGCGAACTGGTGGGCGCCCTTCGCGGCATGCAGGGCATCACGGGCGCCATCGTCGATCCCTTCGCCGCCTATCTGTTGATCCGCGGGCTCAAGACCTTCGCGCTGCGCATGGAGCGGCAGAACACCAGCGCCCAGGCCATCGCGGAATTTCTCGCCGCGCACCCCCGCATCGCCATGGTGCACTATCCCGGACTGCCCAATCACCGCGAGCACGACATCGCCAAGCGGCAGATGCGCGGCTTCGGCGGCGTGGTCTCCTTCGAGGTGCACGGCGATCTCGAGACGGCCGCCCGGGTGGTCGATGCCTGCGCCATCCCGCACCTGGCCGTCTCGCTGGGCGGGGTGGAGACGCTCATCGAGCAACCCGCCATCATGAGCTTCTACGAGCTCACGAGCGAGGAGCGCCTGCAGATCGGCATCAAGGACAACCTCATCCGTTACTCGGTCGGCATCGAAGACACCGACGACCTCATCGCGGATCTCGCCCAGGCCCTCGACGCCTGATACCGGCGCCCAGGTCCTCGGATTCGACAGCCCACGCCGCGGTCAGGCTCGCTTCATGGTGCCTTGCCACATGATGGCACTCACGCTGGGAAAAACCTCCCCGGGCGGCCGCGGGAACGCGCTACCAGTCCGCGGTTCCGGGCCGGCCGTTGAAGTAGTCGAAGCGCAGCGTCCCCGGCCCACCGCGATGCGCCCCAGCGGGGCGCAGAACACCTGTCTGGGCAAGGATTGCCGCGAACGCGCCAAGCATGCCGAGACAGCCCGCTCGCCGTGAGCTGGAAGTGCGTGAGAGTGCGTGGCTCGGCCATCGGCACGGGCCTTGCCCTCTCACGTGGATCGGACGCTGCAAGCCTTCAAGGCAAAAGCGCCGCGGGCCGATAGTGAGCATGCGGCAAGTGCCCGAAGACTTCCCGCAACCTAGCGAAAGAGAGACCAACGGAATGCTGCCGAAGCCTGTGCTCCACAAGCGCAACGGCCACCGCTACCCGCGCCGTCCCGGCATTCGCTTCGCCAGCGAGATGCTGGGGCTGGTGCATCATGACTCGGATCGGGCCACCGAGTTGAGCCCCGATCTCGTCCGCTTCGGGGCCATCGTCCAGTCGGAGCGTGTCGACGAGCAGTGGGAGCAGATGCTGGCCCGGGGCATGTCGCTGCCTTCTGCACTCGCGCGGGCGCTCACGCGCACTCGCGAGGCCTTCGAGCGCGGCGAGCTCGCCGACCTCCAGGTGGCCCTGGAAGGGCTGCGCGCCCAGGCCTCGGCCGCTGCAGAGATGATCGCGGGGCTGACCAATGCCGCGCGCTCGACTGAGCGACGGGCCATGCCCGAGGCAGGACGCCGCCTCCTCAGCCTCAACGACGTCGTCCTTCACGCCCTCGCCGCGGCGGCCGCGTCCGGCCCCGTGTCGAGCCAGCTCGATCCGAGGCTGCCGCGCATCGCCGCCGATGCCGAGCAGATCAACGATCTTCTCTCGACCCTCCTCGAGGTGGTGGCGGGCGTGCGTGACGCGGGCGGTCGGCCGGGGGCCATCATCGTGCGGACCAGCCACCACGAGGGCGTCATGGAGGGGGAGCGCGTGGTCCGCGTGCTCATCACCGACGACGACACAGCGACCCTCGATCAGCTCCGTCCCGTGGCCCTCTCGCCCGTGCTGGCGATCGAGGAGGCCGGCGCGGAGCCGCGCCCTGCGCTGCACCGGGCGGCCGGGCTCGCCCGCGAGCACGGCGGAGTACTCTGCACCGCATCGCTACCCGGAGGCGGCATCTGCTTCACCCTGGAGCTGCCGGCCGCCTGAGGCCGGCACATCCAGGAGATCTTCCGGACACCAGGCTCCCCTCGTCGTCACGCGCGTGTTCGTCGGCTACATCCTCGAAGGCACCCCATCCTCCTGATAATCCGGCCCATCCAGGAGGCGCATTCTGGACTAGAGGGCATGAGGATCACCTAAGACTCACCGCGGCGTCTTCCGGGCTCTGGTCACGTATCGGGTATGGACCTGATGCCAGCCTAAGGGGTAGGAGAGATCAAATTACGGAATAGCCTGATTGACCCTTTCAGGGCCCAGTTGCTGTGATTGATGTAACAAGTTTTGCATCCCGGAAAACCGTTCCGGCTCGCTCGAAGATCCTGCCCAGCAACGGGAGATTCATGAGGTCACAGAAGTTGGTCGGCAGAGCGGAGGACGAGCATGAGCAGCGCCGTCCCGTTCGAGCTGGCCGGTCCTGAGGGATGATGTCCCTCCTCCGGAACCTCAGGATCCGCACCAGACTCTTCCTTGGCCTGGGCCTCCTCGCCCTGGTCGCCGTCACGGGAAGCCTCGTGGGCGTCTTTGGTTTGGCGAGCATGAATCGGCTCATCGAGGCGACGCGCGCCGAGGACCGGGCCATGGTAAGAGAGCTCACTGAGACACGGTCCCGCCTCGCCGAGGCCGCGAGGGGCCTGGAGCAATCGCGAGAGCCCGAGGACGCCGAGCTACTGTCCGGCCGTCGCTCCGAGGCCGAACAGGCTGTCCGAAACCTGGATCAGCTCATCGTCGCAGGCCGACAACGGGAGCAACGACTGGCCGAGGCGGGGCGCCATCGCTACATCACTGCGGTGACCTGGCTGACCCTCCTCACCGGACTCGCCGTGATGCTGAGCCTCGCCCTGGTTTTGCTCTACAACCGCATCGTGGCGCGACCTCTCGATTCCCTGGTAGAGGCCTTCGAGCGGGTGGCCGCCGGCGATCTCACGGTGTCGCTGCGCCACCGCTCCCGCGATGAAATCGGCCAGGTCGCAGTCGCCACCGGGCAGATGGTGGAACGTCTTCGCGGCGCGGGAGCGCAGATGATCCAGCACGAGCGCCTGCGCACGCTCGGCGAGGTCTCGGCGAGCGTGGCCCATAAGTTCAACAACCTCCTCGCGGTGACCCTCGGGCAGGCGGAGCTCCTCCAGGTGGATGCGTCCGCGTCGCCGGAGGGTCTCGAGACGATCCGACGGGCCGCCCTCGAGGGACGAGAGACGGTGCGCCGCCTCCAGCACTTCACGAAGAGCGGAGCGTATCGTGAGGAGCCCGTGTGGGTCGTCCCACACGAAGCGGTGGACGAGGTCATCGCCTCTGTGATGCCGGCCTGGGAGGCGAGGGCCAGGGAGCACGGAGTGAAGTACGAGGTCGCTCCCGAGTACGCTCCCGCGCCTTCCGTGAGGGTGCCCGTCTCCGCGCTCACCGAGGTGCTGCAGAATCTGCTCGTCAATGCACTCGAGGCCATGCCGGCGGGCGGGCGGGTGCGAATCCGTGTGGCCGCCGACCACCAGCACGTGCTCTTTGCGGTGTCGGACACCGGAGCGGGAATTCCGCCCGAGGTGCGTGCGCGCATCTTCGATCCCTTCTTCACCACCAAGCCCGCGCCCGCGAGCGGACTCGGCTTGAGCATCTGCTCCCGGATCATGCTCAATCTGCGCGGCACGATGGCGGTGGAGACCGTGCCGCGCCAGGGCAGCACCTTCACGGTGCGGCTGCCCCGGCCGCGCGAGACGAGGGCGGCTGCCGAGACCAGGCCCGCGGTGGCGCGGCCCATGCCGAACCCCGCGCGCATCCTCGTGATCGACGACGACCCGGAGGTCGCCGACACGCTGGCCCTGCTTCTCAGCGGGGCGGGGCACATGGTGGAGACAGCGCTCAACGGCGCCGTGGGCATCGAGCGCTACCGCCAGCGGCGCTTCGATTGCGTGGTGACCGATCTCGTGATGCCGGGACTGACCGGCCTCACCGTGGGACGGGCCATCAAGGACCAGGACCCGGGTGCCTACGTGATCCTATTGACCGCTCAGGCCGAGCAGCTCGACGCAGGTCAGACGGCGGCCGCGGGCATCGATCGACTCATGACCAAGCCCGTGAGCCGCGAGCAGCTCCTCCGGATGTTCGAGAGCGACCATACGATGGCGAAGGAACCTGCCATGGAGACTTCATGTTCACGACGGTGATCATCGACGACAATCGCGAGTTGGCCCAGATTCTCTCCACCGAACTCGTGCGCCGCGGCCATACCGTGCACTGCGCGCACACGGGCCAGGACGGGCTAGCGCTCCTCGCGCGAACGCCGGCGGACCTGATCTTTCTCGACTTGCGGCTGCCCGACATGGACGGGACGGAGGTCCTCGAGCCGGCGCGCTCGCTGCGCCCGGAGGCGGAGGTGGTGATCATGACCGCCTATCCGCATCTCTCCTCGGCGCTGGCGGCCATCCGCGGACGCGTGGTGGACTATCTCTGCAAGCCCTTCACCTTCGACGAGCTCACGCCCGTGCTCCAGCGCGCCCTGCTCAACCGCTCGCGTCGTGTCCACGTGGTGCGCGCCAAGGAGCAGGGGAACGCACCCCGCGAGGTCGAGATGATCGGGGTCTCCGAGACCTCCCAGGCCCTCCGCTCCATGATCAGGCAGCTCGCAGCGAGCGGGGTCCGCGCCGCCCTCATCACGGGGGAGAGCGGCACCGGCAAGGAGCTGGCCGCAGGACTTCTCCACGTCGAGGGACCGCGCCGCGAGGGGCCCTTCGTCGAGGTCAATTGCTCCGCTATCACGGAGAGCCTGTTCGAGAGTGAGCTGTTCGGCCACGAGCGTGGCGCCTTCACGGGAGCCATCGGCGCGCGGCGGGGCCTCGCGGAGATGGCGGACGGCGGCACCCTCTTCCTCGACGAGATCGGGGAAACGCCGCTCGCCTGCCAGGCGAAACTCCTCCGCTTCCTCGACGACCAGACCTTCCTGCGCGTGGGGGGCTCCAAGAAGATCCGTGTCAACACGCAGATCGTCGCGGCCACCAACCGCGATCTCAAGGCCATGGTCGCCGAGGGTACTTTCCGCGGCGACCTCTACTACCGCCTTCTCGTGGCCCCCGTGGCCATCCCTCCACTCCGTACCCGGCCCGAGGACATCCTGCCCCTCGCCACCCATTGGCTGGGCCGGATCAGCCCGCAGCACGGCGGTCGCGTCACAGGCTTCACCCCGGAGGCCGAGCAGCGCCTCCTCACCTACGAATGGCCGGGCAATGTGCGCGAGATGCGCAATCTGATCGAGCGGCTGGTGATCCTGTGCTCGGGTGACCGGATCGGCGAGGAGCAGCTCCCCCTCGAGTTCTTCCCCGCCCCGCTCGCCTCCACCTCGGATGCATCTTTCGTGTACGAGATGGAGACGGCGCGGGCCGGGGGCGATGCCGTCGAGCAGCCGGCGGCCACCGCCGACGCCGACGCACCGACGTCGCTCCACGAGGTTGGCCATGCCCACATCCGGATGGTGCTGGAGAAGATGAAGGGCAACAAGACGAAGGCCGCCGAGGCCCTCGGGATCTCGCGACAGACCCTCCGCTCGCGCCTGTCCTCCCTCCGCTAGCCGCTGGTCGAAACTTTGCCGGTCGGCCGGCGCGTGGTTTGCCGACCGGCAAAGTTTCTGCCGCCTCCGTGACGCCGGCCTCACCTCCACGGGAGTTTTTTGCCTGCCCGGCGCCATTCTGGCCGGTGGGCAGCGTGGCATCAGCCTTGCTCCCAATAAGGCGCGATGCGACGCGACGGCTCTTCCAAGGCTCGGCAGGATCTGCCGGCCTTCGATGGGTGCACGCGGCAAGCCGACACACGCGCCAACCCCGCCGAGCTGTCATTCATCTCGAGCACAACGTGGAGGGAGCAGGCCAGATGATCGCGCCGGTCATGGTGGTGGACGACGAGGCGATGGTGCGCAAGACGCTCGCGCAGGCCATCGAGCGAAGCGGTGCCGAAGTGATCACGGCTGCGGACGGCGAGGAGGCCCTCGCCAAGTTTCGCGAGATGCGCAACCCGCTCGTCTTCACGGACCTGAAGATGCCGGGCATGAGCGGGATCGCCCTTCTGCGCTCGGTCAAGAGCCTGGCCCCGGAAACGGCGGTGGTCCTCGTGACGGGCTTCGCCACCCAGGAGCTCGCCGCGGAGGCCGCCCGCGAAGGCGCCACCCGCGTGCTCAGCAAGCCCGTCACCCTCCACGAGATCCGTCGCGTGCTTTCCGACACCCTGGGCAACCTCGCGGGGGACAGCTGGCAGAAGGCGCCCGTGCTCACGGAGAGCCCGCACATGGAGACGGCGCTGGCCCTGGCCCGACGCGTCGCGGGCACGGACGCCACCGTGCTCATCCAGGGCGAGACGGGCACGGGCAAGGAGCTGATGGCCCGCTTCATCCACGACGCGAGCCCCCGCGCGAGCGGCCCCTTCGTAGCCGTGAATTGCTGCGCGCTGGCTGAAACGCTGGTCGAGTCAGAGCTCTTCGGCCACGAGCGCGGCGCCTTCACGGGCGCCGCGGGCCGGCGCACCGGCTGGTTCGAGGTGGCGGCGGGCGGCACTCTCGTCCTCGACGAGGTAAGCGAGATCCCCTTCGCCGTGCAGGCCAAGCTTCTTCGCGCGCTCCAGGAGCGCGTGGTGCACCGGGTAGGCTCGAGTCAGGCCGTCAAGGTCAATGTGCGTGTGATCGCCATCAGTAACCGCGATCTGCGCGCCGAGGTCCAGGCGGGTCGCTTTCGCGAGGATCTCTTCTACCGGCTCAACGTCGTCAGCCTGAGTCTGCCCCTCCTGCGCGAGCGGCCCGGAGACATTCCGCTCTTGAGCCGGCACTTCCTCCAGAAGTACGCGGCCGCCACGGGTAGCCCCGCCGAGGTTCTGTCGCCCGAGGCGCTCTCGCGGCTCCTCGCCCATGCCTGGCCGGGCAACATCCGCGAGCTGGAGAACGTGATCCAGCGCGCGGTCATCCTCGCCAATGGTCGCGAGATCGTCGCCGAGCACGTCCTGCCGGAGTCGAGCTTCGTGGCCGCGTCACGCGAGGAGGCAGCGCCCGGGCGCACGGTGATGGAACACGAGAAGGAGCTGATCCTCTCCACCCTCAAGCGCCTGAACGGCAATCGCACTCACACCGCCAAGGCTCTCGGCGTGTCCGTGCGCACCATTCGCAACCGGCTGCGCGAGTACCGCGTGCTGTCCGGGGGCGCCGTGTGCTGAGCCCGGTCCTCGGCGACACCATGGATCACCTCACGCAGGGACTCGCCGACGCCATCGACGGCACGCGTGAGGCGTTTCATCGACGATCTCCTCGGTCCCGACGAGTACCCGGCGGTGGGCACCCTGCGTGACTCTTTCGCGCCGTATCGCGCGACCTGCGACCTCGTTTCCCTAGGCGCCGACATGAGGGGTAGCGATCCGCGCGTCGACCGGGCGCTCTTCGCTCGAGTCCACCAGCACGCTTCGCGCGAGACCCTCTCACCGCTCCAGCAACTGTTCACGGCGGTCACCGCCAGGAAGGGATAGCGACGATCATGGCCTTCCACTTCCCTCTCGCTTCCGTCGTCCGGCGCCGAGGGTGCCTCGAGGAAGTTGCCGCGCGCGATCTGGCCCCGGCGAGCCGACGACTGGAGACGCTCAACCGTCACCTGGGCAAGATCAGCAACGAGATGGCCGCCCGCAGCCGGACCATCCTCCACAGCGCGCGGCTCGGAGCCACCGGCATGGAGCTGGGGCAGCTCGCACGCGACGTCGAGTCGCTCGAGCGCCTCTCCATCGCCGCCGTTGCGAAGGCACACGCGCAGCCGGAGAAGATCGGGCGGGCGCGCGGCAACCTCCTGGTGGCCTCGCGCTTCCGCCAGATGCTCGAGCGGTTCGAAGAGTTGCAGCGCCGCGACCATGCCCACGACGAGCAACGGGGGGCGGCCACGCGCCGGCCTGGCGACGAGACGGCCTCGGCCGGCCGCCGCTGGCGCATGGCCCAGACGGCGACCAAGGGCGCTCGGTGAAGCTCTCGCTACGGCTGGACTTGGAGCTGGCCGCCCTCTTCGTGATCTGCGGTGGACCGTTCGTGGGAGATCTCTCATGCACCTGAAATGGTTCAAGGGCCGCGCGGTCCTCGACGTGATGCGTCGGGTACGCGAGGAGCTGGGGCCGGAGGCAGTCATCCTCCGCTCGAAGTTCGTGCATCCGTGGGGGCTCCTGCGGCTGTTCGGCGGGAGCCGAGTCGAGATCCTCGCCGCGGTGGATCGTCCGGAAGCGCCTGCGACGCAGGCCATGCTGCAGGTGCCGCCCGAGGCGTCACCATCCCTCGATAGCCTGCGATCCGAGCTGGCGGCCCTGCGCAGCCTTTTCCTGCGGTCCGCAGGCGGGGGCCTCGTGCCCGCCATCCTCGGCCCGCTCTACGAGCATCTCCTTGCCGGGGGCATGGATCCCGCCCTCGCCATGCGCATCCTCGGCAGCGTGCCCGCGCATCAGCTCGAGCAGGAGGCCGCCAAGATGGCGACCTACCGGGCGGTGGAAGAGCAGATGGCTAGCCTGATCGCCGTCTCTACTTGCGCGGCCGTCTCCGGCCAGCTCCGCGTCGCCTTCGTGGGACCGTCCGGAATGGGCAAGACCACCACGCTCGCCAAGATGGCGGCCCGCGTCCGGATCACCGGGGGCAGCATTGCCATCGTCAACGCCGACGGCTCCGGCTTCAGCGGGCCGGGCCCCCTCGAGCCCTTCGCCGCCGTGCTCGACGTGCCCTACGTCCTCGCCCTCACGCCGGAGGAACTAGCCGCGCCGCTGCCCATGCCGGCGCGACGGGGCTGCGTCTTGATCGACACGCCCGGCATGACCACCGAGGACCGCCAGGCCATCGAGCGCCTCGACGATCTCCTCGAGGCTGCCGCAGCGGACGAGGTGCATCTCGTGCTGTCCGCCACTACCAAGACCCAGGACATCCGGGCCGCCCTGCGCGCCTTCAAGCCGCTGGGGGTGACCCATCTCCTCTTCACCCATCTCGACGAGACGGCGAGCTGCGCCTCCGTGATCGACGCCTGCGTCGAGAGCGGGCTGCCGCTGTCCTACGTCGGCACCGGACGAGACATCCCCGGCGATCTCGATCCTGCCGATCCACGGCGGATCGCCCGGCGCACTCTCCAGGGAGCACCGATCGCATGAGCTTCGATCCCATGTCGGATACCTCGGCGCTGATCCCGACTCGGCGCCGTTCCATCGCCTTCACGAGCGGCAAAGGAGGGGTGGGCAAGTCCAATCTCGTCCTCAACACGGGACTGCTCCTCGCCCGGCACGGCCGGCGCGTCGCCCTCCTCGACGGCAACCTGGGGCTAGCCAACCTCACGGTGCTGATGGGGCAGGCACCCAAGTACGACCTCCGCGACGTGCTGGCCGGGGAGAAGCGCATGCGGGACATCGTCATGCGCGGTCCTCACGGTCTCCTCGTCATCCCCGCGGGTTCGGGCGTGGCGGAGCTCGCCAATCTCAGCGAGGGAGACCGCGCAGAACTCTTCGAGCAGCTACGCGAGATCGAAAACGGGGTGGATTTTCTCCTCATCGACACCGGCGCGGGCATCAGCGACACGGTGCTGAGCCTCATCCTGGCCAGTGACGAGTCGGTGGTGGTGACGCAGCCGGAACCCACCGCCCTCGCGGACGCCTACGCGCTCATGAAGGTGGTCGTCCAGCAGTTTCCCGGCTATCCCTTTCACGTCCTGGTCAACATGGTGCGCGACGGCAAACAGGCGCAGCAGGTCCAGGGCTCGTTGCGTGAGATCCTCATCCGATTCCTCGGCTACGCGCCGGGGGATGCCGGGTACGTGGTCATGGACAACGCGGTGACCCAGTCGGTGGTCCAGCAGGTGCCGTTCACCATCCTTTCCCCGCGCGCCCCCGCCTCGCGCTGCCTCGAGGAGCTCGTCCGCCGACTCCTCGGCAGCGCCGGTCCACCTGCCGAGACGGTCAAGAGCTTCTGGGAACGCGTATCGGAGGGGCCATGGCGGCTCATGTGAGGTCGAGCCTCGAGCTCTGGCGCGCCTATCGACGCTCGAAGGATCCGGCGCTGCGCGAGCGGCTGGTGGAGGCCGATCTCGCTCTCGTCAAATACCTCGCGGCGCGCATCGCGAGCCGGCTACCCAAGCATCTTCGGCTCGACGATCTCTTCTCCGCGGGGCTCATGGGCTTCCTCGGCGCGGTGGACGACTACGATCCGGAGCGGGGAGTGAGCTTCTCCTCGTATGCGAGCCATCGCATCCGGGGCGCCATCTTCGACGAGCTGCGCCGACTCGACTGGGTGCCTCGCGGCACGCGCGAGCGGATGCGGAATGCACAGCGAGCCATCGACACCCTGAGCAGGCGCCTGGTCAGGCCGCCCACGGACCAGGAGGTCGCAAAGGAGCTGGGCATCGAGACCGAGGCGTATCGCGCCTCCTTCAGCAAGGCAATCACCCTCGTCTCCCTGAGCGCGGCGGGAGGCTCGGACACCGGCGAGCCCTCGCTGATGGACAGCGTCGAAGACGCGACGTCGCCCGACCCGTTTTTCACCCTGGCCGAAAGGGAGCGGCGCGCCATGCTCGCCCGCCTCATGGACGGCCTGCCCGAGCGCGAGCGACAGGTACTGGCCCTCTACTACTACGAGGATTTGACGATGCGCGAGGTAGGCACCGCGCTGAGGGTGACCGAATCCCGCGTCTCCCAACTCCACACGAGCGCGGTGTTGCGGCTGCGCGTCATGCTGCGGAAGCAGCAATGCATGGGAGCGGCGAGCTGAACCTCGCGAGGGGAGCCGCTCCAGTCCAAGCTTGCCCTCGCGGGAACGCCATGACCATCGGGGCGAGCACGAAAAGCCAGGTCGGCAAACCGTGCCTACGGGCCGGAATTTCCGGCTGGACCGAGTGGTCGCACCCTAACGATCTCAGCTACTTACGTGAAACTTAGTAGGACGAAGTCTCATGGTACATGCCTTGCTCCTCTTCCAGATTGACCGGCACAGCCTCGGAGACACAGGAGGGCGCGACCAATGGACAGGACGAGAACGGTAGCGATTGCCCCGGACTCCAGGATTGCAGGGCTACGAGGTCTCAGCTCGGGGGAGCGCCTGCTGGGACTCTATGAGCATGGGGTAGTCGGCTGCACCCAGCGCAACCCGGAGCAGGCCATCGCGGCGCTGGAGGAGCTGATCAGCTTGCTCGACTTCGACTACGGGGACATCGCTGAGGGCTTCTACCGGCTCTACGCGTTCTGCCTTCGCGAGGTTCGTGACGGTCGGTTCGACCAGCCTGCGTGGATTCTCCGCGACCTCCGGGAGACGTGGTCCCAAGCGCTTCACGACGACACCGCGAGCGCGGCCGCCTCGACCATCGAGCAAACCGTCCACGTCGGCTGAGCCCATCCGCGGCTCCCGAGAATCCGCAGGTCCTCGGGGGCTCTCTCCATCGCGTCCGCTCCACGAAGGGAAAGGTCTGTGCGCTTGGTTGGCGAGAAGCACCCAGGACGCGCAGCACCTGGACCGGGTCGACCTCCAGCAGGATAGGAGCTAGACGCGAGCGGGCTTCTCCGCCTCGGGCTTGCCAACGCAGTTCCCGAACTCCAGGGCGGCCTTGTAGCGCGAAGCGATCACGTCGGTCGGCAAGCCGAGGTCAGCGGCCAACAGCGTGACCTCGTCCCATGCTCCGCGCTCCCAGGCAAGCACAAGGGTGTAGGCGCGATAGAGCAAGTTGTCCCCGCCGAGGAGCGCGATCCGCGCCTCTTCCGAGAGCGGCAGACGCTCCACCGCCTCCGAGAGAGGGCGGCCGAGAAAGGCCTCGATCATGGAGAAGAGGCCTAGGAAGAAGGCGTCCTGCCCCCGGTCGGCCTGTCGCATCTCGATGAGCAGCCCCTCACAGAAGCTGGCCCGAGCGACCGAGGTCACCAGAAGCTCGTTGGGGTGATCGCTGGCGAGAGCGGCCACAGCGATGACGGAAGCCCACTTCTGGAGTGCCTGGTCGCCCAGAAGGGGCATGGCGTCCTGCACCGACTCGATCGGCCGCTGGAGCCCCTGGGCCGCTGCGCGGAGATGGGTGAGGAGCTTGAGGGCAAGGGAGACCTCGTGCTTGATGATGTCCTCCACCCGCATGGGGAGGGCATCGGGGCGGTGGGCCTCCCGGATGAGGCTGAGGATGCTGAGCTTGGAGGCAGGAATGGCTCGCCCGGCGACGATGCCGGGCCGGGTGAAGAAGTAGCCTTGGAAGTATTCGTATCCGCTGTCGAGGGCCTGTCGGAACTCCTTCTCCGTCTCGACCTTCTCTGCGAGCATCTTCAAGCCCGGCCGACGGAGGGTGCGGGCGATGTGGTGACGGGTAAAAGCGCTCGTCTTGGAGAAGTCCACCTTCACGATGTCCGCCAGCGCGACCAGCTCGGCGGGCAGGGTCGCGGTGACGACATCGTCGAGTGCGATCGTGCAGCCGGCCGCCTTGAGAGCGTGGCAGCCCCGGAGAACCTCCGGATCAGGGACGTGCTCGAGGATCTCTGCCACGAGGAGATTCCCGGGATCTGTCCCGCCGAGCCTTCCGATGAGGGCCTCGCGCGTGAAGTTCACGAAGGCCGGCCGGCTGCCGGTAAGCGTCTCTGCGGCGAAGGCGAAAAAGGAGATGTCGAGGACCCTGGCCGACGCGCGGTCGGGGTCCCCGACGCCGAAAGCACTCGTCAGTCCATCGCGGAAGAGCAGCTCGTAGGCATGGGTCCGCCGGAAGCGGTCGAGAATCGGCTGTCGCGCGACGCAGATGTCCACTCGGTCCCCCTTCCTATAGTCGGCGCTGAGGCGACCTACCTTGAGCTCTGGGTGCCGCGCCAGGGGAGCCGGAAGGGCCGCAACCCTTCTAAAAATTTCACTTTGACCTGCCCCTGGAGTAGATTGAAGCGCTAGCGATCGACGCTGGTGCGTTTGGAGCCTGCGCGGCCGGCAGGTACACGTGTGAATACGATGACGAGGCCCATCGGCAGGCACGTTCCGTGATCCTCCCTCGGGGCTTGGGCTGGCCCTCTCCGCTACCCTTGCGGAGCTGCCCTCGGTCCCGTCGGGGTGTGGCGAGGCGAGGTGCGGGATGAGCCAACCGGTCGTCCTGGAGGGATCCGTGTTCCCGTCCGGGGACGGAGGCTTCCTCGAAGCCATGCGCCGGTTCCTGGCCATTGAGGCTTCCGAGCCTGTACCGAGGCTCCTCACTCGGGTTTTCGGCCGGCTCCTCTGTGCCGATCAGACAACCCTCCGTGTGGGCGAGGGCGGTAGGCCGGTGGTGGCGGCGACCTGGGGCGGTGACGCGCCACATTCTGACCCGGACGTGGCCCATGACGAGGGACTCTGGACTCTCGTGGCCGAGGGCGCCGCCGCGGTGGTCATCGGCGACCCTACGGAAGACGACCGCCTGTCCCCACACTTCCGGAGAGCCCTCGGCCGCGCCCGGTATCGATCTCTCCTGGCGGTGCCCCTGAGCCTCGACGGGACGGTCGCCGGAGTGCTCGAAGCTTGCACTCGACGCCCACAGGGCTTCACAGAGGCCGATAAGATCTTCGCGGCCTCGGTAGCAGCGCACGCGTCGGCCACGCTCTTCGGATCGCCACGCCTTGCCGCCCCCAACGTGAATCTGCTCACGGACTCCCCGGAACGCCCAGAGGAGAGCCAGCTCGAGGCGACGAGGTCTCTCCAGCTATTCGCCGACTCGGCTGCCCGGGTCTTCGTGGCGCGGGTCGGCGTCTGGATCCCCGTGGAAGATGGAGTGCTCGCGGAGCGGATCTCCTCTCCTGCCGAGGTCGATCCCGCGCGACGCGTGCTCGTGGGCGAGGGGCTGGCCGGGCAGTGCGCCCAGGCTCGTCGCGGCGCGATCGTGGAGCACTTGCCCCGCTGGCTTCACGCGGCGCCGAGCGATCTGCTGGCGGGCGCCCGTCACGCCATCGCCGAGCCGCTCCTCGTGCGCGGCCGGCTCGCGGGCGTGATCACGGTAAGGCGGAACGATCCGGCTTCGACGCCATTCGTGGAGGCCGACCTCGCGATGCTGCGCCGCCTCGGGGAACCGGCCGGCGTCGTGGCGCGCGAGTTCGGCCGGAGCGAGGAGACGGGCCAGCGCCGTCGGGAGGCCGAGGCCCTCGCGCGCATCGCACATGCGCTCAGCGAGCAGGGAGACGTGGCGAGCGTCTGCCAGCAGATCGTCGATCGCGTGATGACGTTGCTCCCCATCACCGCCGCCCTGATCGTGATGACGGAGCCGAACGGCGATCTGCGCGGCGTGGCACGGAGCGGCGAGCTCGACATGGCAGCCGTCGATATCGTCCTGCCTCGCGGCGGAGGTGTGGCGGGGCGCGCCATCCTGACGGGGCAGCCGGTCTCCTCCAACGACGTGCTCAGCGACCCGAGCCTCGCGCTGCCCGAGAACGTCCGCGAGCGCATGATCGCTTCGGGTCAGCGTGCGCTCCTCGCAGTGCCCCTCGGGCCGCCGGGTCGGGCGATGGGCGCGCTGACCGTGGCGAACCGCCATGCCATCAAGTTCAGCGACCGTGAGCGGCGGCTCCTCGAGGCCTTCGCAGACCAGGCGACGCTGGCCCTGGACACCGCACGCCTCCACGAGGATGCGGAGCGACGCCGTAAGGAGGCTGAGACGCTCGCCCAGGGAACGCGGGCGCTGGTGGGCGTGCATGACACGCTCCAAGTAGTGGGACGCATCGTCGAGAGTGTGCCTTTCCTGCTGCCGGGCTGCATCCACGCCGCCGTTGCGGTCCCTCGCCCGGAAGGCACGCTCGAAGCAGTAGTCGTCGGTGGCCCTCTCAGCACCATATTCCGCCCAGGGGGACGGGTGACGAAGGGCTCACTCGTGAATCGGGTGTGGCAGGAGCATCGGCCGACCTGGACGAGCGATCTCATGGCGGAGCCGGAGCCCGCCGAGCCGGAGCTCGCGGAGCGGCATCACATCTTCCTCCGGGCCGGAGTCCGCGCCTATCTGGCGCTGCCCCTGTCCGTGAGAGGGCAGACGGTGGGCGTGCTCGGCATGGCCTTCGGCCAGCCACGGCCCTTCATGAGCGAAGAGATCGCCACCGGACAGACCCTGGCCAATCAGGCGGCGCTGGCCCTCGAGAACGCCCGGCTCTACGAGGAAGCGGAGCGGAGACGCCGCGAAGCGGAAGTGGTGGGGGAGATCTCGCGGACCATCAACGCTTCCCTGGATGTGGACACCGTGCTGCAGCAGGTGGTCGAGGGCGCGCGCATCCTGTGCCAGAGCGACGGGGCCCGCATCGCCCTCCGCGAGCCGGAGACGGGTTCTTACTCCTTCCGCTACTGGGTCGACCCGAACCAGGAAGGATATGCCGGCGTCCGTGTCGAGACGGGGCCAGGTTCCCTCGGCGACCGCGTGCGGCAGAGCCGCCGCCCCGTGAGGACCACCGCGGCCGAGACGTCGGGTGAGGGCTTCAGGGCACAGATGGCGGTGCCCATCGTCATCGGCAATGAGATCGAAGGCCTGCTCTTCGTCGACAATCGCTCGCCGCGCCCCTTCACGGACCTCGACGAGAGCGCGCTCGTCCTCCTCGCCGAGCACGCCGCGGTCGCTCTCCGCAACGCTCGGCTCTTCATGGAGGCGCAGGCTACCGGCCGGCGGCTGCAGGCCGTCTCCCGCCGACTGCTCGAGGTGCAGGAGGCGGAGCGGAGGCATCTCTCTCGGGAGCTCCACGACGAGGTGGGTCAGGCCCTCACCGCCGTGAAGATGAACCTCCAAATGCTGCGGCGCCAGTCGGCCCCCCCCCAGGCCACCGGCCGCCTCGACGAGAGCATCGGGCTCGTGGATCGGATCCTCCAAGGTGTCCGCCAGCTTTCCCTCGATCTGCGTCCTTCGCTGCTCGACGACCTCGGCCTCGCCGCCGCTCTGCGCTGGTACGTGAGCGCGCAGGCGGAGCGCTCAGGGATCGCCGCCAACGTCGTCACGGAGCCGCTGCCCGACCATCTGCCCATCGCCACCAGCACGACATGCTTCCGCGTCGCTCAGGAGGCGGTGACCAACGCCCTCCGTCACGCGAAGGCGACCCGGATCACCGTAAGGCTCCGGTGCGAAGGGAAGGAGCTCGAAGTGTCCGTGGGCGACAACGGCGTCGGCTTCGACGTCAGCGACGCCCGCCGGCGGGCCATGCAGGGAGCCGCCGCTGGGCTGCTCGGGCTCGAGGAGCGTGTGCAGCTGGCGGGAGGCCGCTCCAGCATCGTCTCGGTGCCGGGGTGGGGGACCATCCTCCATGCCTGGCTGCCCCTGTCCACGCCGTCACCGTCCAACACGCAGGCTGCTGCGGAAGGAATCTCATGAACACCCCCACCATCACCGAAACGGACACCGAGCGAGTCGAGCCAACCGCCCCCCTGCGCGTGGTGATCGCTGACGATCACGCCCTCGTTCGCGCGGGCCTCCGCTCCCTGCTGGGAGGCATTCCCGGAATCGAGGTGGTGGCCGAGGCGCACGACGGCCACGAGGTCGTAGAGTTGGTCGCCCGCCTCCACCCGAACATCGTGCTCATGGACATCGCCATGCCCGGCCTCAACGGTCTCGACGCGAGCTCGCGCATTGTCAAGCGAAACCCAGGGACCGCCATCATCATCGTGTCCATGCATGCCGCGCAGGAATACGCGCTGCAGGCCCTCAAAGCGGGCGCATCGGGCTACGTGCTCAAGGACGCCGATCCTGCCGAGCTCGAGCTGGCCATCGCCGCCGTTTCCCGCGGCGAGACGTATCTCAGTCCCGCCATGTCCAAGCACCTCGTGGCGGACTTCCGCCGGCGAGTGGCCGACCAGCCCGATCCCCTCGAACGCCTCACCTCACGCCATCGCGAGGTTCTGCAGCTGATCGCCGAAGGCAACACCACGAAGGCCATCGCGGCCAAGCTCAAGTTGAGCGTGAAGACGATCGAGACACACCGGGCCCAGCTCATGGACCGCTTGGACATTCACGACGTGGCGGGGCTCGTGCGCTTCGCCATCCGTGTCGGGCTTATCTCCCCAGGCTCCTGACGGCGAGCGACTTGTTGTCGCGGGGACCGTTTCCGCCGCGCGTGCCGGGTCGGCAGGAGGAGCGAGCGCGCAGGCGCAGTGGGATGACCGAGGTCGAGAAGGGTGCGCCCTCGCGTGCCGTGACGGTCGCGATGGGCGCCAGCTCGTAGCTACTTAGTGGCGGAGCGCGCCTTGGCGGGGCACATCTTGTGATACCAGACCGATCCTAGCTTCACGTGGTTGCCGTTCTTCCGAATCCTCAGCTTGCACTTTGGGCACGTGCCCATCAGAGTCTCCTTCGATGATTGAGCTGTCCCACCGCGAACCCACCCGAGTATACACGAGCAGGAGGAGCGCCTGACCACTGGCTGTGTCTTCTGTCGCATCGTGGCGCGGGAGAGTCCCGCAGAAATCGAGTACGAGGACGACGAGGTGATCGCCTTCAAGGATCTCTACCCGAAGGCGCCCATCCACCTCCTCATCATTCCCAAACGCCATATTGAGTCCATCGCGCGGCTCGAGCCGGCCGACGAGCGAGTGGTGGGGCATTGTGTGCGCGTGGCCCGGCTGCTCGGGGAGCACCTCGGCTACGGGGAGCGCGGGTACAGGGTCTCGTGCAACACGGGGCCGGAGGGTGGTCAGGTCGTTTACCACCTCCACTTCCACCTCACGGCCGGACGGCGGGGGTGATCCGGGCTCGCGAGCAGCGGATGTATGGGCGTGGCGAGTTTGTGCCGCTCATCGGGTCGAGCGG
>Ga0306921_10000282_pt1 | contig 42403 bp, 31 predicted proteins | sample sta12Cox44000080_FD_203760 | JGI IMG/M metagenome (GOLD analysis project Ga0306921, IMG submission 203760) | Lab enrichment of tropical soil microbial communities from Luquillo Experimental Forest, Puerto Rico - statoxic.12C.oxic.44.000.080 (v2)... | ecosystem: Environmental > Terrestrial >... | reverse complement strand
AAAGAGCAGCTCAGCCTATTCAGTGACCGCATGAGCACGGAGAGTCTGCGAGCCAACCAACTGCGCCTGTACTTTTCCTCTCTGGCTTATGTCCTGGTGGAAGCTCTGCGGAGAGTGGGCCTTGCGGGGACGGAGGGCGCGGAACTGCAGGTCGAAACCATTCGTTTACGACTGCTGAAAATCGCCGCCCAGGTGCGCATCACGGCACGAAGGATTTGGATCCGCTATACCCAGGCTTACCCCTGGAAGAACACCTTTGTCTCAGCTTGGGCAGCACTGCGCTGTTGAAAAGCCCTCAGGGCAAAAACCTCGTCTCGTTCTCCAATGCACAGGTGAACTACGTCCAAATACGACCGAAATAATGGCCCGAAGACTAGCGCACCCCAGAGCGCTAAGTACAGAGCACCTAAGACGAAAAAACGACTGCAAAACGTCCGGATCGATGCGTCAGTCTTGCCCTTGGTGAGAAAAGGCGGCTAGCCATTGGGAAGGCGATCTGTTGCAGAGCTTTCAGAGAGCGCCACTCGAGACCTTATGGATTCGTGGGTCAACTTTGGAACGCCAACGTGCCTGGGATGGACAGTTGGACTTCCGTCCCAGCGGTTGCACTACTGGAGATTTTGAGCAGCCCTCCGATTTTCATCGCCCGCTCACGCATGCCGGCCAGGCCCCAGTGTCCTTCACGCCCAGCCTCAAGAACCTGGGGATCGATTCCGCATCCGTTGTCGCGAACCCGCATGCGCAGGTCACTGTCTGCGTATTCGAGTTCGAAGTCGACGCGCTTGGCACCGGAGTGACGAAATGCGTTGACCAGGGCCTCTCTTCCAATCCGGTAAAGCTCATGCTTTATGGGTGCTTGCAGCGGTTGTTGCCGGCCGGCCACGCTCACGCGAAAGTCCACGGCGGGCTCGAGCTCGAGTTCCTGTTGAACCCGGGACAAGGCCAGAATTAGGTCCAACGTGCCAGGGACGGACGAACGGAGACCCTGAATCGCGTTCCGGCCCTCCTCAATTCCGTGCTCCATGAGCTGAAGAATGGGATCTAATTTCGGTTTAACCGGCGAATCGGGTGGCAGGCTATTCATGGCCGCCCCGAGCTGCATCGAAGCGCCTAAAAAGCTCTGCAGCAGTGTGTCGTGGAGTTCCTGGGCAATTCGAGTGCGCTCTTCGAGCCGCACATTCTCTTTTCGGACCCGTTCTTCCTCCTGTTTCCGTGACTCAATTTCCGTTCCGGTTGCGTACCATCTCCCGACGCGACCTTCCTCCACCAGGGGGTTGTAGCGATACAGGAACCACCGGTAGATGCCGTCCTTTCGGCGCGTTCGGGCTTCGATTTCAAACGGCTCATTCCCAGCAATCCCCTGCTTACGCTTGACTCGCATCTTCTCCACATCGTCGGGATGAATGACGCGGCCGACGACGTCCACCGAGAGATACTCATCGAGCGTCAGACCGCTGTATTCCCGGGCGACGCGATTTGCGTGAATAACCTTGCCTTCGGGTGACAGCACCACGACAATCTGGGGAACGAAATCGACAAGCTGCTGAAGTTCCTCTTCCGCGCGCTTGCGCGCGGTGATGTCTCGGACGGCAGCAGACACTACCATGCCGTCTTCCGTTTCCAGAGGGCTGAGACTGATCTCCACGGGAAACTCCGTGCCGTCGAGGCGCCGTCCGTACAACTCGAGACCCTCGCCCATCGGCCGCATGCGAGGCTCTGCGAAGAACACGGTGCGGTGGCCCGGGTGTCGGGCCCGAAACCGTTCCGGCACCAGAACCTCAATCTTCTGACCCAAGAGCTGATCCCGCTGGTATCCAAACAGCTTCTCCAGCTGGGCATTGACCAGCACGATCTGGCCCTGCCGATCCATCACGATCATGCCGTCGGGAGCCGATTCGAGAAGCCCGCGGAACTTCTCCTCCGCCTTCTTGCGTTCGGTGATGTCCGTTACCGCGCCAACGAATTCCACATCACCCGATCGAGTGCCCGTCGAGCGACGGCCCACGGCGCGAACATACTTCACAGAGCCATCTGGCATCAGCAGGCGATGCTCGAAATCGAAGTCATTTTCTCCTTGAGCGGCGGACTGGACCACTTCCTGGACGAGTTGCCTGTCCTCTGGGTGGATCCGTTCCAAGGCCCGATCCAACGTCGGTCGGATCGTCGGCTCGAATCCGAAGATGCGATACGTTTCTTCGGACCAGTAGATTTCCCCAGTGGCAACTCGCCATCCAAAGCTTCCCGTGTGACTTAACCTCTGGGCTTCCGATAAATAGACCTCGCTGCGCTGCAAAGCCTCCTCGGCCTGCCTGCGCTCGGAACGCTCCTCGGCTTCGCGCAATGCTCGGCGAACCGAAGGGGCAATTCTCGAAAGGCGCGTTTTGAAGACATAGTCCGTGGCGCCCTGCTTGAGCGCTTCAATCGCGAGTTCTTCGCCCATGGTGCCGGACACGAAGATGAACGGCACCTCTGGGCAGCTTTCCTGTGCAATTCGTAACGCAGAAATGCCATCAAATAAGGGAAGAGTGTAGTCGGCTAGGATCAGGTCGAATCCCCCCTGTTGAAGGAAAGCAAGGAATCCCTGCTGAGTGTCCGCACGCGTCAGCTCGCAGCTAAGGCCTTCGGCTTCGAGGCTCGCCTGGACAAGCTCTGCATCTTTGGGCTCGTCTTCGAGATAGAGAATTCGCAAATTGAAATCCCAGGTGATCGCTATTTTTTTCTGGAGCTTCCAGGAGGCGGTTCATTAATGATGGCCCAAAAGACCCCGAGCTCCTTGATGGCGTTAACAAATTCATGGAAATCGACCGGTTTCACCACGTACGCGTTCACGCCGAGTTTGTAGCTTGCGATCATGTCCCGCTCCTCGCGCGAGGAGGTGAGCACGACCACCGGAATCATCTTCAACTTGTCATCCGATTTAATCGTTTCCAGCACCTGCAGGCCGTCAACCTTTGGCAATTTCAGATCGAGCAACAGAACTGCAGGATTCTCACCACTCCGCCGCTGGAATTTTCCACGGTAGTAGAGGTAATCCAAGGCTTCCTCACCGTCGCTTGTAACCACAACCTCGTTGCTAAGGTTATATTCCTCGAGCGCGGTCATGGTGAGTTCTACGTCTTTGGGATCGTCCTCCACCAGCAAAATGCGCCCTATGGTCGTCACAATCTCACTCTCCTATTGCCGTGGTAATGACAAATAAAAAGTTGCCCCGCTGCCAACCTGCCCTTCGGCCCAAACTTGGCCACCGTGGCGGTGAATAATGCGCTGAACCGTAGCCAGCCCGATCCCTGTTCCTTCAAACTCCTCAGCCCGGTGGAGACGCTGGAATACCCCGAATAGCTTATTGACGTACTTCATATCGAAACCGACCCCGTTGTCCCGGACGAACACCACCACCCCGCCGTTTCGCTTTTCGGTGCATCCAATCTCGATCTGGGGTTGCGGGCGTGTGCGCGTGAATTTGACGGCATTGGAAATCAGATTCACCAGCACCAGTTTCAGCATCGATCGGTCTCCATTCAGATCGGGCAACGGCTCGATCTTCCACCTTACGTTGCGCCCCTCAGTGTCACTCGATACTTCGTTCTGAACCTCCTTTACTAACTGATCTAGGCTCACCATGGTCTCGCGGGTCTCGGCACGCCCGATGCGGGAGAAGGCCAGCAGGTCATCAATCAAGGTTCCCATGCGTTTCGCCGATTCCAAAATCATCATCATATATCGGCGGCCCTTTTCATCGAGAAGCGACGAGGAATTTTTTTGCAACAGCTCCGTAAAGCCAACCATGTGGCGAAGCGGCGCGCGCAAATCATGAGATATGGAATAGGCGAAAGCTTCGAGCTCCTTATTTGTGGCCAAAAGGTCCGTGGAGCGCTTGGTGAGCTCCTGGTTGAGTTCCTGGATATGCATCTCCCGGTATTTGCGATCGGTGATGTCACGGATGGCACCGGAAACCAGCGTGCCCTCCTCCGTCTCGAGCGGACTGAGACTGATCTCCACCGGAAACTCCGTCCCGTCTCGCCGCCGTCCGTACAACTCGAGACCCTGGCCCATGGGCCTCACCCGCGGCTGGGTGAAGAATCCGGTGCGGTGCTCCGGGTGCCGGGCGCGAAAACGCTCTGGTACCAGAATCTCAATCTCCTGCCCCAAGAGCTCCTCCCGCCGGTACCCAAACAACTTCTCCACCTGAGCATTGACCAGCACGATCTGGCCCCGCCGGTTCATTACGATCATGGCGTCCGGAGCCGCTTCGAGAAGCCCTCGGAACTTCTGCTCCGCTTTCTTGCGCTCGGTGATATCACGGACGGCCCCGGAGACCAGCGTGCCCTCTTCCGTCTCGAGCGGACTGAGACTGATCTCCACCGGAAACTCCGTCCCGTCTCGCCGCCGTCCGTACAACTCGAGACCCTGGCCCATGGGCCTCACCCGCGGCTGGGCGAAGAATGCGGTGCGGTGCTCCGGGTGCCGGGCGCGAAAACGCTCCGGCACCAGAATCTCAATCTCCCGCCCCAAGAGCTCCTCCCGCCGGTACCCAAACAACTTCTCCACCTGGGCATTGACCAGCACGATCTGGCCCCGCCGGTTCATTACGATCATGGCGTCCGGAGCCGCTTCGAGAAGCCCTCGGAACTTCTGCTCCGCTTTCTTGCGCTCGGTGATGTCGTTTTCGGTTTCCAGGATCGCGATTGGATTTTTGTTTTCGTCGCACTGCAATGACCATCGGCTTGCTACTGACACATTTGTTCCGTCAGCCTTCGTCTTCTCGAGCGTTCCTTCCCATCGTCCGGTGCCAAGCAGCTCTTTCTGGATCTCGTCGAACGGCTTGGGAAAGACTGTGCGCAACAGCTCCTGCGTGCGCTTCCCGACCGCCTGCTCCGCTGTCCAACCGTATAACTCTTGAGCGCCGCCGTTCCAATAAGTGATCACACCGTCCATGTTACGGACAAAGATGGGATCGTGTGCGAGTTCGAGCAGGCTCGCCTGCTGAGTGCGCGTGGCTACTTCCTTTTGCAGTTCGTCGCGGGAGCGCCGGAGTTCCCGTTCAGCGCGGAGGCGGATGGCGCTGAACCAGGTGATCAGTGATGCAAACACGATGAACACCACGTAATAGGGAGCGTCAGCCCGAGTGATGAAAAAGCTGTAATACGGTCGGGTGAAGTAATAGTTGAAGGCTAAGGTTGCGAGTATGAGCGCAAGAATGGCTGGTTTTGTTCCCGCATACCAGACCGTCAGCGTGATAGCCATCAGAAAGATGGGGAATTCTACGCCTTCAATCCTGCGGTTGAACAGGAACAGGTTAATCCCGAGAGCAACTGCCACGGACACAACTGCAAGACCGTAGCGCAAAAGCATGGTTCGGACGTTCGGCGATAAATGCGTCTCTCGCGCCATGGCTGGCTCATGACGAGCCTGTTGAGTCTTGTGTTTTGAAGATCTGATTGCACAACCCTTTCCGACACAGCTCCGAGGAACCAGCTGGTTTCCTGGCTGGCACCGATTTCCGCGAGGAGAGAATACCAAGAAGCAGGCCGATACTCTAGAGGAACCGAACGGAGAAGTAGGGTGGCAAATCACTGGCTGATGAGCGTGGACTCAGTTCGGCAATTTGCCCTTACCTTCCGGCAACACGAGTGTTAACAGCGAGGGCCGCGTGGCGCCAGGCGGATGGTTTGCCCCGACCTTGACCGGCACGGCCGTGTGGGCCTACTCCGACAGTCATGACGAACCGGTAGACGGGAAAGACGTGACCGCCGTCGTTGCTGCTTTGAACCGCAATGACCAGAGCGGCTGAAGTGAAGGCATGGACCGCCTGGACGAGTATTTCAGGCAAGGGAGGATGTCAATTGAGCAGGTCCTTCGCATACCTAGCGGGGACAGCCAGGTTCGAGCCGCCAAAGTCCTTCATCACGGCGACGTTTATTCCGATCACCTTTCCCTTTCGATTGAAAAGCGGTCCACCCGAACCGCCGAATGTCGTTGCCGCATCATAAACAATCTTGTCGTTAAGCAGGTCGCCGATGTGCCCCTGGGTAGTGGTTGGCCGAATGAGTTGCTGCGAAGCCATCCGCAACATAATCTGGCTAACGCTCTGCGTGCTGCCGGCAACCTTCTGCACAACCTCCGAACCCGCTCGGGCGAGAATGCCTTCAACGCCCGTGGGGTAGCCGATCAGGACCACGGGTTCCCCCGTCACGCTGGCTTCGTTTCGATCATCAAGCTCAAGAAGCTCCGCGTGGAATGGCCCGGGCGCTTCGAGTTTGAGCGTTGCAAGGTCCGCGCGTGAGGAAATTCTGCCGAGCTTCGCGGGAACGGCCACTGAACTCCCAGGGAAATAAGCGTCATAGGAAAGGACGGAGGGTTCAACGTCGTGGTCAAGAAGCTCCTTCAATTCATCGTCGTGCCACCACGGCTCTACAACGTGATGATTGGTAAGGACGGTTCTATCGTGCCCAGCAAGAAACCCGGTGCCGAAAACATCAATCTGGAGCTCAGGTCCGGTGCCGCCAACGTCGAGCTGAGCCATTCCCTTATCGTCCACCTGCAGTTTGCCCGTTGCGTCTACCGCCAGCCGAATCGGGCTTCCCGATTTTTTGTCCACAAACCCCACCACCACGTGGAGCAAGCAGACGCTGGGTCCGTACGTGCGGATTACCGTCTCAGCAATCTTGCTCTCTCTTTCCAAGGCTTCCAGCCGATTCTCTGTGTCCAGAAGCTGCTGCTTTAGGGAAGGAAGGTCCGCATCATTGGCTTCAGCCACTCTCTCGCGGAGATGATCAGTTTGAGCCTTGAGAGAATCCCAAGCCACCGAGTCATAGCGTGAGTTTCGGTCGATAGAACCGCGTGCTTGTTCTATGCGACGCAAGAGATCACCTTCCGGTCTCAAGCCGCTGTTGAGACGCGCGATTTCGGCCCGGAGCTGCAACGTGTCCCTACGGCTGCTACGGACCGAGATAGCCGTCAGCACGGCTGCGAAAACAGCCAAGGCGCTAAGGGCAAAAAGTACCGGAATCTGCCAGAAGCGGCGCTTACCGATTGGACCGCCGCGTAGTGTTTCGGGTGCCATATCCGCGTAGTGCTCTCTCCGCTTGAGCACAGCGTCGAGCTCTTGTCGGGGCTGACGTTCTCGGAACTGAGTCCTGATCTTTGCGGCAAATTCCACTGCATCGAACGGAAACGAAATCACGTCATCCGCACCAAGGTCCAGCGCGCGGGCCCGCTCGAGTGCGCCTCCCTCGACAATCATCAGCACCTTGAGCAGCGACGCGGTTTCGGGCCGGGATTTCAGCTGGGTGATGACCCCGCAGCAGCTCAGGTCCGAAGCCGCCGCTTCGGTGATCAGTGCGTCAGGAGTCAGTGCGCGGACTTCTTCGAAAGTCAACGCATTCGCTATCGTGATCTCATAGCCCTCGCCTGCTACGGCAGCGTTTGCCGCCTCAAGCGACGCCGAGCCGAGATTGAGTAGCACGACACGCACCTTCGCTGGTACGGCGCCGGCTGCCGACGGCAAAGAGCCCCGAATTTGCATGTCATTTTTCAACGTCGCGCTTGCAAAACCAACGATTTTGAGGAGATGCTCCTCTCCGGACGACGCAAACAGCCGGTACCTCGCAAATGTCCCACCCTATGTTGCAATCGCGGAGCCGAACGATAGAAATACAACGACCTCCCGTAGCCTCACTTGAATCACAGACTTATGGCGATTGCGGGATGCGTTAAGGAAGGTCGCCGGCGAGCGCCGGACATTTTAGTCACAAGATTGACCCGGCACCCAAGCGGGCTAACGCTCCACGCCTCGACCGAGGAGCGGCGATCGTTGGAGCCGGGGGATCGTGCGATGCACGGTGTTCGCCTGACACCAGAGTCTCGAGTTTAGGAATCGACAACTCGAATCAGGGTCTTCATGGTGTGTTGTTGCCCGGGTGCGAGATGGACGGCAAAGTCGGACACGTTGCTCGGCTCAACACAGACCATCCGTACCCATTCGTCTTCCCCAAAATCCGACAAGGAATGCGCCTTTTGTGTCCATGGATTCCACAGAACCGTGGTGCGTGAATTCTCCTTGGCAACGCGCACGCGACGTCGCAAAACTGGATCTTCCAGTTCGATTTCATCCCTGGTGTCCAGGTACACTCGATCGGTTTCTGAAGCGATCACGATATCGCCAAATTGCGTTTTCGTCCGATGTGAGTCGGTCTTGTCGATGTAGCGAAGCGCATCGGGGATCCGGGCTCGGGTCACTTCGATGTTTCCCAGTCTGAAGTACGCGTGCAATGCCTCTTCAAAGCTCAAGGGCGTTTTTCCCGCGTTCGCTACCTCCAGTTCGATACTTAGCTCCGTGCCGAAACGAGCGCAAAGCACCAAGCGAAATTCGGCCGGCCACCAATTCCTCGTCGCCACGTCGCTCTCGGTAGACATGCGGACATTGATTGTGCCCGCCACATCGACAATCGAATCAAGCCGCCAAGCCTTTGTTCGTACAAACCCGTGGTCTGGCGCTTGCGGATCCTCTGCGTTGTGCGCGAACCACGGAAAGCAGATCGGTATGCCACCACGGATGGCATGGCCGTCTTCCCAACGCGAATGCGAGCTGAGAAACAGCACTTCTTCTTCGCCTGCGGGCCGCCATGAGGTGATATGAGCACCATGCAGGTACATTTCGCCCACACACGCGGGAGAGGTAATTCGCACCTTGGAGAGTCCGCCGTTTCCCTCGACGATCTCGGCAACACCCGGAATTTCGAGACGACGATCCGCATCTCTGACCGCAGATTTCATGTGCAATCGGCTCCTTGATTTAACCATCGGGCTGTCAGTCGGCTTGGCCTGCGACTCGGAAGTCTTCAACGTCCGGAGTGGTGGGGTTGTCCCAACCTCCTTCTGGCAAGACTCTCTTGTTGACTTCATTCGGTCCCCAAGCCCCTTTTTCATACTCGTACACGGGAACGTCGCCCCTTAGCGCGGGATCGACGATTCGCCATGCCTCTTCTACATAATCTTGGCGAGCAAAATGGGTCGCGTCTCCGACCATCGCGTCGCCGAGCACACGCTCGTAGGCTTCCATTTCGTTGGCAGAAGGGTGACGGCAGGCGACCATCTCGATGTCTTGACCCTTCATGCCCCCGTTCGGAGACAAGACGGTGGCCCCGATGGCGATCGTCATCTCGGGACTGATTCTGAACCGCAAGTGATTCCGAGACAACGCGCTCTCCTCGACCAGCGACGGCGGTTTTCGGAATCGCGCAAGAACTTCCGTGCAGGTCACGGGTAAATTCTTTCCTGCACGGATGTAAAACGGCACCCCTTTCCAACGCCAGGAATCGACATCCAACCGCAACGCGACAAACGTTTCCACCTTCGAGTCGGCGGCTACTCCCTTTTCTCTGCGATATTCCCGGAACTGTCCTCGGACGAGGTTGCTGGTCTCGATCGAGCGAATCGCTTTGAGTACTTTTACTTTCTCATCGCGCACGGTCTCGCTGTCCGTGCGAACCGGAGGCTCCATCGCCAGGTTGCAAAGAAGCTGAAAGAGATGGTTTTGGACCACGTCACGAAGGGTTCCCGTTTGATCGTAAAAAGCGCCACGCCCCTCGACACCGAAGTCTTCGGACATGGTGATTTGAATGCTCTCGATGTAGCTGCGATTCCAGAACGGCTCCATCAAAGCGTTGGCAAACCGGAAAAATACGATGTTGTTGACGGCCTGCTTACCGAGATAATGGTCTATCCGAAAAACATTGGATTCCGGGAAGGTTCCAAGCAAAAAGCCGTTGAGCACCCGTGCCGAAGCAAGGTCATTACCGAAGGGCTTCTCCACAATGACGCGGGCGCCCTCGGCGCAGCCAGTTTTCTTCAACTGTTCGACGACGGCTCCGAAAAGAAGCGGGGGGATGGCCAAGTAATGCGCGGGCCGCTTGGAATCCCTCAGTTCGCTCCGAATGGCCTCAAAGGTGGCGGCGTCCGAATAATCGCCATCCACATAGCGGAGTAGGCCAATCAGCTTTTCGAAGGCGGCCGCATCGACGCCGCCGTGCTTCTCGAGGCTATCGCGGACACGCGCCTGAAGTTGCTTCAGGTTCCAACCACTCTTGGCCACACCAATCACCGGCACATTGAGGTGGCCCCGTTTCGCCATGGCCTGTAACGACGGGAAGATCTTCTTGTAGGCCAGATCACCCGTGGCCCCGAAGAAGACCAAAGCATCGGAAGGGTGGTCAGTCATCTTAAACTCCTTGTGGTCTGGCAATCACGCAGTCGACCAGGCAGAGCCTAGCCCCCGCAGCGCGAAAGTGCAACGGATTCTAAGCTGCAGAGCCTGATGTTTATCATGCCTTCGCTTTAGCAACAGGCGTGCCGAAACGATCGACGGTCGGAGGCCGCGGGTTACGCGAGAGCTCGGGCACCTCATAAACCCAGTGGTCTCAACGCTCGTTTGAAAAACCCGGCCTGCAGAATGGCCGAACGAAGGGTGGTCGGAGGGCTTCGGGCGGTTCGGGCCTTGGAAACTACCTTGCATCACGAGCGACCTCCTGCCAATCCCTTCACACCTTTGCCGTCCAGTTGACGTCGAACGCTTCGCAAACCCTGCGCTGCATACCCCACAAATGGCTGAAAAAGGGCTGCTTGTCGGCACTCGATTCACTACGGCCGGCAAGAGATTTTCAACTTGCGTATGCGATACGCCAGAGTCGTGCGCTTCAAGCCCAATTTTGCCGCAGCGCCGTCCGGTCCCGCTACGACCCAATTCGAGGCTCGAAGGGCGCGGAGGGCGTGTTCGCGTTCGGCTTCCTCGAGAGTGCTCAACTTCGGATTGTGTTCCTGGGGTTCGTGTCTTAGCTCCGCGAGAGGAGCCCGGAGGACGGACCCGGGCGACAGGATGACCGCGCGCTCGATGAAATTCTCGAGTTCGCGCACATTGCCCGGCCACGCATAACTCGTAAAGACCTCCATGGCCTCGGAAGGGATCGTTTCGATCCGACGATTCATTCGCTTTGCGCACTGGTCGACGAAATGGCGCACCAGAATGGGAATGTCCTTGGCCCGGTCGCGCAAAGCCGGAACAGCGAGCGGGAAAACGTGCAATCGGTAAAACAGGTCGCTCCTGAACTGACCGTCTTCGATCATCTGTTGTAGGTCCCGATGAGTAGCTGCAATCACGCGGACATTCACTTGCACAGTGCGCGTGCTGCCCAGCCGTTCAAATTCGTGTTCTTGCAGGACGCGCAACAGCTTGGGTTGCAGTTCGAGCGGGATGTCACCTACTTCGTCCAGAAAAAGCGTTCCTTTATCTGCAAGCTCGAATCGGCCGGCTTTGCGCATGATCGCGCCCGTAAAGGCACCCTTTTCGTGCCCGAAAAGCTCGCTCTCGAGCAGGCCGGAGGGAATGGCGGCGCAGTTCACCTTGACGAATGGCCCACTCCGTCGCGCGCTCAGATCGTGGATGGAGCGGGCGAGAAGTTCCTTGCCCGTACCCGTTTCTCCCTGTATGAGCACGCCCGAGTCGGTAGGTGCCACGACCTCGATCTGCCGGAGCGCCTGGTAGAGGGCCGGGCTTTTTCCCACGATTTCTCGAAATTTAAGGTCCCAACGGACTTCACTCTCTCGATAAACCCTTTCCTCGCCGGGATTGCGTTGCCGTGCCTCGAATTCCCCGCGGACCAGGGCGTTCTGCACGGCAGTCGCGAGCTGCCAGGATACTTGGGACAAGAAATCGACTTCCTCGGTACTGTAGGGAGGGTCCTCGCGCTTGCTTACAGCGAGAAAGCCCAGGGCTTGGTCCCCGCTGACGAGCGGGAGAATACAGGCGTTGTTGAAGCTTGCGACCTTCCAGCTGGAGCCTGTCTTTTCATGCACGAAATCGTTCGCACCGCCGGTCCAGGGCTTTCCTGTCTCGAGAACGCGGGCTCCAAGTGTTTGCCACCAGGAATCCGCGGCCTTCTCGCCAAGAGTGGGATCCTCAGGGAAGTCCACCGCATTGACGTGAAGTTGACCGCTCTTCGGGTCGACGAGCCCCAGGGCAGCAAAATCCGATTGCATGAGCTGCCGAGTCCCGACCATCACCTCCCTCAGAATGTCGCCGAACCCTTGATTAGCACCCAGCTTGTTCGGAAGCTCGAGGAGCAGCCGGAGCCGGGCACTCTTGACCTTCAGTTCGTCCCGCAGCGCCCGCGATCTTTCAAGGTCAAGCGCATGGGCGACAGCCAACGCCACCTGGTCCGCCACCTCGGACAGGAACCTTACTTCGTCCCCGGAATAATCGTGAGGTCGCGTGCTGGCAACACTGAGCATGCCCAGCCGTTGATAGGGCGTGCGGAGCGGCACGCGGCAAAGGTAACGATATTCGAACCCGAGCTTCTTAAGTGCTTCTCTCCGCGCGGCAAAGCGGTCGTCGCTTCTCCAGTCGGCAATGCAAAGCGGTTGTTGCTGTTGATAGACCCACCAACAGGTGGTTTCTTCCATCGGAACGTCCGCCGGGGGGAGCTGCCCGCTTCCGATCGAGTGCCAAAGCACCTCACTCGAACCCTCCTTGAAGACCAGGAGATCGAGAAAATCGAAATCGACCAGCGGGTGAAGAAACGCGGCCAGACTCGGCGACAGATCCTCAAGCGTGCTGGCCGCCAAACACTGCGAAAGCCGCGACAGGACCTCAAAGCGTTTTAGCTCCGCGTGGCTTAGCGCGTTGTCGACCGCCATAGCGATCTGATCGGCAACCAAGGGGAAAAACTCGGCGTACTCTTCAGAGTAGCGGTCCGACTCGGAGCTTGCAATGAGGATCGCTCCGACCCCCCGGTGTGGCGTGGCTAACGGCACGGTGCACACGGACCTCAGGCCGCGTTCCAAAAACGATTTCCTTACACTCGAAAATCTGGTTTCTGACGCAAAATCGGGAATGACCAGGCTCTCCTGACGGTTCATGACCCAGGAGAGAAGCGGTTCTTCGACTGGAACCAAATCTGTACCGGCAAGTGCGGAAAAACCCTCCCCGTCCGGTACATACCATGTCCGTTTCGTCCCATCTTCCTTCTTGAGGAGCAGGCTCAAGTAATGGAAAGACAAGTAGGGCCTCAGTCTCGCCGGGAGGCTTTGCAAAAGCGGATCGAACTCTGGTTGCTGACCGAGGCCGCGGAACATCGCAATCAGTGGGGCGGCAATCTCCCCGATGATGGACTCTTTCGGACCGCGCGTCCTTCCGGGCTCGGACAATACACGCGCCTCACACCGGGAGTTACGGTGTTCTTCTAGGGTGGGCAAAGAGAAATCAGTCAGTGCCACGAGAGCGCTCCGAGTGTGAGCCGAGTCCGCCATATTTTTCCGCCCCTGGCCGTGCCCGCTTTGGGCAATCCGTTCTATTCGGCGGCCATCGGCGCGATCACCGCGGGCTTTCGGGCTCCAGCGAACATATTGGACGAGTACAGCGCGACGGGCCAGACCAGATTTGCCCCGATCACGCTCAGCACGAAGGCCACATTCATAAGGTTAAGGAGTGCAAAGACGAGCAAGGCATAGGGAAAAAAGCAGCGACGGACCATGAACTCCATATGTCGAGCTGCGTACAAGAGAGGGTTGGAAGACCGACTCTCGGCGTGGTTATGCCAGATGCCCAAGAGCTGCTCGGGACGTCCGGCGGCGAGGCGCTGTCGCTGCCATCCAACCGCGAGGAAGCTCGCCAAGGCACCTAGGAGCAGCAGAGCTCCCCACAGCAGGTAAGCCTTCGATCCCGAGGTCCTCCATTGGCCAATAGTCATTCCGACCAACAGAAAAAAGTAGAACAGATAGTCGCAAACAGTCTCGAGCCAGCAGCCGAAATCCGACTCCAGCAATTTCAAACGGGCCACCTCCCCGTCGCACCCATCGAGGATGCTCGCAAACAGGCAGAGAAGCGCGCCAAGGAGCGTGTTCCAGTATCCGCCGAGCGCGAAGAATACGGCGGAAAAAAAGCCCACTCCGAGCGTGAAGAGACTGACCATGTTTGCCGTGATCGGGAACCTGATGAGCTGCCGGCTGATCGGAATGGAGATGCGGCGATTAAACTGTGCGTACATGCCATCGGTCGGTTTGACCAGCCAGCGGTTCAGCTTTCTCTCGGCGATACGCCGGTCTTCTTCTGTCGTGACCCGCTGCCACAGGTCGCCACTCACTTCCATGGAGCTAAGCGAACCGCTCGCCGCGAGCGATGCCTCGGGTTCCCCAAGAGTAGAAGTTTCCTCTGGGCAACGCCCTCCAAAATCGCGCAGCGCGTCGACGGACAATGCATAAATTCCGGTGGCTCGTTCACGGCTTGTCAGCACCAACGCTCCGTCGTCATTCCATTCCGCGGCTTTCCGAATTAACGACGGGTGGTATGTCGTGCCGCCGTCAACCAGAACCAGGCGTCGGCTTTCTGTTTGGCTGACAACCGGCCGCAGTCGCGCGGCGACGGAAGCGTCGGCGTCAACTTCAATCCACCGCACGGATTCCAGCAGTCGCCCCGTTCGGCCTACGTTCGCCTGAACGCTTTGTTTTGTAGTCGGGTCAACGACTACAACGATCTCCGCGGGATCTGTCTTTTGCGCGGCCAGGATCGTCCGCAGCAGGATCGGCAAGGTGCCGACACGAGCCAAGGGGGGGCTGAATCGAGGGCTCACACTTCGGCTAGCGACAAGAATGACGAACGTCACGTTTCGTGATGGCGCGAAGCCCTCCGACGCGTCCGTGGTGGTACGATCTTTGGTCATGGTTGCCGCCTTTTCGGGGTTGCGAGAGTCATGGCTTCCTCTTCCCCTGGTCAAAAACACGAGGCAGACTCCGCCAATGAGGGTCCAGAAAAAGGCCCGTAGCCGCCTTGCCAGTGCCAAGGCGAGTCCGCTAGCGCTGCTCAGGCTGAAGATTTTGCCGATCAGCATGTTTCCGCCCTCGTAGGTTCCGATATTTCCCGGATTGAAGTTGCCGATCGTGTTGAGAAGTTTGGTCAGTCCTTCGATGATCAAAGCTCCAAGGAAGCCAATGTGCGCCCCGAGCAGCCAAAGCACCAAGCACACCTCCAGGATGGCCAGGCATTGGCCTCCGAGGTTCAGGGAGAAACTGGTCCAAAACGCCCGGGGAGTCTTGTGGTGGAAATCGAACAGTGCTTCCTCCGTCGCTCGAATCGTTTCGAACTTTCGCTCTACCCAGCTTTCGAAGGAGGGAATGCGGCCGACGAGGCGAGCACTTCCCGAGAGAAACGGCCACCGCTTTCTCATCGCTAGCAGGGTCAACAACAAGAATGGAATCGCCGCGAAGACGAACAGTGCGGCATACAGGCGCAAGGCGGGCGAGCCCGAAAGCGCGGGCAGGGCCGCCAGAACACCGGCGATAGCTACAATAATTCCAGTAGCAAGATAGAACCCTCGGTCAAGAGTAACCGATGCAAGACAGCTGGCCGTTTGCATTTCGCGGCTCAAGTGCGAGACACGGATCGAATCCCCAAACGTCTGACCAAGTATTCCGAGCTGCCCGGCGGCCTCCGCGCCGAGGCGAAGCCCCACCAGGCGTGCAAAGGAGATCTTGCCCTGGTCCCGGCCGAGCGTCATCTGCCAAGCCCAGGCCTTCAGAAGATGCGCCATGCCGGCCAAGGCTATAACCAACGTGAACCCCCAACCGAGCTTCGTGAGGTCTTGCCACAGAAGGGTCGGGCCGGCGCGCCAAACCAAGAACGCGGTCAATCCCGCGCTCGCCAACATCGCGAGCCAGCGAATCGCCGACTGGATTTTAGGCATGGACGAGCCTCTCGAGGATGGGGCTTTCGACGAAGTCGCGTTCAAAGATGCTCTCCGTGTAGGCAAAGGCCTCGGGGGTATCGACGTCCTGCCAGTGCCCGTCGCCGACGTTAAATGCTTTCAGTTTTCGCTCCCGGCACAGCCTGCGCATGCCGTCGGAGAGCGAGCAATTTCCGCCTTTCCTGGCCGATTCGAGCCTCTCGAACAGTCCGGGCCCGCACAGAAACATTCCGGTATCAAGGGCGTCGTATTCGACAAGGTCCTTGCCGATATCGACGATGTCATCTCCCTCAGCCTTGACCTTCGTCGCATCCTCCAGGTCGAAGATGCGCTCGATGTTGTAATCCACACCCAGAATGACTTCGTCTGCTCCGACCGTTTGTTCAAGCAGCGCCTTGGCCGTTTTCGGCTCGAAGATGTGATCGGCCATGAGCAGTAGGAAAGGGTTCTTGAGCCATTTTCTCGCGGCCAGCGCTGAGACACCATTCGCCTTGTGATAATCCGCATTTTCGACCAAGGTTACGGAAATGTCTGCGAGCGGCCGATCGGCAAACCAGCGACGGAGCGCATCGGCGCGGTGCCCGACGACAACCACAAACTTCTCAATTCCCGCGGCGTGTGACGACAGCAGGATGTGCTCGAGAAGGGGCGCGCCGAAGAGGGATACCAGGGGCTTCGGGTCACTGCCCGAGAGGGAGGCAATCCGACTGCCCTGACCCGCAGCGAGAATCAGACATTCGTTAATCATGGTTTGTAAGGCTCCTTCGCAGAAAGCAGAGTGATCTCCGAGGAAGGCTGATTTTGGGGAGCGTAGTCGAAATAGTCGATATGGACGTCGGTGGTGCCAAAGATCCGGGCTTCGGTGATGCTTTGCGTCGAAACTGGAAACCACAGCGGCCCGCTTTTCTGGTAGAGCTGCACGAAGTGTGTGCTTTTCGTCCAGAAGGAGGGATTTTTTGCCGGGCTGCCCTCGGCGCGCACGAGCGCATAATCCTCCGCGTCCACCCAGATGCGGCCCTGGAACAGGTACTTGTCCTTGCGTTTCGGTTTTGCCTCGAGAACGTAAGCCCTGCGGCCGGAAAGCATTTCCGTCCCGACGATCGCGAATTCGTAGTTCGCGCAGTTGAGTCTCGTCGTTGCCCGCAGCTCAGGACGCGAGGTCTCGGACTCCGATTCGAGCATCTTCCGCAGAACGTGAGTGTTCGCGGCTTTCCAACCGCCTTCAGAGACGACTTCGAAATGTTTTGTGCCGTCAGGATCGCCTTTTACGCGCACGACCATCTCGGCGCGTTTTTGGAGGTTTTGATTTTCAAGGACATAGCGACGCATCCCGGCGTAGCCCCCAATCGAAGACTGGCGCTGGAGGTCCAGTGCCGCCATCCGCCCAACGATTTGCTCCGTCGTCGGCGGCGTGCCGGAATCATCGGCGGCAATAGCCGCTGACGCGGGAAGCAGGAAGAAGGCAGTCAAGAGCAGATGATTTTTCATTTTCAAAACTCCAGAACGAATTTTCCTCGGTATTCTCGCCACGAAGTGTTGAAGAATTCGCCGAACCGTGCGCTGGCCAGATTGTTTTGCACATCCCGCGGGTCAAAGTGATTGAACAGGTTGAAGACCCCGCCGCCAACGCGGGCGGGCATGCGTCTCCCGTGAAAGGACAACCAAATGCGGCGGGTAACCTGGAGATCGAAAGATGAAAACAGCGGGAAGCGAGCGACGTTGCGGGGCCCGACGAACGCGCGGTACTGGTCTTCGATCGAATAGGGAAATCCGGTGTGCAGGTCGTAGACCGGAACGACGGTGAGCTTCCACGGGCCTGCGATTGAGCCCCAAAACAGGAAGCGGTTTGGCGCGTCGAAGGGCAATCGACCGCGCGCGTCCGGCTGGATCACCGGTTGAGCGAGATTCCCGAAGAACTGATTCAGGTCGTTGAGATCGCCGAACGCGCGGGATCGCACATAGGACGCGTTGAGCAAACTCTGCCGCAGCTTGAAACGTGCGGCCACCTGGAACTCCCGGTAGGAATCGGACCCGTTGTTCGACAGTTCAAGTACTCCGGTTGTCCCCCGAGCGACCGGGGAAACAATCAAATCGTTGCTGGTATTGCGCTGCTCGTACGCGACGCGCAGAAAGAGGTTCGACAGAACCTGCCGGTCGAGTTCCAAACTCCACGATGTGCTGCGCGGATTTCGCAGTCCGCCGTCTATCTCATTCTGGTAAAACACGGAGCTGGTTGGCTCGCTGTTCGGGCCGAGGACGGCCACCGTGCGGTCGGGAAGTTCGGTGAAGGAGGCAGCCATGAGGGGAACCCGGTCATAAAACAAGCCGACACCGCCCTTCAGGAGCGTCTTCCCGTCGCGCGTGAGGGTCAGGAGAAATCCGGCGCGAGGCGCCGCATGGGTCGAATCGGTGATCGTATCGTGGTCGAAGCGGATACCAAGGTTCAGTGTCAATCGCGGAAGGATGGCCCACTGGTCGCCCGCAAACCAGGCTATCTCGTTTTGCGCGACCTTGAATGACGTCGGGGAGGAGAACGTGATTCGTTCGACCGGGAGGTCGGAGGCGCCGTCGAGTTCGACCGGCAAGAATGTCTGTCGGCCGTCATAGTGGGAGTGCTCGTAACTTAGCCCGACGGTGAACTGATGCGAACCGGCGAATTTCCAGGGAGCAAAATGATAATTTTCCTGCCAGCCGACGCGCGAGGTTCGGCGCGCCTGGCGATTGAAGAAACCACCTTCGGTCGTTTCAAGCAAGATGCGGTATGGCTCGTCGCTTTGTGCCGTGATGTCGGCGTCAAAGCGCTTGTAGCTGAACTGCGAGCTCAGGAGACCCTGGCCGAGAAAGTAGCTGTCCTGAACGTTGATTTGGTAGCCGTGTTGATGAAAATCCGGGGTCGATTCCTGCGTCGTAAAGGTGTTCAAGCCGAGGTAGTCGAGCTTCTGAGGATAGACGGCCACAGAAACGTTGGCCGTCTGTTTCGAACTGATCGTAAAGTCAAGTTGCGTGTAGGAATCGAAGCTCTCGAGCTTCGTATCACGATGAAACGGAGGAAGGCTGTTCACCGGGGTTTCGACGAAACGGTATTCAAAGGATTGGGTGATGGCGACCTTGTCCTTGACGAGAGGGCCGGTGAAGGTCGCCCGGGGCGTTGCGGCGTCGATGCCCCGGATGCTACCACCCTCATCCCGCAGTCGGGGTATGAAGTTCTGAAAGGAGAAGTGAAATTTTTCATAGTCGCTGGTTTTCGTTGCGACCGTCGAAACCGCGCCGGTGAACCTGCCATACTCGGGATCATAGGGATTCGAAATCACCTGCACGGACGCCACTACATCCACCGGAAGGTTGATCGCCGGACCGCCGGTTACCGGGTCGGTAACGTTCGCACTGTTGACCAGCGCGCCGCTCTGCGTATTGCGTGTGCCTTTGAGGTTGACATGCCCATCGGGCCCGCGCACAACTCCAGGAACGAGTGGGAGCGCACTCTGAAACCGTTCGTCGACGTTCGGGGCCTCACGTAGTGTCTTGTCAGAAATAGTTTCGCTTGGAGCAGGGTTTTTGGTTTCCGCCTGGTCGGCGGTGACCACGACGGAAGTACTGACCGCCTCGGGTTTCAATTCGAGTGCGAGCTGAACTTCTTCGGATTCGACGCGAACCGTCCGAACCGCCTTAAAGCCATTCGTGCTTGCTTCTACAGCGTACGTTCCGTAGGGTACCGCTTGAATCACATACTCGCCGCTCTCGTCCGTTTCTGCTTCGAGGCTCGCTGGACCTCTCAGCTGCACTTTTGCACCGGCAACCGGGGCTTGGTTTCCGCGTGAGTCCTGCACGAACACGGTTCCCTGAACCGTGGCGGCTTGCGCGTGGGGTTGCTTGCCAGCCGCCGCGGACGCAAAATCGCAGGCCAGCAAGAGTGCGAAGACAGTTTTTGCGGCGGCGCGAAGCCATTCCCGGCTCGGACGGCTGCAAAGGGTCGTTCCTACGTCGAAAACCGCAATCGTCCAATCGGCAAATCCTGGTCTGTACTGTTTGCGGTCCATCTTCACACCCACCGTTCGCAGTGCATTGGTCATTCCACCGGGCCAGTGGGTCAACACAGACCGGATCTTCCGTGCTATCAGTTATTTGCGGCCTGGTGTAAGGTTGTGGCGGATGCCTGCGAAGGAAGATTGACGCCAAGTCATAGACTGTTTGGACGATTCGTTGACAGCTGCCGGGTCGCGGAACGCAGGGAACACGCAGGAAGATTCTGGCGATGAGAGATTCCTCCGAAAGTCCCCCGGTTCAGGAATTGGCCGCAAGGGTCGAAACCCGCACGGGCTATCTCCGGGAAGCCCAGTTTGAATCGGGCCCGCGAGCAGAACCTTCCGCGCTACTGCAGAAATGGATGGCGGCGTGCTCACCTCGGCGCGGATATGTATGCACGCCGCATTCCCGGTCGGGTGAACCTGTCAGCGGATCAGACGCGTGTGGGACGGTGAGCTCGGTGCAAGAGATCGAAACGGGTAACTTCGCTGTTTCGCGTTGGGTTCTTTGTCCACCCAGTTCCATCAAGATCGTGAATTGGAACATCAATCGCGGCTTGCAACTTGAGGGGGTCATCGAGTTCCTGGCACGCGCCAAGGCCGATATTATCCTGCTGCAGGAAACCGACCTGAATGCCCGAAGAACTCACCGCCTCAACATCGCGAGGGAAATATCGCAGAAGTTGCAAATGAACTATGTCTTCGGGCGCGAGTTTCAGGAGTTGACCCAGGGCTCCAGCCGATCGCCCGCCTACCACGGGCAGGCCACGCTCGCTCGTTGGCCTTTGTCAAATCCCCGTATCCTTAGATTCCAGAAGCAATCCAACTTTTGGCGTCCGCACTGGTTTCTTCCCGAAATCGATCCGTTTCAGGAGAGAATCGGGGGACGCTTAGCGTTGGTCTGTGAGGCCGATGTCGCCGGAAAAATGATCGTCACATACAACCTGCATCTTGAAAGTAAGGGTGATGACCGATTGCGCTGCTCGCAGCTTGAGGAGACCTTCGAAGACAGCCGCCAATATAATGCACGTACGCCGGTTCTGCTCGCCGGAGACTTCAACCTGGATGCTTCGGACGGAACCGTCGCGAGCGCCATCAGCCGTGCGCAGTTTCAGGACGCTTTTCGCAATCAGCACCTTCGAACGACACCGGACTCTTTCTTCGCAGACGGACGAACGATCGACTGGGTCTTTTCGCGGGGACCGGTCCGCTCCAGTCAACCCCAGGTACACCGCTCGGTATCGGCTTCCGACCACTATCCTCTTTCAGTCACCTTCGATTTCGCCTAGCGAACCGAATCTGCGCGGGCAGCTGTCAAAGCTTTGACAAGTTTGTCGTGACTGCGTCTCGCGAAGCCCCAGGCTTCCGCCGTTCCCAGATGTGCAATGCCAAGTGATTGTCAGTCAGACGGTTAGCTCAAGACCCGATTCGCCGCTATTGGCGGCTGAAATGCCATGAAGAATTGTGGAATAGAGAATGGCCTTTGCACTACTCACGTAATGTTTGTAGCTCTTTGCTCTCTGAGAGGATCGAAAGGTCTCGATCCTCAATCTGCCCTGGAAACGATGTCCGAGGAACAGGCAAGCCATGAAAACCAGCTTACGCCCCAAGATCCGGTTCGGCCTACTGCTCTCACTTCTTCAGATCGCCACTGCCACCGCTTTGGGGCAGAGCGCCGAGCCATTCAAATTCTTCCGGGAGTACGTCGGACTCACCGATGATCAGGCGTCAGCGATCCGCAACGGCAAGCCGATCGCCAAGGTTCTCGAGTCGCAAACGCCGGACGAAGTATTCGTATTTGGCGCCGTGTACGTCAAGGCTGCGCCGGAAAGTTACCTCAAGCTGGCCTCCGACGTCGACGCGCTGCGGAAACTCACAAATTATCTGGCGATTCAAAAGTTCAGCGATCCGCCGCAGCTTTCCGACCTCGAGGGTTTCACGCTCGAGGCGGAAGACATCAAGCAGCTTAAGAATTGTAGGCCGGGCCACTGCGAGGTTCAGTTGCCCTCCGAGGCGATGGAAACGTTCCAGAAGTCAGTAAACTGGTCTGCCCCCGACGTTGCGGCCGAGGTCAATGTGCTGGCGCGGAAGATGGCACTCGAGGCCCTTGCGAGATATCACGAGGGGGGAAACGCGGCACTCGGAACCTACCGCGACAAGAATCACCCGGCGGCCGTCGGCGAAACTTTCCAATCCTTGCTAGGCCGCTCCAAGGCGCTCCCGGTCTATTTGCCGGATCTCGATCGCTACCTTCTTGAGTATCCGAACGCAAACTCCGAAAGGATCCGATCGGAATTCTACTGGGAAAAAGTCAATTTCGGCCTCAAGCCCACGCTTCGGATACTACAGGCGATCGTTTACCGGGGGACCGATTCCACCGGCCCCGCTTACGCGGTGGCCGTAAAGCAACTCTATGCCAGCCACTACTTCGAAACGGCTCTCGACCTGACCGTTTGTGTCCGCGACCAGCAAGGCTCTGGCATGTACCTCATCACCCTCAAGGGTTCACAGCAAGCCGGCCTCACCGGCCTCAAAGGCGGCATCGTTCGGAAGGTAGCCGTCGACAAAACCCGCTCCTCGCTCGAAAAGGCCTTGGGAACGATCAAGACCAAGTTGGAAAGCTAGACGAGTTGACGCGGACGCGCAGGTGTCCGCTGATGGAGGCTTATGGCATTACTTGACCGCCGGACCGCCAGAATCTTGCTGACCGTGCTTCTTTTTGCACTCGTGCTCGCCATTGTGTACGTCGCGCGGGCCGTCATCATCATCTTTGTTTTCTCGATCCTTTTTGCTTACTTGATTGATCCAGTCGTCCGATTCCTCCAGCGTCATTCTCTGTTTTTCAAGAACCTGAGAGGCCCACACGTTGTCGAAGCGTATTTGGCATTCGTCTTCGCGATCGCGCTGCTCTCGTACGGTCTCGCACCGCGCCTGCAAAAGAATGCGACGCGCGTTCTGAATGCAGTGCCTTCGTTAAACCAGAGGGTTTCCTCAGGGGAGATTGCCGATGATTTGAGCGACGAATTCGGCTGGACCGATACGCAAGCGACAGGAATTAAAACGTTCCTCCAAGAGCATCGTTCTACGATCGAGAGTTCTGTCGAAGAGATCGGGCGATTTGCGTCCACGGCCATTGCCGGAATCCTCGTGATTCCCATCCTGGCCATCTTTTTCCTCAGTGACGGCAAGAACCTCGCCGAGCAAGTGATCCATCTTGTTTCAACCAGGCAGAATCGTGGCACATTGCGATCCCTGGCCGACGAGTTGCATGTGACGCTTCAACATTACATCAGAGCGAAGGTGATTCTTGGTGGGTTGTCGCTCATCTACTGTTCGACGGCGATGCTTGTGCTCGGTTTTCCAAACGCCTTGGCGCTCGGGCTCTTGGCAGGGATCCTCGAATTCATTCCCGTGGCCGGCTGGATGGCCGCGGCCGCAACCATTGTCGGCGCAGGCGCCGTCGCTCACGCGCACTGGATTTGGATGCTCGCGCTGCTGGGCATTTGGCGTGTGCTCATGGACTATTGGATTGCGCCGCGCGTCATGGGTCGTGAGCTCGAGATTCACCCGCTGCTGGCCATATTCACATTCATGGTTGGTGGCGCCATCGGCGGAATCATCGGAATCTATCTTTCTGTGCCTTTGGTCGCCACGCTGCGGGTCATCTATCGCAGATTTGCTACTCCCCCGACAACGGTTCCGGCGTTGACCGAGTCTCCCAAGAGAGCGACGGGAGAACTGGTAAAACAGCCGTCAACGCCTTGACGAGTTAGTTATGTGGGTGTCCTCGAAAATAGCTTGGCTCCCATCGTTTTTCCGAATCTTCTTTGCACTCAGCGGTTACGCGTCTCGAACTGTGGCATGAGCGTTGCTCCATCCCTAGACGCCGGCGAATTGCTTTCGGGGGATGCGGTCCATTCGAAGAGCACCCGGAATGCTCATGTTTGGGGTTTCCACCGCCAGGATAATTCAGGCCAAGTTTATGGATCCGATCGATTCAGCAAAGGAAAATCATGCAGCCAAAACGTGGATTACTGATTTCGAAGGCTTGGATACAAGCGGTCGTCGTTGTGGGACTGTGCGGCTTTCTTCTCCTCGGGATACTCGCCTACCGCACCTATACCGACGAACCGCCAATCCCGTCAAAAGTGCTTCGTTCTAACGGCGAGCTTCTTTTCACCGGCCAAGATGTGCTCGCCGGCCAAGAAGTCTTTTTGAAGAATGGTCTGATGGAGTACGGTTCGATCTTTGGGCACGGCGCGTATCTCGGACCTGACTTCACCGCCGACTATCTTCATCGAGCCGCGCTCGTTTCCGATGAACACTACGGCGGTTCCTCCGATATTGCCCGCCAACAAACCGTTGCCGACTTCAAAGCAAATCGCTACGACGAGGCTTCGGGGACCCTCTCGTTCTCACCGGCACAAAGTGAGGCTTTCGATAAGCTTGTCCATCACTACGAGGAGTTCTTCGCCGCGCCGGACACCCGAAACGGCCTGCGGCCCTCCGCGATCAGCGACCCTCAGCAAATCCGGCAGCTGACAGCCTTCTTCAGTTGGTCCGCGTGGGCCGCTTCCGCCGTGCGGCCAAAACGCGACTACTCGTACACCAACAACTGGCCCCCCGAGCCATTGGTCGGAAACCACGCGACCGCTGACGCGCTGGTCTGGAGCGTACTTTCCCTGATCGCGCTGCTCGGCGGTACCGGCATTCTGCTCGGGGCCTTTGGGAGGTGGAACTTCCTCGGATGGCACGGAAGAGAAGACCAATCGATATCCTTTCGCCCACCGGACCGCGTTGCGCTGTCCCCGGCTCAACGATCGTGCGCTTGGTTCTTTCTGGTAATGGCCGCGCTCTTTCTAATGCAGACGCTTCTCGGTGGCGCGACCCAGCATTATCGCGCAGAGATAAGCAATTTTTTTGGCGTCGATCTGGCGCGCATCCTTCCCTTCAACATTGCTCGCACCTGGCACGTTCAGTTGTCACTTCTGTGGGTTTCTACATCTTTTCTCGCTGCCGGAATTTTTCTCGTCCCCATCATCACCGGCAAGGAGCCAGATCGGCAACACTGGCTTTCCTATGGGCTGCTGTTTGCCCTTGCGGTCGTGGTGTTTGGAAGTATGGCCGGCGAATATGCGGGAATCCAAGGCTGGATTCAACGAGGATGGTCCTGGTTTGGCAACCAGGGCTTTGAGTATCTCGATCTCGGTCGGTTCTTTCAGATATTACTTACCGTCGGGCTTGTGTTCTGGGTGATCCTGCTGTTTCGTGGACTGCGATCGCGACTGCGAACCGAGTCAATGGGCAACATGCCGTGGTTGTTTTTCTTCGCGGCCCTGGCCATTCCGGCTTTCTACGCCGTAGGGCTTCTGGCCCGGACAAACTCGCACTTCACAACCACGGATTTCTGGCGTTTCTGGGTTGTTCACCTCTGGGTCGAGGACTTTCTCGAGCTGTTCACCACCGTCATGGTGGCTTATATGTTCGTCCTTCTCGGCGTTGTCCATGAGCGCGTGGCCCTCAAGGTCGTCTATCTGGACATCATCCTTTATTCCATCGGAGGGATGGTCGGGAGCATGCATCACGTTTACTTTTCGGGCGAACCCTCGATGCATATGGCCATGGGCGCGTTCTTCTCGGCAGCGGAGGTCATTCCCCTCACATTCTTAACCCTCGAGGCCTGGAGTTTCTTGCAACTCGGAACGCAGCAGCACTCGACCTCTCCTACTCCGTTTCCTCACCTCTGGGCCGTCATGTTTCTCGCCGCCGTCGGCTTCTGGAATTTCCTCGGGGCAGGCGTTTTCGGATTTCTGATTAATCTGCCCATCGTTTCCTACTACGAGATCGGCACGGCCTTGACCGCCAATCACGGACACGCCTCAATGATGGGTGTGTACGGAATGATGGCCGTCGGCCTTGCGCTTTTCTGCCTGCGGTACATTGTTCCGGAAGAGGCCTGGAGTGATCGGTTGGCGAAAATTAGCTTCTGGTCCCTAAACCTCGGGCTTGCCTGGATGGTTTTCGCGACACTGTTCCCGCTCGGACTTTTACAGCTTTATCACTCCGTCAGCGCAGGGTATTTCGAGGCCCGTTCGTTGAGTTACTTGTCCAACCAAACCAATACCCTTCTCGAGTGGCTGCGTCTTCCGGGAGATGCCCTGTTTATTCTCGGAGGCATCCTTCCGATTCTCTATCTCGCCTGGCTCGGTGTTCGCCGGCCGAAAGCGATCGTTGGCACACAAAAACCGGGCGATCTCCTGCTGAGTGAAATCGCTGGAGCCGTCCTTGACCGATGATTCTAAGCGTCCATCCCGAGGTTCTTCTTGCGCTCACCTACGCTTTGTTCCTGATGGGTGTGGCGGCGCTGCTCGAGTACTTGGCGCGCCGCTCGCAACAGAGGGCGGAAGGCTATCGGAACTCCGGTTTTGTCTATTTTCGTGAACTGGACTACTGGGAGTGCCCCGCAGGCCACCAGCTCGTGCAGTTGAGCGCCGATCATGAGCGCCGGGTCACCAGGTACCGCGCGCCCGCAAGCGCCTGCAATTCCTGTTCTCTAAAGCGCAACTGTACAGACTCGAACGAAGGACGTCTGCTCGAACGTCGATTGCATACCTGGGTCGACTCCGAGGTTCGCCGATTCCATCGCGGAATATCGGTCGCTTTGCTCGCGTTGGCCTCCACCCTACTGCTGGCAGAGACGGTTCGTTATCCTCAACCACCGGATCGAGAAGCCTTAGCAGGCCTCCTGCTCCCTGTCTGCTTGCTCCAGCTAAAGCTGCTACCGTCGTTGGCCCTCCGGCGAAAAGCTTAGGCGCGTCCTCACGAGTTTCGGCGTGGCCCATTCCGACCAACGAGGAGTAATGATCGCGCGGCACACCCGCAAGCTCATCGATTGATGGAACCTTCGGAGAACGCGGCGCGCACGGGCTTTGATGCCAGGGATCTGCGGCGGGCAGGTGCAAGGTGTCGTTGCGCACATCATTGCGGTTGAGAACAAGGAGCGAGGAGAGGAAGAGATGGACGACGGACCGACCCTCATACGGAGAGCAAAATCGTCAAAGCTTCGACGAGTTTGTCGTCACTTTGCTTCCCCGGACGCTTGGCATTCTCAGAAAAAACCTCTCGCGCGATCCAAGTGGCTAATTCTTAAGCCGATGGCAAAAGCCAAACCGGACGCGGCGCTGGCGATTCAAATGCCTAAGCTCTATGTGCCACGGAAACCGCGAGGGCGGCGGGATAGGTGAACGCGGCGCAGCGCGTGAATATGGCAAGGATCGCTATGTCGAACGAAAGACTCGAACCGGTTCTAGCTTCTCCGAACGGCGGGATTCTCGCCAAACTGCGGAGCAAATTGGCGGTGCTGCTTTTTCTTTCGTTTGTGGGCCTTTCTACCAACTTGACGCCGGCTTCAGGCGCCCCAGCGAAGGCTGCTCCAGTGCCATCGGCTGCTGCCACTCCGAGTACTCCCGAAGCGGGGGACTTACCACCGGTAACTCCAAGACAGGAAGAGCATGGTCTCACGCAAAAAGCCGTTGAGATTACACGCGTCTTCGGTTTACCGATAACCAACTCAATGATCGTCAGCTGGATTGTGGCCTTGGGTCTCATCGTCTTTGCGCAGGTCGCTACCCGCAACATGAAGCGAGTACCTGAAGGGGCCCAGAATTTTCTGGAATGGCTGGTGGAGGGACTATACAAGTTCCTCGAGGATATTGTTGGCCCGCATTTAGCCGCACGCACATTCTGGTTTTTCGCGACCATATTCATTTTTATTGTCGCGGCAAATTGGGTCGGGCTCATTCCCGGAATGGGGTCGCTCGGGTGGGGGCATCAAGGCTCACATGGTTTCCAGATCGATCAACCTTTGTTGCGCGGTGCCAATGCCGACGTCAACATGACTTTTGCCATGGCCCTCGTCTTCTTCGCCTGCTGGATTGTCTGGGCGCTAAAGGAAGTTGGCCCGCTGGGCTTTCTCAAGGAACTTTTTGCGCCCAAGGGCGAGACCACCGGTCTGCTAAAGCTGCTCATGGTGCTGGTGTTTTTCGCAGCGGGCTGTCTCGAGATTGTTTCGATCCTGTTCCGGCCGATCTCTTTGAGCTTTCGTCTCTACGGCAACATCTTCGCGGGAGAAAACATGATGGAAGCCATGGCCAGGTTGGTTCCGGGCTTTGGCTGGCTGGTGCCCATACCATTCTATTTCCTGGAATTGCTGATGGGACTGGTGCAGGCGTTGGTGTTCATGTTGTTGACAGCGGTGTTCACGCTGCTGATTTGTCAGCAGGAAGAAGCGCCTCGACCGGGCACCATGGAAAGACAAATTTCGGCTTGACCGTGCGAACGGCAGGAGCTCTAAAGAAAGGAACGATAAGTATATGACGGGTAACTTGACGGTGGGTCTGGCGGCGCTTGGCGCGGCCCTTGGAGTGGGTTTGATCGGCATGAAGGCTTCGGAAGCCGTGGGACGCAATCCCGAGGCCTCCACAAAGGTTTTGGTCCAGTCCATTCTGGCCATAGCCTTCGCTGAAGCCATCGTGTTCTACGCGTTATTCCTTGCGAAATAGGAGAAAGTTCGGGTGCGGCACTCGCACCCGATAAACTCGATATGCATATTCTCTTTTTGCTGTTACAAGCGGAACCAACCGGGCAGATGGAGACGATCGCGCGCACGTTCGGCGTAGACTGGTCTCACCTGACCGCTCAGATCATCAGCTTTTCTATCGTTTGTGCGCTCCTCTACCGGTTTGCCTATCGGCCAGTTCTCGCGATGTTAGAAGAGCGGCGTCGACAAATCGCCCAAGGACTGGCTAACGCGGAAAAAGTGACGGCCGAACTGGCCCGGACCGAGGCCCAGCGGCACGATGTGATGACCAAGGCCAATGCCCAGGCGACCCAACTCATCGAGGAAGGTCGCATGGCGGCCGCCCGGGTGCAGGAGCAGGAAACCCAGAAGGCCATTGCCGCGGCCGAACAGATCATCGTCAAGTCGCGAGAAGCAGCTGCCGAGGACTACGCACGCATGCTCGCTGAACTCAAACGTGAGGTCGGCCGTTTGGTGGTGCACACGGCCACGGCGGTCACGGGCAAGATTCTGACGCCCGAAGATCAGCGGCGCCTGGCCGAAGAAACGGCCAAGCAAGTGCAGGCATAGGGGCACGAACAGCATGAAAACGAATAAGCAAGCCGCGCGCGAGGCCAAGCAATTGTTCCGCTTGTGTGTATCGAATGGGTTGCTCGATGAGGGCCGCGTCCGGCAAGTGGCCGAGGGAGTCATCCGATTGCAATACCGTGGTTACCTCGCCGTGCTCTCGCATTTTCGGCGATTGGTGAAACTCGACCGCGAGCGGCACACAGCCGAAGTCGAGAGCGCCACGCCATTGCCCGCAGACTTGCGGGCCAGCGTCCAAACTGGCCTCGAAAAGCTATACGGCCCCGGGGTGGACATCCAATTCGCAATCCGGCCGTCGCTGATCGGCGGGATCCGGGTAAAAGTGGGCAGCGATGTCTATGACGGTAGCGTCGAGTCCGAGCTGGCTGCCCTCGAGAGAAGTTTTTGATTCACGGGGAAGCACAGCGTCCGGATCCTCGAGGGGATTGGACCTACGTAAATGGATAGATTGGGGTGAAGGATTTATGGCCGACCTATTGCAGGAAATCGAAGCTCAGATCGCCGCAGCGAAGACAACTGCCGGCAAGCAGAATGTGGGTACGATTCGTGAGATCGCTGATGGTGTCGCGAAAGTTGAAGGACTTGCCGATGCCATGCTCAACGAGATGATCGACCTCGGCCACGGCATCACCGGGCTGGCGTTAGACCTCGGCGAAACGGAAGTCGGGGTGATCATTCTGGGAGACTACACCAAACTTGAGGAGGGCGACGAAGTCCGCGCCACGGGCAAACTGTTGCAGGTTCCCGTCGGAAAGGGGTTGTTGGGACGGGTGGTGAATACGCTTGGAGAGCCCCTCGACGGCAAGGGACCCGTGCGAAGTGATGTCGCCTATCCGGTCGAGAAAATCGCTCCCGGCATCATCCGGCGTCGTCCGGTCAGCCAGCCAGTACAAACCGGCATCATGGCCATTGACGCGATGATTCCGATCGGCCGCGGCCAGCGCCAATTGATTATCGGTGATCGTTCGACGGGCAAAACGACCATCGGAATCGACACGATCATCAGTCAAGCCCGTCTCAACAAAGCGGCCGAAGCGGCCGGCGATAAGGAATATCGCCCGCTTTACTGCATCTATGTGGCCATTGGTCAGAAACAATCCACGATCGCGCGAATCATCGCCACCCTCGAGCAAGCCGGAGCCATGCCCTACACGATCATCGTCGCTTCGCCTGCTTCCGATTCGGCGACCAGTCAGTACCTGGCGCCCTTCGCGGGCACGGCGATGGGCGAGTGGTTTATGGACAACGGGATGGACGCATTGATTATTTTTGACGACTTGTCCAAGCACGCGGTGGCTTACCGGCAGGTTTCCCTGGTGTTGAAGCGCCCCTCCGGCCGTGAAGCGTATCCGGGCGACGTCTTTTACCTCCACAGCCGATTGCTCGAACGGGCGGCACGCGTCGGAGAAAAGTATGGCAACGGTTCGCTCACAGCTCTGCCGATCATCGAAACTCAGGCCGGCGACGTCTCCGCTTACATCCCCACCAACGTCATCTCGATCACGGACGGGCAGATTTTCCTGGAAACCGACCTATTTTACCAAGGCGCCCGCCCCGCGATTTCCGTCGGCATCTCCGTCTCCCGCGTTGGCTCCGCGGCACAGCTCAAGGCCATGAAGCAGGTCGCCGGACAGCTCAAGGGGGAACTCGCGCAGTTTCGAGAATTGGCGGCGTTCGCACAGTTCGGCTCGGAACTCGATGCCAAAACGCAGGCGCAGATCGACCGCGGCAAGCGCATCATGGAAATCTTCAAGCAACCCCAATACAACCCTATCCCTGTCGAGGTCCAGGTAGCGGTGCTTTGGGCAGCCCAGAATGGCTACGTAGACCATGTGCCCGTGGAGCGGATCAAAGAGTTCCAAGCCAGCCTGACGGAGTTCCTGACGACGCGCAAGGGCGAGCTGCTCCGGAAAATCGCCGAAGAGAAGACCCTTAGTGCCGACTTGACGGCCGAGTTGAAGGCCGCCGTCGATCAGTTCAAAGAGACCTGGAAGTGAACGCTCGATAGCCATGCACAGCCTACACGAATTACGAAGACGGATCCGATCAATCGGCAGCACCGCGCAGATCACCAAGGCCATGCAAATGGTGGCGGCGTCCAAGATGCGCAAAGCCCAAGAGACGGTTCTCGCCGGACGTCCCTTCGCGGGCTTGCTCTACCGCATTCAGCGCGAAGCAACGACCCGTATGATCGACTTCCGCCACCCATTGCTCGAAGTCCGCGAAGTCCGCAAACGAGCGGTCATTTTAATTGGCGCGGACAAGGGTTTATGCGGGGCCCTCAACAGCAACCTGTTCCGTCTGGCCGCCCAGTTCGACCCTGCTTCAACGATCTTCATCACAGCCGGGCGGAAAGCAGCGCAGTTCGTCGCCCGCACCGGGCGGCAGCTTGTCGCCGAGTTTGCCTATGGGGACGAGCCCAAATTCCAGGAAGCTACGGCGATTGCTTCCTTTGCCCGCGACCTGTTCTTGAAGCGAGAGGTCGATCAGGTGAGCATTGTCGCGACCGAATTTGTCAATACGCTCACCCAGCGTCCGGTAACCCTGGAATTCCTTCCCGTGGGGGAAATCAAAGGGTTGAAGATCCCGGGAGCGGAACCAGAAGAGAAGCTGGCCGCCGACGACGGAGAATCGATCTTTGAGCCCAGCCCGGAGGCTGTCCTAGCCTATCTTCTTTCGCACTATCTGAACATTTACATTTATCAGGTTTTGCTGAATGCCAAAGCCAGTGAACAAAGCGCCCGCATGGTATCGATGAAGAACGCCACCGACAACGCCGACGGCCTCATTAAGCATTTGACTCTCGAATACAACAACCTGCGCCAGGGCAACATCACCAGGGAATTGCTCGAGATCGCCGGAGGCCAGTCCGATTGAAACAGCATCATTTGGTAGAACGATTAAAACAAGGTATGAAACTATGAGCAGAAACCAAGGAAAGATTGTCAAAGTCGTGGGGCCGGTAGTCGACGTCGAATTCCCGGAAACGGTTCCCGCAATCTATAACGCGCTGACCGTTGAATGCAAGGTTCAAGGACAGCCCACCAAGCTGACGCTCGAAGTGCAACAGCACCTCGGGGACAAGTCGGTCCGGGCCATTTCCATGTCGGGCACCGAAGGCCTTAAGTGTGGCTTCGAAGTGACCGATAGCGGCGGGCCGATCTCCATGCCCGTCGGCGAAGGTGTCATGGGCCGAGTTTTCAATGTGACTGGAGACCCCGTGGATGAGCGGGGACCGGTTAAGGCGGAAAAGTACTATCCGATTCATCGTCAGGCGCCACCGCTCGAGGACCAATCGACTTCGCCGCAGTTGCTCCCCACCGGCATCAAGGTTATCGATTTGATCTGCCCTTTCTTGAAGGGTGGCAAAGTCGGCGCGTTCGGCGGCGCGGGAGTGGGCAAGACCGTGGTCATCATGGAGCTGATCAACAACATCGCCAAGCTTCATGGCGGTGTGTCGGTCTTCGCGGGTGTCGGCGAGCGCACCAGGGAAGGCAACGATCTCTATCACGATATGTCCGATGCGGGGGTCATCAAGCAGGACAACCTCGGCGAGTCCAAAATCGCCCTGGTCTATGGCCAGATGAACGAATCGCCCGGCGCGCGCCTCCGCGTGGCTCTTTCCGGACTCGCGATCACTGAGTATTTCCGCGACGAGAAGAACCAGGATGTCTTGCTGTTCATTGACAATATCTTTCGCTTTTCTCAAGCGGGATCGGAGGTGTCGGCCTTGCTCGGCCGCACCGCCAGCGCCGTCGGTTACCAGCCGACGCTCGCCGCCGAGATGGGAGCCCTCCAAGAACGCATTACCTCCACGAAAAAGGGCTCGATCACATCCTTTCAAGCGGTGTATGTTCCGGCCGATGACCTGACCGACCCCGCGCCGGCCACGACCTTCGCGCACCTGGACGCCACGATTGTCCTCGACCGCGCCATCGCTGAACTGGGCATCTATCCGGCGGTGGATCCCCTGGCTTCGACTTCACGTGCCCTGGCACCCGAAATCGTGGGGAAGGAGCATTACGAGGTAGCGCGCGGAGTGCAGAACGTGCTTCAGCGCTACAAGGATCTGCAGGATATCATCGCGATTCTGGGCATGGATGAGCTATCACCGGATGACAAACTAACGGTATTGCGAGCGCGCAAGATTCAGCGCTTTCTGAGCCAGCCGTTCAGCGTGGCGCAGGTGTTTACCGGCCACCCGGGCAAGCAGGTTCCCCTGGCTGACACGGTTCGCGGCTTCAAGGAGATCCTCGACGGCAAGCACGACGAAGTACCAGAAGGCAACTTCTACATGAAGGGCCCGATTGAGGAAATCAAATAACGTTTCGCGTTAAGGCCGGAACGCCCTGACGCAACACAGATGCAAAGATGGCAGACACCATAAAATTGGAAATCGTGACGCCGCAAGCGACCGTTTACTCGGAAGACGTCGACATGGTCACGCTACCCGGCGTGGAAGGCCAGATGGGGATTCTTCCTCACCATGTCCGGCTGATGACGCAACTGGTGCCCGGCGAGATGATTGTACGGAAAAACGGGCAAGTTCATTTCCTGGCCGTGGGCGAGGGGCTGGTCGAAGTCACGGGCCACCGCGTTGCCATCCTGACGGACATGGCGGTTGCTACCGAGAACATCGACGAAGCAAAAGCCGAAGAAGCACGCCAACGCGCCGCCGCCCGCCTCCGCGACAAAATCTCTGCTGCGGAGGTCGCTTCCGTCAACGCGTCTCTCGCTCGCTCACTGGCACAACTTCGCGTAAAGCGCCGTCATCCAAAGTGATGCGATCCGCCCCCGACACGCCGACCTTGATCCCAAATCCGCGATCGAGTCCCCTTCGAAGGATCGCGGGCTTTGGCGAGAGGTGAGTTCGGTCACCGGGTCCCGGCTGGTGGAACGACAAAATCGGGCGGCTCGGGAAGGTCTTCAACGACATGACTGTAAGACTCCGGGAACTCTATCGCGAGTTACAGAGGAAGGAAACATACCTTGCCGAGGCTCAACTCCTGAGTCACACCGGCAGCTTCGCCTGGGATGTTTCGAGCGGAAAGATTCACTGGTCGCTCGAGACCTTTCGGATATTTGGATACGCGCTCGAGAGTGAGCCCACGATCGAAGCGGTGATCCAGCGAACCCACCCGGAAGACAGACCGAGCGTGCAGCAACTCCTGGAGCGCGTTTCCCGCGAGCGGGAAGAGTTCGATCTTGAACATAGGTTGCTCATGCCTGACGGGTCGGTCAAATATTTGCATGTGGTAGGCCGTCCCTCAACCGACGCATTGGATCGCTTCGAGTTTGTGGGCGCAGTCACAGACATCACTGAGCGCAAGCGCGCGGAAGCGGCGCTGCAGCGAAGCAGCGAGCAGCTGGCTGCACAAAGGGCACAGCTCGATGAGCTTTTCGAAAAAGCACCCGAAGGCATCGCTCTTCTCGACGTGGAAGACCGCGTGCTGCGGATTAACAGCGAGTTCACCAGGATCTTTGGCTACGCGCCCGAGGAGGCGATTGGACGGGCCATTAATGACCTCATCGCGCCCGAAGAACTGCGCCACGAGGCAGAGGAATACACGAACCGCATCCTGCACGGGAAGACGGTGAATGCCGAAACCATCCGCCGCCGAAAAGACGGCACCCGTGTCCACGTTTCACTGCTGGCCGTTCCCATCTCTGTGTCGGGCGGGCAGATCGCGGAATATGCCATCTATCGCGATATCACGGAGCACAAGATGCAGAGAGCTCACCTCGATGAACTCTTCGAGACGATACCGGAAGCGATTGCACTGGTGGATTTGAAGGATGTGATCGTTCGTGTGAATCCGGAATTCTCGAAAATTTTCGGGTATTCAAGCGACGAGGCCGTCGGACGCCCGCTCAACGAGTTGGTTGCCCCCGGGGAACTTCGAAAAGAAGCCGAAGAGTTCACCAACCGGGTCACCGGACGCGGCGAGACGTTGAATGTTGAAACCATTCGAGGACGGAGAGATGGCTCGCGCTTTCCGGTCTCGATCCTCGGTGTACCGGTGGCAATTTCCGGAAGCCAGATCGCCGAGTACGCCATCTATCGCGACATTACCGAACGCAAGCGCGCAGAAGAGGAACTTCAGCAGCTTGTCGATTTTGTTCCGCAGGTGATTGTGGTGCTCGGACCCGACGGCAAATGGATTCATGCAAATCGAGTCGCGCGGGAATACACAGGCTTGACGCTTGATGAGTATCGATCGCTCGACGTGATCGGCAGAGTGATTCATCCCCACGATGCAGAGAGGTTGCGAGAGGTAAGGAAGCTAGGATTTTCCGGGAGCAGCCCGTTCGAACAAGAGGCCAGATTGCTCGGAAAGGATGGCGTCTACCGATGGTTCCTGTTCCGTTTCAGTCCCTTGGTAGAACAGGGCCGCGTCAAAAGATGGTACGGGACCGCCACGGAAATTGAATCGCGGAAAAAGCAGGAAGATCGGGTCCGTCAGGAAAACCTGCTGCTCGAAGACCGCAACCGAATTGCCCAGGAACTCCACGACACCCTTCTACAGAGCTTCCTGGGCGCCTCGATGCAGCTCGGCGCGGCCCTGAGCAACCTGCCGTCCGGTTCGCCCGTCAAGCCAAAGTTAGAGCAGGTTCTTGAGCTCATGGAGCAGGGGATTGAGGAAGGCCGGGCTACGATCGAGGGGCTGCGTTCGTCCGACTCGCCCCCCTGGGACCTGGCTCTGGCGCTGTCCGAGGTTCGGCAGCAACTAGGGGTGCGGTCCGATATCCGTTTTCGCGTCAGCGTCGAAGGCCGCGAGCAACCACTGCGACCCGCCATCCGGCAGGAGATCTACCGCATTGGTAAAGAAGCGCTGGTCAATGCGTTTTGTCATTCCGGGGCTACGCGGGTCGATTGCGAACTTGAATACACCGATCGTGACCTGCACATGCGGATTCGTGACAACGGATGCGGAATCGGTTCTCAAGTGCTCGACGCGGTCCGCGAGGGACACTGGGGGCTCCGAGGCATGCGCGAGCGGGCGACGAGCATTGGCGCCGTACTCAAAATCTCGACGAGCGCAGCTGCCGGGACGGAGGTCCAGCTATCTATCCCCGGTCGAGTGGCGTTCTCGCTGTCACCGAGACCTTCGTGAATAATTGACCTTGTTAGACTGCAGCGCATCGTTCGGAGGTTGCGTCACCGCGCCATATTCAAGACGGCTTGCGCTGACGTCGCGTATGGACGGATGTTTAGGAGGCCGATCGCGCCCGCCTCGATCAGCACCTTCCGCGTCCTTAAAGGGCGCGCGGTTCTGGGCATGCTGGTCCTCAGGTGGAATGCGACTTGGACCGAGGGGCCAGAGCCACGGCCGATTCGCCGGTGAGGTAAAGAAAGGTAAAGGTTTCCTGCAGGTAGAGGCGGACCCGCGTGTCCGTGTGACTCAAATAGCCGATGGAGGCGTCCTGGCCGATGTGGAGATCCAGGTCGCCTCCGCGTGTGGTAACGACGAAAGCGCCGTCGATGGCTGGCGCCCAGATGATTTTCCCCTCGACCAAGCGGTTGACATGCTCGAGAACCGGATAACCGTAGTCGCTGGTTTCGGCGAGCTCCGTGTAAGCGTCGGCGCTGAGCAGAACAGAATAGGGCCCATTGACACCCACCAAACGTAACTGGCTTAGGGCCTGAGCGATGGCTTCGGGATATTGGCGAACATCGGCAGGCAGCGACTTTTTGGGATTGCTGGTGGCCTGGCGCACGCCGACGATTCCAGCGGCCTTGTAGCCTTCGAAAATGGCGCGGTCCTCCGCAAAGGCCAATTTGCGCGCCGCGTCTTTCGCCGGCTGCCAATCGGAATCGTTAGCGCCGCGCTCGACGTCGTCGATCATCTGGCGCTCGAGCTCGAAGGGAACGCGTACTTCGATGAGGGCTTTCGCTTCACGCTGGTGGACAAGCATGCCTTCGCCGGGTGCGTCGATCTTGCGCAGGTGGCCGGAGCCCACGGCGGAGAGAACCGCGCCTGACGGACCGCGGACATCCACGACCCGACGCCCAGCAAGATAACGCTTTAGAGTGCGCGAAGTTTCTTCTTCGATTTGCGCCCACGCGGCATCGGAAACGGGAGCCAGCTCGCGGTGCAGATTATTCATGAGAATTGTCTCCTTTCAAGGAACCGATGCCGAGCGAACCGTCTTTAGATCGCACGGCCGAGGGAGATTCAACTGGCGCAGGCGTTGGCGCCGACGCTGAGGAAAACGAGGCGCCCGCTGGCTGCTCGGGAGCGACATTGTCGAGGAACGTGGCGGTTGGGACAAAGAAAAGATTTCCCGTGACCGCGGTGCTGAAATCGAGGATGCGGTCGTAATTGCCGGGCGGGCGGCCAATGAACATATTTTCCAGCATTTGCTCGATGGTGCGGGGGGAACGGCTGTAGCCGATGAAGTAGGTGCCGAATTCGCCGTGACCGGGGCGGCCGAAGGGCATGTTGTCGCGAAGGATTTTGATTTCTACGCCGTTTTCTTCGATGACAGTAAGAGCGTTGTGGGCGGAGGCAGGTTTGACTGCGTCGTCGAGTTCGATGTCGGAGACTTTCGTGCGGCCGATGACCCCTTCCTGGGCCTCAGTCGGGAGAGCGTTCCACGCGTCGAGATTGTGGAGATATTTTTGAACAATGACATAACTGCCGCCAGAAAAAGCGGGGTCTTCATCGCCAATATAGACGGCGTGGTCGCTGGCGCTGCCGGTGGGATTTTCGGTACCGTCCACGAAACCGAGGAGATCCCGTTGGTCGAAGTAGCGGAAGCCGTGGACTTCGTCCGCAGCTGAAACGGCGCCCTCGAGTCGGGCCACGATTTGCGTGGCGAGTTCAAAGCAGAGGTCCATGCGTTTGGCACGAATGTGAAAGATCAGGTCTCCGGGCGTGGAGACTGCGTGCCGCGCACCGGAGCGAATCTCTCGAAAGCGATGCAGCTCGGACGGGCGAGGTGCTCCGAAAAGCCGGTTCCAGGCGTCAGACCCGAAGCCCATGATGCAGGAGAGCGTTCCCTCGGGGTCGCGAAAGCCTACGGCACGAAGCAGGGCGCTAAGGTCGCTGCAGAGGGAGAGAACTGCCGCGCGCTCTTCGTCTCCAGGGTTGATCGTCACGACCAAGAAAATTGCCGAGCGTGTGAGAGGCGAGGAAACAGGCTGGGAGACCGTCGCGGCGGTTGCAGATGGCTGGGTCTTGATGGGGTCGGACGTCATGGGAATTCAACCTGTCGAGGCTGAAAGAAATCGCCTTCGAAAAAACGCGCCCCCACACAGACGCGTCATCGGCGGACCGACAGCTTACCAAAGTCCGCGGAAAGAGGTCCACTGACGACCGACAGATACTAGACCGGAAAATCGAATCCTCGTCACCGGAGCGAGCAGCCGTATCAGACGCGAGGCCCCTTTCGACGAAGAGGCGAGCACACCCGACACCCGACCCGACTTACCTGCTTATACACAAATGTCAACAAATTGTCGTTTCATAAATTACTGAAGCGTTTATGATTTGCTCGGGTGTTGGCAGGGGTCTGCCGATCGCGAGAGAAACGGGCAGAATCGAGTGGCTCATGACAACGAATTGTGACAAAGAACCAGGGATCACAAGGGCCGGATTCTTTTTTCTTGCCTTGGTGTTTATGGTGTCCATTTGCGTTCGAGCAGCGCAGACCCAAACGGCGCCATCCGCATCCGCTTCGGCCGCCAGTTCCAACTCGCGCCCGTGCAGCGCAAATCCCGTCTTGGCTCCGAGCAATAAAGGCAAGCATGCGCAGAAGTCCAAGCATCCTTTGCCTTCCGAACCCGCGCCGGCTTGCCTGGAGGTAAAGGGCGAAGGGATCGAAGTGCAGGAGTTCCTCCAGAGCGCCGCGCGCGAACAGCAGTGGCGCGTCGCGGAAAATCACGCGTCGGAGGACACTTGGGCGTTCGTGCGTTACTTCAATCCGGATGAACTCAGCAAATATGCGGATACGAATGTTCTCAATGAAGCGGTCAAATTCACGAGCGGCAAGGCAGCCGTGCTCGTCCGGACGTCCGACCTTGAAAATGGTTTTGTCCGAGTCCAGGTGACAGCGCATTTTCAAGGCAATGGGAAATCCACGGACAAGGTGTGGGCTCAACCTGGAAATGTGTGGCCGTTGAACTCTAAAGGAGCGTTGGAGCAAGAGATTCTGAAGCCTCTGCAGAGTGAATACAAGTCCATAAACTGAATCTCAGACCAGTGCGCGAGCCCCAGACTGCGGTTGACCCTAGGTACAGCTTTCGTTACACTGCCATCCCTGCTATTTCTATCGAGGTCTGACTTGCGGCACTCTACGGTTGGGCTACCCAGCAGCGAAATGAAAATTTTTCCGATGCGACTCGGAGAGACGTGTGCACACAGGCTCGCCGGGCAATAGCCAATTGACTCAGGCAGGAAAAAGAATAAGAGCGACGGCTGTTTTTTTGGCACTTGCAGCTTGCCTCTTTTGCGCGCCGCTTGTGTTTGCGCAGATTTCGCCCGGTCCGCTCGCGAAACCACACGCTTCCCTTACGGGGACGACACAGTGCAACTCCTGCCATCAATTTGGCACGAGCACGCCTACCTTCCGATGCATGGACTGCCACAAGGAAATTGCCGACGACGTTGCCAAAAAGCACGGCTATCACGGGCTCATGGAGATGCGCAATCCTAACGGCAAGGACTGCGTGCGCTGCCACCTGGACCACAATGGCGAGAATTTCAACCTTGTGCGCTGGGAGCCCTCGAAGGAAAAGTTCGATCACAAACTGACCGGCTACAAACTGGAAGGCAAACACGCCGGGCTAGCTTGCGAGAAATGTCATACGCCAGAGCACATGCTTCCCAACCTGAGGGCGCTGATCAAATACAAGGACCCCGCCAAATCCTTCTTCGGGCAGTCGCCGGCCTGCACTCCCTGCCATGCCGATCCACACAAAGGGTCGCTCGGGAGCGAGTGCACTAGGTGCCACAACGTGGAAACTTGGAAGATGGGCAAAGAGAGCCAGTTTGATCACTCGAAAACGCGCTATCCGCTGGCGGGATTACACGTCAAGGTACCTTGCGACAAGTGCCACAAGCCGGATACCCCGGGCGGACCTGTCCGCTACAAAGACATGAAGTTTGCCAACTGTGTTGATTGCCACATTGATCCGCACCGCGGCGAGTTCAAAAAACCTTGCGAAGCCTGTCATACCGTCAACGGTTGGAAAATCATGTTGCCCGGTTATGACTTTGATCACTCAAAGACCAAGTACCCTCTGCTCGGCAAGCACGCCGAGGTGGCTTGCAAGGCTTGCCATTTGAATGATGACTTCAAAAAGCAAATTCCATTCGAGACTTGCAAGGACTGTCATACGCCCGATCCTCACAAGGGCCAATTCGACAATCGCCCGAGGAAAGGCGCCTGCGAAGAATGCCACAACGTCGACGGATGGAAGCCGTCTACGTTCGGCGTGAAGGAGCACGACAACTCGCGCTACCCCCTGAAGGGCAAACACATCAAGGTGGAATGTGCGAAGTGTCATATTCCGGCTGGTAAGGACACGATTTACAACGTCAAGTTTGAATTCTGCATGGATTGCCACAAGGATGCGCATGACAACCAGTTTGTGGGCGCTCCCTATAAGAACCGCTGCGAAGACTGCCACACCGTGGTGGACTGGCACCGCTCGACGTATACGGTTGCAAAACACCGCAACTCGAAATTCCCGCTTACCGGCGCGCACTCGGCTGTTGCCTGCGGCGATTGCCATAAGATCGGGGCCGCCGGGCGGCCGGATAAGATCCTGCCTTTCAAATTTGAAGATCAAACCTGCACCGCGTGCCACAAGGACCCGCACAAGGGCGAATTCAACGACCGCATGGCGAAAAAGCGGGCGAATGGAACACCGCTTGGTTGTGAGGCTTGTCATTCGGTGAAGTCCTGGGCAGACATTAATGGCTTCGATCATTCGAAGACCAAGTTCCCGCTCCTGGGCGCCCATCGCACGGTTCCTTGCGGGCAATGCCACAAGGCGACGGCCGATCCCGACAAGAGGTTCAAGGGCACGACGATGGAGTGCGAACCCTGCCACAAGGACGCTCACGACGGGCAGTTCATTGCCAAGGACGGCAAGACGCGCTGTGAGGACTGCCACACGGCGCAGCGGTGGGCTCCGTCGACCTTTGACCATGACAAAACGCATTTGCCCTTGACCGGAGGTCACGCAGGCGTTCAGTGCACGAAATGTCATACACAGACCAAACAGATTGCAGAAAAGCAAATCGTGATTTACAAGAACTGTCCTACGAAGTGCATCGACTGCCACGGAAATAATCCGAAAATCATGGAAAACGCTCCCTCGACGTGAATTGCGATTGAGGTAAAGCTGCGCGAGGAAAGGGTAAGCCAGTCCTAGAACTATAGTACCTTAGTACCCCTGACGTTGCCTCCAATGACCTTCCATGACTCTTTGATTTCGGACAAAGACGTGATAAAGAATGCATGTACGAATTGGCCGAATTCGCCGGCCAGGCAACCAGTAACACAACGAATGCACCCTAGTGTTCGCCTCCCCAGCCCGAACGCTATGTCAGTACAGGAGTAACCGACGCCGGCAGGCTGACCCTGAACTGGCCGTGCGTACAGTTGTAAGGACCCGGTAAAATAAACACACTATGTTGCGAAATTCGACATATTCCCGGGGAGAATAGGCACTCTATCCCTGGGCGGGGAGTATCCCACGACAACCTTGCTCCAGTTCGCACTCTGGGCATTTTTGGCTCTTCCGTCGTTCGGAACTACGGCCCCCGCTACTTCTGGGAGGGATGTTGCTCCTGAGCCTTCTGTCGGGGTCGCCTGGCAGTCGCCGGCCCAAGGGCAGGTTCAATCCCAAAAAGACAAGGAAACCACGCGGAGCCCGCACGGGCCGCTGGCGATTCCATGCGAAAACTGTCACACGGCGACGGGCTGGCGTCCGATCCGCGCGGTGCCGGAGTTTGATCACGACAAGACGAACTATCCACTGCGCGGCATGCACGAAAAAGTAGCGTGCATTCAGTGCCACGTAAAGCCGGTCTTCACCAACGTGGGAAAGAATTGCGCCGACTGCCACGCGGATATTCACCGCCGGCAGATGGGTTCGAATTGCGAGCAGTGCCACACGGTCAAGGGCTGGGACATTGCCGTACAGCAGGTGAAGGATCACCAGAATCGCTTCCCGCTGTTTGGCGCGCACGCGGCCGTGCCCTGCGAGGAGTGCCACAAGGGAGCCGCGACGGGAATCTTCTACGGACTGTCGACGGCTTGCGAATCTTGTCACCTGAAAGAATGGCAGCAGACGACGAATCCGCCGCACCCGAGCGCGGGGCCTGCTTTTGCGGCGAGCAACTGCCAGGGTTGCCACAATTTTGACAACTGGCTCGGAGCGAAATTCGATCACAGCACCACGGGCTTTTTGCTGACGAACGGGCACGCGAATGTGCCCTGCGCTTCGTGCCACGTCAACAACAACTACA
>Ga0306921_10000281_pt1 | contig 42412 bp, 33 predicted proteins | sample sta12Cox44000080_FD_203760 | JGI IMG/M metagenome (GOLD analysis project Ga0306921, IMG submission 203760) | Lab enrichment of tropical soil microbial communities from Luquillo Experimental Forest, Puerto Rico - statoxic.12C.oxic.44.000.080 (v2)... | ecosystem: Environmental > Terrestrial >... | reverse complement strand
GAGGGCTACATCTGGGTGCCCGAGGACAGCGCGGCGTTCATCGCCGGCCGCATCGACGCCGCGGCGAAGCGCTATCTCGACACGGTGCTGCCGCCGTTCTTCGGCAAGCTCGCGAACTTCGCCGACACCCACGAGTACTCCTGGCACACGCCCGGCCACACCGGCGGCACCGCGTTCATGAAGACCGCCGTCGGCCGCGCGTTCCTGGGCTTCTACGGCGAACAGATGCTGCGCTCCGACCTGTCGGTGTCGGTGGGATCGCTCGGCTCGCTCAACGACCACTCCGGGCCGATCGCCGAGGCCGAGCGCTACGCCGCGCGCGTGTTCGGCGCCGACCACACATTCTTTTCGATCGGCGGCAGCTCGGCCAGCAACGAGATCATCCTGCACTCCGCGGTCGCGGACGGCGACGTCGTGTTCGTCGACCGCAACTGCCACAAGTCGCTGAACTACGCGCTCAACATGAGCGGCGCGATCCCCGTGTACCTGCGGCCGCGGCGCAATGCGCGCGGGGTGATCGGGCCGGTGCCGGCGAGCGAGCTCGAGCCGGAGATGCTGCGGCGCAAGCTCGCCGAGAGCCCGCTGGCGCGCGGCGCCAAGCGCAACCCGGTCATGGCCGTGCTCACGAACTCGACCTACGACGGCCTGTGCTACGACGTCGAGCACACCACGCGCGTGCTCTCCCAGAGCGTCGACCGCATCCACTACGACGAGGCCTGGTACGCCTACGCGCGCTTCAACCCGCTCTACGAGGGGCGCTACGGCATGCACCGCGGCCGGCGCTCGCCGGACGACGCCACGGTCACCGTCACTCACTCGACGCACAAGCTCCTCGCGGCGCTCTCGCAGGCCTCGATGATCCACATCCGCTCGGGCCGGATCCCGGTCGAGCCGGCGCTGTTCAACGAAGCCTTCATGATGCACACCTCGACCTCGCCGCAGTATTCGATCATCGCCTCGACCGACGTGTCGGCGAAGATGATGAACGACGCGGGGCCGTCGCTCACCGACGAGTGCATCCGCGAGGCGATCGACTTCCGCAAGGCCATGCTGCGCATCGCGCGCGACCTCGAGCGGCGCAAGTCGGGCGACTGGTGGTTCCAGAGCTGGCAGGCCGACGAGGCCGGCGGGAAGTCGTTCCTCGAAGCCGACCCCGAGCTCTTGGCGAGCTCGGCCGATGCGTGGATCCTGAAGCCGGGGCAGGCCTGGCACGGCTTCGGCGACCTCGGCGCGCGCTACTGCATGCTCGACCCGATCAAGGTCACCACGCTGACACCCGGCATCGGACGCGACGGCAAGCCCACCAGGGAGGGCATCCCCGCACCGATCTTGACGGCGTTCCTCGGCACGCAGGGGATCGTGGTCGAGAAGACCGAGCCCTACTCGTTCCTGTCGCTCTTCTCGATCGGCATTACGCGCGGGAAGTGGGGGTCGCTCGTCGCTGCGCTGATGCGCTTCAAGGAGCTCTACGACGCCAACGCGCCGCTCGCGAAGGCGCTGCCGGCGCTGGTGGCCGACTTCCCGGAGCGCTACGGGAAGATGGGGCTGCGCGAGCTCGCGGCCGAGCAGCACGCCGCGATCGGCGAGCACCGCATCCTCGAGAACCTCGACGGCGCGTTCAGCAACCTGCCCGAGCCGGTGCTGACCCCGCGCGAGACCTTCGCGCGGCTGGCGCACCGCGAGGTCGAGCAGGTGCCCGCGGCGAAGCTCGAGGGGCGCACGCTCGCGGTCCAGGTCGTGCCCTACCCGCCGGGAATTCCGCTGCTCATGCCGGGCGAGCGCTTCGGTGCGTCGACGCGCGCAGTCGGCGACTTCCTGCTTGGCCTCGAAGCCTTCGACGCCAGGTTCCCCGGCTTCGGCCACGACACGCACGGCGTCGAGGTCAAGACCGACAAGAGCGGGCACTCGTACTACGCACTCTACTGTCTCAAGGAGTGAGTGATGGCCGAAACCCCGAAGAAAATGAGCCTCGTCCAGCTCACGGTCATCGTGGCCGTCAACATGATGGGCTCCGGCATCATCATGCTGCCCACGAACATGGCCCAGGTCGGCGCGATCTCGCTGCTCTCCTGGATCGTGACCGCGATCGGTTCGATGGCGATCGCCTACGGCTTCGCGCAGGCGGGCGTGCTGAACCAGCGCGCGGGCGGCATGTCCGCGTACGCCGAAGAGGCCTACGGCAAGTCGGGCTTCTTCATGGTCTTCTACCTCTACTTCTTCTCGCTGGCGATCGGCAACGTGGCGATCGCGATCTCCGCGGTCGGCTATCTCGCGACCTTCTTCCCCTGGCTCTCCTCCACGCCGATCTCCACCTGCGTCGGCGTGATCGGGCTGATCTGGCTCACCACGGTCGCGAACTTCGGCGGCCCGAGCGTCACCGGCCGGATCGGGGCGATCACGGTCTGGGGCGTGATCGTGCCGGTCGCGGGTCTGTCGCTGATCGGCTGGTTCTGGTTCAGCGGCGCGACCTTCGGCGCGGCCTGGAACCCGAAGGGGCTCAGCCTGGCAGGCGGCATGGGCTCGAGCATCTCGCTCACGCTGTGGGCGTTCCTCGGCATGGAGTCGGCGGCGCAGAATTCGGACGCGGTCGAGAACCCGAAGCGCAACGTGCCGCTCGCCTGCATGCTCGGGACGCTCGGCGCCGCGGTGATCTACGTGCTCTCGACGACGGTGATCCAGGGCATCGTACCCAACGAGGAGCTCGCGAAGTCGACCGGCCCGTTCGGGCTGGTCTACGAGAAGATGTTCAGCCCCGGGGTCGGCAAGGTGATCATGGGGCTCGCGATCATGGCCTGCCTGGGCTCGCTGCTCGGCTGGCAGTTCACCATCTCGCAGACCGCGAAGTCGGCGGCGGAAGACCGCATGTTCCCCTCCTTCTTCGCCAAGATCACCCGCAACAACGCGCCCATCGCCGGAATGATCGTGATGGGCGTGGTGCAGTCCCTGATGGCGCTCTCCACCGTCTCGCCGTCGCTGAGCGAGCAGTTCAGCGTGTTGGTGAACCTCGCGGTCGTGACCAACGTCGTGCCGTACATCATCGCGCTGTCGGCGCTGATCGTGATGATGCAGAAGGCGGGAGTGCCGCAGGGAACCTACCGGCTGAACACCGCGGTGGCGCTGGTCGCGATGCTCTACAGCGTGTTCGCGATCTACGCGTCCGGCGCACAGGCCGTGCTGGGCGGCACGGTGGTGATGGGCATCGGTTTCGTGATCTTCGGCTTCCTCGCGCCGCGGTTTGCTCTGGGCACCGTGGCCGCGAGCCAGCCGGCTGCGGCTCGCGCCGCTTGAACGAGGAGGTCCCATGCGACTCACCCGGCTCTCGGTCGCGCTCGCGGCGGGCTTCGCGCTCTGCGCCGCCGTTCCCTCGCACGCGGGGACGCTGGACCGGATCAAGCAGGACGCGAAGATCCGGCTCGGCTATCGCGCGGACGCGCGGCCCTTCTCGTATAGCGATGCGTCGGGGAACCCGGCCGGCTACTCGGTCGCGCTGTGCCACGAGGTTGTCGACGCCCTGAAGAAGAGCCTCGGACTCGCCGACCTGCCGGTCGAGACCGTGAAGATCGACGCGGACGATCGCTTCGACGCGATCAGCGACGGCAAGGTCGACCTGCTCTGCGGCGCGTCGACCGCCACGCTCGCGCGGCGCGAGCAGGTCGACTTCTCGCTGCCGATCTTCCCCGGTGGTATCGGTGCGCTGCTGCATCGCAGCGCCCCCGAGCGGCTGAAGGCGGTGCTGGAAGGGCGCGAGGTCCCCTACCAGCCGCGTTGGCGCGCATCGCTGGCCCAAGTGCTGGAGAAGCGGACGCTCTCCGCGCAGAAAGGGACGACCGCGGCATCGTGGCTGGCGAAGAAGCGGGACCAGTTCGAGGTGAACGCCGAGATCGTCGAGGTCGGGAGCTACGCCGAAGGCGTCGACCGCGTGATGGCGGGCAAGACCGACGTGCTGTTCGGCGACCGCGCGATCCTGCTCGAGTCTGCAGCGAGCAGTGCGCATCCCGGCGACCTGGTCGTGCTCTCGCGGCAGTACACCTACGAGCCGATCGCGCTGGCGTTCGCGCGCGGCGACGACGACTTCAGGCTGCTGGTGGATCGCACGCTGTCGAAGCTCTACCGCTCCGGCAGGATCTTCAACACCTACACCCAGTACTTCGGCGAGCCGGACGACACCACACAGTCGTTCTTCCGCTTCGTCGCGCTGCCCGACTGACTCGCGCCGAGCCGTGAGCGCGACGTCGACCGCAGTGGGTGCGAGCGCCGAGACCGGCGCGCAGAGTCACGAGAAGAGCCTCGGGCTCGCGACCTGCACCGCCCTCGTGGTGGGCAACATGATCGGCTCGGGCTTCTTCGTCGCCCCGGCCGCGCTCGCGCGCTTCGGCACGACGGCGCTGGTCGGCTGGGCGGTGATGGCGTTCGGCGCGATCTGCCTGGGCATCGTGTTCGCGCGGCTCGCCCGCATCGCCCCGGCGACGGGCGGTCCGTACGCCTACACGCGCATGGGCTTCGGCCGCTTCGCCGGCTTCATGATCGCGTGGGGCTACTGGATCTCGATCTGGGCGTCGCTGCCCGCGATGGCGGCGGCGCTGGTTGGCTACCTGGCCTCGCTGTTCCCGGTCCTCGCCGTACACAAGCTGCTGGCGCTGGGGATCGCGCTCGGAGCGATGTGGGGCGTCGCCTTGCTGAACATGCGGGGTGTGAAGGAGGCGGGGCTCTTCGCGGCGGTGACCACCTACACCAAGCTCGTGCCGTTCACCGCGATTGCGCTCTTCGGCCTGCTCTGGGTCAACTGGCACACCTTCGACACGCTGAACCCGACCGACCTGCCCTTCCTCTCCGCGCTGGCCGGAACGGCGCCGCTCACCATGTTCGCGTTCCTCGGCATCGAATCCGCGACGGTGCCCGCGGGCGACGTGATCGACCCGCGGCGCACGATCCCGCGCGCCACGGTGCTGGGCACGGTGATCTCCGCGACGATCTACATCCTGGGCACGACCGTGGTCATGGGCGTGATCCCGCGCGAGACGCTGATGCACTCCTCGGCGCCGTTCGCCGACGCCGCGCGCGCGATGTGGGGCGAGTGGGCGGCCGTGGCGATCGCGCTCGCAGCGATCGTCTCGTCGCTCGGCGCGCTGAACGGCTGGACGCTGATGCTCGCGCAGGTGCCGATGGCGGCTGCACAAGACGGGGCGATGCCGCCGATCTTCGGCCGGCTCTCGTCGCGTGGCGTGCCCGCGCAGGGTCTCGCGCTCTCGATCGCACTGTCGACGCTGCTGGTGCTGCTCAGCATCTCCGGCACGTCGGCGTTCGTCGCCTTCTACAACCTGATCGTCAACCTCTCCACCGACGCCGCGATGCTGCCGTACGTGTTCTGCTCGGTGGTCGAGGCGGTGCTGTTCGTGAAGCGGCGGCCGATCTCGCGCGCGCTGCGCATCGGACCGTTCATGCCGGTCGCGATCGTGGCGTTCGTGTTCTCGCTGGGCACGATCTACGGCGCGGGCGCGGAGGCCGGCATGTGGTCGCTGATCCTGATCATGCTGGCGGCGCCGATCTGGATCCGCCTCTCCGCGCCCGAAGCCGGAGCCCACGCGGAGAGTCGGATCGAAGACTAGGGCCGACACACACACCCCAGGAGGACCCCCCGATGATCGGACGCGCGCAGAAGATCATGAAGCGGCGGCTCTTGTTCGTCGACGACAAGCTGGCGCATCGCGAGACCGCCGGCGGGCGCGCCGCACGAGAGCTCGCCGAGGAGCTGGAGCGGCGCGACGTCGAGGTCGTCGAAGCAGTGACCTACCTCGACGGCGAGGCGGTAGTCGTCTCCGACGCCACGATCGACTGCATCTTCCTCGACTGGAACCTCGGCACGAACGACACCAACTCGCACGAGCAGGCGCTGGAGCTGCTCCGCACCATCCGCAAGCGCAACTCTGCGATCCCCGTCTTCCTGCTCGCCGACCAGGCGGTGCGACACACGGTGACGCTCGAGGTGATGCAGCTCGCCGACGAGTCCGTCTGGATGCTCGAGGACACCGCCACGCTGATCGCGGGCCGCGCGCTGGCCGCGATCCGCCGCTATCTCGACAACCTGGTGCCGCCCTTCACCAAGGCGCTGGTGCGCTACAACGAGGTGCGCGAGTACTCCTGGGCCGCGCCCGGCCACCAGGGCGGCGTCGCCTTCACCAAGTCGCCCGTCGGACGGATGCTGTTCGACTTCTACGGCGAGAACCTGTTCCGCACCGACACCGGGATCGAGCGCGGCGCGCTGGGCTCGCTGCTCGACCACTCCGGCCCAGTGAAGAAGTCGGAGGAGTACGCGGCACGCGTGTTCGGCGCGCACCGCAGCTACCACGTGCTGGTCGGCACCTCGGCGTCGAACCGCACCATCGCGAGTGCAGTGGTCGGCGACAACGAGCTGGCCCTGTGCGACCGCAACTGCCACAAGTCGATCGAGCAGAGCCTGATCCTGTCCGGCGGCATCCCCGTCTTCTTCACGCCCACGCGCAACCGCTACGGCATCATCGGGCCGATCCCGCCCGAGCAGTTCGAGCCGCGCGCGATCAAGAAGAAGATCGACGAGCACCCGCTGCGCAAGCAGGCGGTCGACGCGAAGCCGGTCTACGCGGTGGTCACCAACAGCACCTACGACGGCATGTGCTACGACGCGGAGCGCGTGCAGGCGCTGCTCGACAAGAGCGTGGACCGCATCCACTTCGACGAGGCCTGGTACGCCTACGCCCGCTTCAACCCGATGTACGCGGGGCGGCACGCCATGCGCGGCGACCCGGCCGACCACCCGAAGAACGGCCCGACTGTCTTCGCGACCCATTCCACGCACAAGCTCCTGGCCGCGCTGTCGCAGTCCTCGTACATCCACGTGCGCAACGGCCGCAACCCGATCGACCACCATCGCTTCAACGAGTCCTACTGCATGCAGGCCACCACCTCGCCGCTGTACGCGATCATCGCCTCGAACGAGATCGGCGCCGCGATGATGGACGGCCCCGCCGGCCCCGCGATGACACAGGAGGTGATCGACGAGGCGGTGCGCTTCCGGCAGGCGCTGACCCGCTGTCACCGCGAGCTCGGCGAGAAGGGCGAGTGGTTCTTTTGGCCCTGGAACGCGCCCCACGCGGTCGACCCGAAGACGAAGAAGAAGCACCGCTTCGACCTGGCCCCGCACGAGCTGCTCGCGCACGAGCCGAGCTGCTGGGTGCTGCATCCGGGCGAGAAGTGGCACGGCTTCGACGGCCTCCCCGACGGCTACTGCATGCTCGACCCGATCAAGCCGGGGATCGTCTGCCCGGGCATGGGCGACGACGGCAAGCTCGAGTCACGCGGCGTGCCTGCCGCGGTGGTGAGCGCCTATCTGGGCGAGCGCGGGATCGTGCCGTCGCGCACCACCGACTTCATGATCCTGCCGCTGTTCTCGATCGGCATTACCAAGGGCAAGTGGGCGACGCTGATCAACGTGCTGCTCGACTTCAAGGCGGCCTACGACCGCAACGCGCCGCTCGCGGAGGAGCTGCCGTCGCTGGTCGCGGTCGCGCCCGAGCGCTACGACGGGCTGGGCGTGCGCGACCTCGCCGACCAGATCTTCGCGCACATGAAGAAGAGTCGGATGGACCACTGGCAGGCCCAGGCCTTCGGCAAGCTGCCGAAGCCGATGATGCCGCCGCGTCGCGCCTTCCAGCGGCTGCAGGCCGGCGACGCGGAGCTCTTGCCGCTCGCCAAGATGGCGGGCCGCACCGTCGGCGTGGGCGTGATCCCGTATCCGCCGGGAATCCCGATCGTGATGCCTGGCGAGAACGTCGGCCCGGAAGACGGCCCGTGGCTCGGCTATCTGCGCACGCTGCAGGAGTGGGGCAAGGCGTTTCCGGGCTTCGAGAAGGAGGTCGAGGGCTCGCAGCTGCTCGAGGGCGAGTACCATATCTGGTGCCTGCGTTAGGATCAGACCATGTTGAAGATCCATCACCTGGGGGTATCGCAGTCCGATCGCGTGGTGTGGCTCGCCGAGGAGCTGGGCCTTCCGTACGAGCTCGTCTGGTACAAGCGCGGCTCTGACGGTCTGATGCCGCCCGAGTATGCCGCGCTGCATCCGGCTGCCACCGCTCCCGTGGTCGACGACGGGGGCAAGCGGATGTGCGAGTCCGCCGCAATCCTCGAGACCCTCTGCCATCGCCACGCGGGCGGGAAGCTCACCGTCGCGCCGAGTCAGCCGAACTTCTACGACTACCTGTACTGGATGCACTTCAACAACAATGTTCAGGGGCTCTTCTTCGCGCGCTTGGCGCTCGGGGCAAACGTAGAAGGCCCACAGGCCGACCGCGTGCGCGGCTTCCTGGATCGGCGCGAGGGCGGCTACTACCGCCATCTCGAGGCCAGACTGGGCGAGTCTCCCTATCTCGCCGGCCCCGAGTTCACCTGCGCGGACATCATGGTGACGTTCAACCTGACCGAGCTGTCGCTGTTCGGCGGGCGCAAGCTCGACGACCTGCCCAACGCGCGTGCCTACGTCGAGCGCATGGGGAAGCGGCCCGCGTACGCCAAGGCGATGAAGATCGCCGGGCCCGGCGCGACGCCTCCGTAGCCAACACGTGACCTACGCGGGCGACCGCCGCATGCTGGACACGGACAGCCACCTGATGGAGTGGCCGACGTTCCTCTCCGAGCACGCGCCCGCCGCGGTCGCCGCGCGCCTGCCCAGGGTTGTGCCCGAGCTCGGGCCGTGGGCGGAGCGGAGGGCGCGCTCGCGCGAGGCGCTGCTCGAGCTCGGGAGCGAGCTCCTGCGCAGGGGCCCGAAGTGGAACGATGCGCTCGGCGCCACGGACCCTGCGGAGCGCTCGGCCGCGCTCGACCTGCTCGGCTTCGAGCGCCAGGTGGTCTACTCGTCGTTCTGCGCGCGGCTGTTCGACGTCGCCGACGCGGAGCTGCGCTATGGCGCCTACCGCGCGCACAACCGCGCGATGGCCGCGTTCTGCGCGCAGGACCGGCGGCTCAGCGGCGTCGCGATCTGCGACCTCGACGGCGGCGAGCGTTCGCTCGCGGAGCTCGACGCGGCGCTCGCGCTCGGCCTCGGCCAGGTGTGGATCCCCGCGCGCGCGCCCGCGGGCGTCTCGCCCGGACACGCCCGGCACGACCCGTTCTGGGCACGGCTCGCCGAGCGGCGGGTGCCGTTCGTGCTGCACGTGGGCAGCGGCCCGTTCTCGGTGGGCGACGCCTGGCTCGACGACGGCAACACCGCGCGCGTCGCGGAAGGCAACCGCCCCGAGGTGATCGGCTCGAAGGACCTGATGGTGATCTACCAGCCGATCGAGCGCTTCCTGTCGGTGCTCGTGCTCGACGGCGTGCTGGACCGGCACCGCGACTTGCGAGGCGGCGCGATCGAGGTCGGCGCGGGCTGGGTGCCCGACATGCTGCGGCGGCTGGACCACGCAGTGGCGATCTGGAGCAAGTCCGAGCCGCGGCTCGCGGCGCTCCAGCGCACCCCCAGCGAGCAGGCCGCGGCGCAGCTGCGCTTCACGCCCTACCCGTTCGAGGACGTCGGGCTCTTGTGCCGCGAGTCGAGCCCGCAGCTCTACATGTTCTCGTCCGACTATCCGCACGCCGAGGGCGGACGTGATCCGGTCGCGCGTTTCGACCGCTCGCTGCGCGGTCACTCGCCCGAGGTGATCGCCGGCTTCTACGCGGGCAATGCAGCGGAGTGGCTCGCGCCGCTCAGCCCACCGTCCGGGGAACGCCCAGCAGCCGGTTGAAGAAGCGCACCGCCCAGGGGTGCACGAACAAGAGCCGCCACTTCCACAGCGGCGAGTGCCACTGCTCGGGCGGCAGCGTGCCGTCCAGGATCTCCGCGATCGCCTCGGCCGTCCGCGCCGCGAGCAGGTCGAGGATCCGTTCGCCCGCCTCCGCCGACGCGCCCGCCGGCGCGCCCGAGTAGCTCTCGGCGGTGAAGTGGCGGATGCCCGCGCGCACGCCGCGCAAGAGCTGCAGGAACGTGCCGGCCTTCCCGCCCCCCGACGCCGCGACCCTGCGCGGCAGCAACTTGTAGTCGGGGTCGACCCACTCCGGGTGCAGCGCGAGCAGCTGCGAGGTCTCGACGAAGCCCGCGTGCGTGTCGCCGTCGAGATCCGCCTTCACCACGCCCGGCAGGTGGCCGATCACCTCGCCGAGCTCGGAGCCGCCGCCGTTCAGCCGCGAGAGCATCAGCGAGAACACCGGCACCATGCGGATGCCGTGCCGGCGCGTGATCCGCTCGCAGGCGGTCTCGATCGCGAGGAAGTGGCGCGGGCTGCCGTGGAAGTTCGAGACCATCACGTTGCGGAAGCCCTGGAGCGCGAGCGAGCGACCCATGTCTTCGAGGAACGCCATCGTGGTCGAGGGCCGGAACGCGACCGTGCCCGGCTGCGGCACGCCGTCGCACGCAGCCCACACGAACGGCACCCGCAGGAACGTGCGGTCGCGATGTCGCTCGGGCAGGAAGCGCAGCGCGCGCTCCGCCAGCGCCTGCCCTTCCAGGCAGTCGGCGCCCAGCGGCAGGTGCGGCCCGTGCACCTCGAGCGGCGAGCAGGTCGCGATCACCACCGCGCGCTCGCGGTCGATCGCGTCGAACTGCTTCTTGGTCCGGGTCTCCCAGCGGATCGCGCGAGGCACGTCCATCTCGAGCCTCCTCTAGAAGCGCAGCGTCGGTCCGGCCGCGAACACGTAGCCGCCGGCGAAGTCGGTGCCGACGTCGAGGAACACCAGAAAGTGTTTGTTGAACTCGAACTGTCCGCCGAGGTCGTACACCCAGTACTTGAGCGGCCGCTGGTCCGCCTCGAACACGAGCCGGCCGACGCCCGCGATGTCCGCGTGGCCCTTCGCGGTAGCCGCCGTATCCCAGTAGCCCGCACCCGCCCAGAACTGTACGGGCATCTCGCGGATCCGGCCGTTCCAGCCCGCGCGCGCGCTCGCGATCAGCGCGTGGAACGGTGAGTCGAAGCCGAGATCGACCGTGTCGTAGTTGCAGTCGAGCACCAGGAAGTAGTCGCGCCAGCCGCCGCCCAGCGTGGCGCCCAGGCCGCCGAGGAAGCCGTCGAGCTCGGTCGGAATGGTCGTCCTCACCACGCGATTGCCCGGGATGGGCCCGGGCAGCGGAACGGTGACCTGCACGTGACTCGTCGAGTCGTTGTGCACGTAGCCGAGCAGCGTGTAGAGGTTCAAGAAGGGCAGCGGCCACACGTCGAGCTTCAGGTTCGCGTTCACCACGTCGCTGGTGGAGCCCAGGTTCAGGAACTGGCTCACCGAGCGCGGCGCGTTGGTCAGGCCGATGCGCACGTCGGTGACGCCGATGTCGCGGCCCTTGAGCCCCGTCATCACCAGCGCGGCGCCGAACGGCAGCGGCAGGTCCGCTCCTGCGGCGATCGCCTCGTCCTTCAGCAGCGGCAGCCCGGACCAGAACCCCTCGTGGTCGGACTTCTTCTTCTCGTCGGCCTTCGGCGCGTTGGGGTCGTTCGGCGCGCCGGCGAGCGCGGGCCCGCCGGCCGCGGCGCAGACCACGGCCACCGCGCAGGCGGCGAGCACGGCGCGAGCTCGGCTCAGAGGTTCCCGACCTCGGCCTCGACCAGGTCCGCGAAGCGCTCGCGCGCCGCGGAGCGCCGCGTCGGGATGTGCGCGCTGGGGAAGAGCCCGTCGGTCGCCTTGTGGTCGCGGAGCACCTGGCGCGCGACGGTGATCTTGTGCACCTCGGTGGGCCCGTCGGCGATGCCCATCACGGCCGCGCCCATCAGCATGGCCGCGAACGGCATCTCGTTCGACACGCCCAACGACCCGTGAAGGTGCATCGCCCGGTACACCACGTCGTGGTAGACCTTCGGCATGGCGACCTTCACCGCGGCGATGTCCTTGCGCACCTTCTTGTAGTCCTTGTACTTGTCGATCAGCCACGCGGTGCGCAGCACCAGCAGGCGGAACTGCTCGATCTCGATCCAGCTGTCGGCGATCTTCTCCTGCGTCATCTGCAGGTTGGCGAGCTTGCCGCCGCGCACGTCGCGCGAGAGCGCGCGCTCGCACATCATGTCGAAGGCGCGGCGCAGCTGCGCGATCGTGCGCATGGCGTGGTGGATGCGCCCGCCGCCGAGCCGCGTCTGCGCGATCACGAATGCGCCGCCCGGCTTGCCGAGCAGGTGGTCGGCGGGCACGCGCACGTTCTCGTAGCGGATGTAGGCGTGGCTCGCGTGCTCGGGACCCTCCGTCCCGACTCCCACGTTGCGGATGATCTTCACGCCCGGCGTCTCCGTCGGCACGATGAACATCGACATGCCGCCGTGCGCGTCGACCTCGGCGTCGGTCACGGCCATCACGATCAGGAACGACGACCAGCGCGCGTTCGACGAGAACCACTTCTCGCCGTTGATCACCCACTCGTTGCCGTCGCGCACCGCACGGGTACGGAACAGCGTGGGATCGGCGCCGGCGTGCGGCTCGGTCATCGAGTAGCAGGAGTGGATCTCGCCCTCGAGCAGCGGCTTCAGGTAGCGGTCCTTCTGCGCGGGCGTGCCGTAGTGCGCGAGGATCTCGGCGTTGCCCGAGTCGGGCGCCTGGCAGCCGAACACGATCGGCGCGAAGCGCGAGCGGCCGAGCAGCTCGTTCAACAGCGCGAGCTTCAGCTGGCCGTAGCCCTGCCCGCCCAGCTCGGGGCCCAGGTGGCAGGCCCACAGCCCGCGCTCCTTCACTTCCTTCTTCAGCGGGCGCACCAGCTTCTGGGTCCGCCCGTCGCGCATGTCGTAGGCGTCGCCGAGCACGAGGTCGAGCGGCTCGACCTTCTCGCGCAGGAACCCGTCGACCCAGTCCAGCTCGCGTTGGAACTCCGGCTCCGTCTCGAAATCCCAGGACATTGCGCCTCCTCCTTGCACGACAGGATACCAGGCGCGAAGTACGATCGCGCCGGATGGTCCGAGGACCCGCGACGAGCTTCCTGAACGAGAGCGAGCACCCCACGCGCCAGCACTGGGTGATCCTCGGCATGTGCTGGTCCGGTTGGCTCTTCGACTTCTACGACCTGATGCTGTTCTCGTTCCTGCTCGTGCCCATCCAGCAGTCACTGGGCGTGAGCGAGACGGCGCTCGCGCTGCTGCTCGGCACCTCGCTCGCGGCCACTGCGCTGGGGGGCATCGCATTCGGCGCGCTGGCGGATCGCTTCGGCCGGCGCAGCGTGCTGTCGTGGACCATCCTGGTGTACTCGCTCGGCACCTTCCTGTGCGGGATGTCGGGCGGCGTCGGGTCGCTGCTCATCGCGCGGATCGTCACGGGGCTCGGCGTCGGCGGCGAGTGGGCGACGGGGCAGACGCTGATCGGCGAGACGTTCTCCCCGCAGACGCGCGCGCGCTATGCGGCACTGATGCAGACCGGCGCACCGCTCGGCATCGCGCTCGCGGCGCTGATGGGCGGCTTCGCCGCCCCCGCGTTCGCGAACCAGCTGGGCCCTGACTGGGGATGGCGGGCGTGCTTCTTCCTCTCGGCGCTGCCGGCGCTGATGGTGGTGGTGATCCGCTCGTCCATGCCCGAATCCGACGTCTGGCTGGCGCAGCGTGCCTCGGGCCACGCAGCGGAGCGCGGCCGGTTCGCCGAGCTGCTCTCCGACCCGGCGTTGCGCCGCAAGTTCGGGCTCGCGCTCCTGCTCGCGCTCACCGGCATGTCCGCCTACTGGTTCACCTACACCTGGCTGCCGAAGTATCTCTACGACCAGCTCTCGCTCTCGATGGCGAAGTCGGGCGCATGGCTGCTGGTGACCCAGGCGGGCGGCTTCCTCGGCTACCTCGGCTTCGGCGTCGTTGCGGACCGGCTCGGACGCCGCATCGCCTACAGCGGCTTTTCGCTGGTCTGGGCGATCGGCCTGCTCGCCGTCACGCTGTTCTGGGGCGCGATCGCCGCCTGGCCCGCGCTCACGCTCGCGTTCATGTTCCTGGTGGGCATCGGCACGGGCAGCTTCTCCGGCTACGGGCCGATCTTCACCGAGCTGTTTCCGACCCGCGTGCGCAACACCGCGATGGGCACGGCCTTCAACCTCGCGCGCGGCGTGCAGTTCGTGACTCCGTTCGCGATCGCGCGCATCGCCACGCGCTACGGGTTGGCCGGCGGAATCTCGCTCGCGGCGTTCTTCGCGCTGTTCACCGGCGCGTGGGTGTGGCTGCTGCCGGAGACGCGGGGAACGAAGGTGAGCGCGGATTGAGCACGGAGATGCGGCCCGCCGTCGCGGCCGACGCGCCGAGCGTGCGCGCGCTCGTCCGCGCGGCGTACGCGAAGTGGATCCCGCGGATCGGCCGCGAGCCTCGACCGATGACGGCCGACTACGAGCGCGCGATCCGCGAGCACGAGCTCACGCTGCTCTTCGTGGATGGGGAGCTCGCGGCGCTGCTCGAGCTGGTGCCACACGCGGATCACGTCTTCATCGAGAACGTCGCGGTCCTGCCCGAGCGCCAGGGTCAGGGTCTCGGCCGCCGGCTGCTGGCCCATGCCGAAGACCAGGCAAGGAGACGGGACCTCGACGAGGTTCGCCTCGAGACCAACGCTGCGATGAAAACGAACGTCGCGGTCCTGCCCGAGCGCCAGGGTCAGGGTCTCGGCCGCCGGCTGCTGGCCCATGCCGAAGACCAGGCAAGGAGACGGGACCTCGACGAGGTTCGCCTCGAGACCAACGCTGCGATGAACACGAACGTCGCGCTCTACCGATCGCTCGGCTATCGCGTCGACCGCGAAGAGCCGTACCTGGGCGGCCGAGCGATCCACATGAGCAAACGGCTCGAGACCTGACACAATCCGTCGATGACCTGGCCAGCGGGATTCCTGTGGGGCACCGGTGCGTCCTCCACGCAGTGCGAGGGCGCGGCGCCTGCGTCGGATTGGTGGCACTGGGAGCGCGTGGGACGGGCTCCGCTCTCGGGTGACGGGAACGGCTTCGCGCGGCGCTACGCGGAGGACTTCCGGATCCTCGCCGAGCTCGGGCTGCGGCACCACCGGCTGTCGCTCGAGTGGGCGCGGCTCGAGCCCGAGCCCGGGGTTCACGACGCGGCTGCAGTCAGTCACTATCGCGACGTCCTCACCGCGGCGCGCGCGGCCGGCATCATTCCCTGGGCCTGCCTGCACCACTTCACGCTGCCGCGCTGGTTCGCGGACGCGGGCGGATTCCTGGTCGAGTCGAACCGCACCGAGCGCTGGCGCCGGCACGTCGACTTCGTCGCCGAGACCTTCGGCGACCTGGTCGGCGGGTGGAAGCCGGTGAACGAGGCCAACATCTACGCGCACGTCGCGTACCGGAGCGGCGGCTTTCCGCCGGGCCACAAGGATCCGGGCGAGGCCGCGATCGCATCCGAGGCGATCCATCTCGCGGCGGCGGAGGCCGCGCTGCGCCTCCGGCAGACCGGTGCGCCGGTGGCCTCGATCTTCGCGCTCTCCGCGCTCGTCGCGCAGGACGACGAGCCCGCCACTGCCACGCGACTCAGCCGGCTGCGAGAGTCGCTCTGGAGCCCGGGCATCGGCCTCTTCCGCGACGGCGTGCTGCGCGTGCCGGGCCGTCCGCCGCTCGAGCGCGCCGATCTCGCGCGTTCGTTCGACCTGCTCGGCTTCTCGTACTACGCTGGCCTCGGCGTGCGCGCGGGGGGGATCGCGCTCCACCCGCCCGACGCGCAGGTGTCGCCGCTGGGCTACGGCATCTGGCCCGACGGGCTCGCCGTCGTGCTCGACGAGCTGCACGCCGCGCTCCCCGGCACGCCGCTGCTCGTCGCTGAATTCGGCGTCGGCACCGACGACGACGCGCTGCGCGCGCGCTACCTGGAGCGCGGGCTCGCGCTCACCCGCGGCGCGCTCGCGCGGGGCATCGACGTCCGCGGCTTCTTCTACTGGACCGCCGTGGACAACTACGAGTGGCTGCACGGCTTCGACGTGCGCTTCGGGATCATCGACCGGGAGCGAAAGGTGCGCGAGAGCGCGCGAGTACTGCAGCGTGCACAGGAGTCACCTTCATGAGACAGGTCGCCGTCGTCTCCTACTGTCGCACGGGCATCGCGAAGGCCGGGCGCGGGGCGCTCAACCAGACGCACGGCATTCCGCTGACGGCGCACGTGCTGCGCAACGCCGTGACCCGCGCGGGTGTCGACCCCACCGAGGTCGAAGACGTGGTGGTCGGCTGCGGGCTCCCCGAAGGCGCGACCGGCCACAACGTGGCGCGGAATGCGGCGCTCGAGGCCGGCTTCGGCAACGAGGTGCCGGGAATGACGATCAACCGCTACTGCGGCTCCGGCCTCAGCGCGGCCTCGATCGCCGCGAACCGGATCGCGGCGGGCGAGGCGAAGATCATCGTCGCCGGCGGCGTGGAGAGCATCAGCGTCACCCAGGCGAACTTGAACCTGAAGGGCTTCTTCTACCCGCCGCTGCAGGCGCGCATGCCCGCGGTGTGGTGGACGATGAACCAGACCGCCGACTACGTGGCCAGGAAGTACGGGATCTCGCGCGAGGCACAGGACGCGTATGTGGTGCGCAGCCAGCAGCGCGTGGCGGCCGCGACGGCCGCGGGAAAGTTCGCGCAGGAGATCGTGCCGTTCGCGACCACCATGCGGGTCACCGACAAGGTCACGAAGGAGAGTCGCGACGTGGCGGTCACGCTCGACCACGACGAAGGGCCGCGTCCCGACACCACGCTCGAGGCGCTCGCCAGGCTGCCGCCGGTGTACGAAGGAGGCACGACCACCGCGGGGAATGCGTCGCAGCTCTCGGACGGCGCGGCGGCCGTCGTGATGATGGACGCCGACGAGGCGAGCCGGCGCCGTCTCCCGATCCTGGGTCTGTTCCGCGGCATGCAGCTCGCGGCAGTGGCCCCGGAGGAGATGAGCATCGCGATCGCGCCCGCGATCCGGAAGATCCTCGAACACCACAGCCTGGCGATGGCGGACGTCGACCTGTGGGAGCTGCACGAGGCCTACGCCGTGACCACGCTCTACAACCAGGTGCAGCTCGAGACTCCCTGGGAGATCACCAACGTGAACGGCGGAGCGGTGCCGCTCGGGCACCCGTACGGCATGTCGGGCGTCCGCTACCTGGGCTCGACGTTGCTCGAGCTCGGCCGACGCCGCAAGCGCCGCGCGGTGGTCGGCGTGTGCACAGCGGGCGGCATGGCGACCGCCGCCTTCCTCGAGAGCGCGTGACCGGCGCCCGCTAGCGCCAGCGCTTCACGCGCTCGGGGAAGTCGCGGAAGCCGATCCGCTTGCAGAAGTCGCGCAGCTCCGGACGCGCGCCGCGCCATTCGAGCTCGTCGAGTGACTCGCGCAGCGGCACGTCGGTGCGCAGCGTGGCGAGCCGCTTGTAGAGCAGCGCCTCGTCGCGGCGGCTGGCCAGCGTCGCCGCGAGCTTGTCGGCGCCGCGCACGCGCACGCTCCAGCTCGCGGCCGAGTCCGGGATCGCCTCGATCGTGCCGTAGCGCTCGAGCACCGCCGCGGCGGAGCGCGCGCCCCAGCCGGGCAGGCCGGGATAGCCGTCGGCCGAGTCGCCCACCAGTGCGAGCCAGTCGGGGATCGACCGCGGCGGCACGCCGTACTTCGCGCGCACGCCTTCCTCGTCGAGCGTCTGCTTGCGCCGCCGGTCGAGCATCACCACCTGCCGCCCGCGCACGCACTGAGCGAGATCCTTGTCCGGCGTCGCGATGAACACTTGCTCGGCGGCGTCCGCGAATCTCGCCGCGCCGGCTGCGAGCGCGTCGTCGGCCTCGAACTCGACCATCGGCCAGACCACGAGCCCCAGCGCCGCCATCGCCTCTTCCACCAGCGGGAACTGGGCGAGCAGCGTCTCGTCCACGCCTTCTTCCGTCTTGTAGCCCGCGTAGAGCTCGTTGCGGAAGGAACGGATCACCTGGTCGGTCGCGCAAGCGACGTGGGTCGCCCCTTCCTGCTGCACCAGATAGGCGAGCGTCGCGAGCACGCCGCGGGTCGCGCCCACCTCCTGGCCGTCCGGGGCCTTTGCGGGCGGCACCGCGAACCAGGCGCGGAACAGCTCGTAGGTGGCGTCGACCAGGTGGATGGTGGGGCGGGCGGAGGGCACCCCTCCATCCTAGATCGGACGAGTCACTCGCGCAGGAACAACGTCCCCGAGCTCCGATTCCGTGAGGGCTGGAATGGGTCGGCCTGCTCGATGCAGAAGGCGCCTGCCTCATTGCGGGCTTCGGGTCGGTTTGGGCCCTCGCCTGCGCCGATCGCGCTCGCGCCAGGACCGCGGTGCCGTGCTCGGACGACTCACCCGAAGCGACTCGGCGCCACACCCTGCCCCGGCCCCCGGACTCCCCGTGGCTTCGATGTGTTTCGCAGGCGGCATGGCGATTGCGTTCGAACGCACCATGGTTCGCGGTGTAGGCGCCGTGCTTGCCGTTGCGCTGCTCGCATGCCACGCCGACTCGCATGACGTCATCCTGGTCGGGACCGTCGAGCGCACCCTGATCGACCTCGTCTCTCCGGCTTCGGAACGCATCACGGCGATCGAAGTGGAGCGCGGGAGCCACGTGCGGGCTGGCGAGGTCGTCGTCCGCCTGGATCCAACCTTCGCGCTGGCCGACCTCGCAGTCGCCGAGGCCGAGCTGGCGGGTGCTCGTACCTCCTCCAGCATCGCGGGCTCCGACTTCGATCGAGCCACCGCGCTGCATCAGAGCAACGTGATCTCTCGGGAGCAGCTCGACCGCGCGCGCCTGGCCCGCGACGAGGCAGCGACGCGACTGTGGGCGGCCGAAGCGCGCGTCGCGGCGATGCGCAAGCGGACCTCCGACCTCACGCTGGTCGCCCCCGTCGACGGGGTCGTGGACCAGTTGCCCTTCGACACAGGCGAACGCGTGCCCACCGGCGCCGTGCTGGCCGTGATTCTGCGGGACGGCCCACCCTGGGTGCGGGTCTGGCTGCCGGAGCGCACGTTTGCCCGGGTCGGCCCGGGTACCGAGATGCGAGTGAGCGTCGACGGAGTCTCCGAGCTCCATGGGCACATCCTCGACATCGCGCGCGAGCCGGAGTTTACGCCCCACTTCGCGCTCACCGAGTACGAGCGTGCATATCTCGTCTACGAAACCCGCGTCGTGCTCGACGACGCGCCAGCGTCGTTGCGAGCGGGCGCTCCGGCGCGGATCGCCTTGCGCGTCTCCGGCACGAACGAGGAGGCGCGGAGATGACTGCTCCGGGCCCGGTCGTGGTCGAGACGCGCGGGCTGACGCGCCTCTTCGGCTCCAAAGCGGCGGTCGACGGCGTGGACCTCGACGTCCACCGCGGCGAGATCTTCGGCTTCCTTGGACCCAACGGCTCCGGCAAATCGACTCTTCTGCGGATGCTGCTCGGTCTGCTGCTGCCCTCCGCCGGCACTGCCCGGCTGCTCGGGCTCGAGGTGCCCCGCGACGTCGAGCGGTTGCGCGCCGCCGTCGGCTACATGACACAGCGCTTCTCTCTCTACGAGGATCTCACGGTCTTCGAGAATCTCGACTTCGCCGCGCAGATCTTCGGCGTTGCTGGCCCCCGCAGGCGCCGCCGCGTCGAAGCCGTACTCGCGGAGTCGAACCTCGAGCCCTACCGCCTTCTGCGCGCGGCGATGCTGTCGGGCGGCTGGAAACAGCGGCTCGCGCTCGCGGCCTCCACCATTCACGAGCCGGAGCTGCTCGTGCTCGACGAGCCGACCGCCGGGGTCGATCCACAGAGCCGCCGCGACTTCTGGGCGAAGCTCTTCGCGCTCGCGGCATCCGGGACGACGGTGCTCGTCTCCACGCACTACATGGACGAAGCCGTGCGCTGCCACCGGATCTGCATGCTCCGGGACGGCCAACGCGCGGCGCTGGGTCCGCCGCGCGAACTGGCGCGAGCCTTGGAGGGCCGCGTGATCGACGTCCACTGCGAGCGCGTGAGCGAGGTGATCGACGCGCTGCGAAGCGCGCCCCACGTCGCGAGCCTGACCCAGCTCGGCGCGACGGCCCATGCACTGCTCGCGCGTAGTGCTCCATCCGCAGCCGATGTCGCGCGCACGCTCCGAGGTTTCCTCGACAGCCATGGCCACCGCGAAGCGGTCGTGGAGCCGAGCCGCGCGAATCTCGAGGACGTCTTCGTCGCGCTCTTGCTCGGGGAGCGGCTCGACGTCGAGCCAGGAAGACCGCGATGAGACGCGTGCTGGCCTCACTGCTCCGCATCCGCGCGATGGCCCAGAAGGAGCGTCGCCAGCTCGTGCGCGATCGCCTGACGCTCGCGATGATCGTGGGCATCCCGGCGCTGCAGCTCGCACTGTTCGGGTACGCCGTGAATCTCGACGTCCGGCACGTTCCGACCGCCGTGGTCGACGCCGCTTCCAGCGAGCGCTCGCGTCGACTCGTCGGTGAGCTCGAGGCGACTCAGACCTTCGACGTCACGCGGAGTATCGGTTCGGTCGCCGAGGGAATCGCGCTCCTGGAAGCGAGCAAGGTGGGCGCGGTGGTGGTGATCCCACCCGATCTCGATCGGCGGCTAGAGCGTGGTCGCGGCGCCGAGATCTCCATCCTCGCCGACGGGAGCAACCCGACGATAGCCGCCGCCGTCGCGGAGTCCGGTGAGGGCCTCGGCGCACGGCTCTCCACCCGCTACAGACCGTTCGCCAACGAGTCGGGCAGCGGTGCACTTCGCGCACCACCCGGGTATGGCGAACGCGTCGAAGCCGCGCCCGATGTCGTGCGGCCGGAACCGATGCGGATTGCGGTGATCCCGTTCTACAACCCAGAGCGCCGCACCGCAGTGTTCATCGTTCCCGGCCTCGTCGGCGTGATCCTCACCATGACGCTGCTGCTCATGACCGCTCTCGCCGTCGTGCGCGAGCGCGAGCGCGGAACCTTCGAGTTCCTGATCGCGACGCCGGTCCAACGCACGGAAGTGATGGTCGGAAAGGTCGTGCCGTATCTCGCCGTCGGGTTCGTGCAGATGGAGCTCATCCTGGGTCTGGGGTGGCTGCTCTTCGACGTCCCTATCCAGGGATCTGCGCTTTCGTTCGCCCTCGCCTCGCTGCCGTTCATCGCGGCGATGTTGGCGATGGGAGTGCTGATCTCGGCGGCGGCGAACAACCAGTTTCAGGCCATGCAGCTGACGCTCTTTTTCTTCCTGCCGTCGATGCTGCTTTCGGGTTTCATGTTCCCATTCGAGGCGATGCCCCGTCCGGCGCGGTGGATCGGGGAGCTTCTGCCACTCACCCACTATCTGAGGGTCAGCCGCGGAATACTGCTCAAGAGCGCGACGGCGGAAGAGCTCTGGGGCGAGGTGGCCGCCTGCGCGGCCTTCGTCGTCGCGGCGCTCGGCATCGCCGCCGGGACCTTCCGCAAGCGACTCGGCTGAGGACTTGGAGAGGTGACGCGTTCATGCACCACGAGTACGACCCGCCGCTTCTCTGACGATCTTCTTGCTCTCCGGCTGGCTGGCTCGGCATTATCCGACGATCGCGCGGCGGCGCGCCGCGAAGTACTGCTCCCCCGGAGGTGAACGGTCGTGAACTTGCCGCCCGAGCTCACGAGCCTCGCCGAGTTGGCTCTGGATCTCCGCTGGACCTGGAGCCACGCGGGCGACTGGCTGTGGGGCTCCATCGACGCGGAGAGCTGGGACGCCACTCGCAATCCCTGGTTCGTGCTCCAGAATGCCAGTCGCGAGCGTTTGGACCAGCTCGCGCGGGACGCCAAGTTCAAGAGCGCGGTGGCGAGGCTCGACGAGGAGAGGCGCGAGCACCTGGCAGGGGACTCGTGGTGCTCGCGCTGCGTTCCAGCGTTCGACAGCCTCGTCGCCTACTTCAGCATGGAGTTCGGCCTGGGCGAGACGGTGCCGCTGTACGCAGGCGGACTCGGGATCCTGGCCGGGGACTTCCTCAAGTCCGCGAGTGATCTGGGCCTGCCGGTCGTCGGCATCGGGCTCCTGTTCCAGGAGGGCTACTTCCGGCAGTCCGTGGAGCGGGATGGCCAGCAGCACGAGCGCTACCCGTACAACGATCCCGCCACGCTTCCGATCCAACCGGTGTCGTCGCGCGATGGCAAATGGCTGCGCGTCGCGCTCGACGTCGACGGCCGGAAGATCCATGTGAAGGCCTGGGTCGCGCGCGTCGGCCGCGTGAATCTGTACCTGCTCGACACGAACGACCCGCTGAACGGCGCGGCGGACCGCGGCATCACCGCCAAGCTGTACGGAGGCGGCTCGGAGACGCGCTTCCTACAAGAGCTCGTCCTCGGGGTCGCCGGGTTCCGGCTGCTCGACAGCCTCGGTCTGAGGGTGAGCGTCGTCCACATGAACGAGGGACACGCCGCATTCGCCGTGATCGAACGGGCGTGGAGCTTCATGCAGCGCGAGGGAGTCTCCTTCCGCGAGGCGCTGTGGGCGACGCGCGCGGGAAACGTCTTCACTACGCACACGCCGGTGGCGGCGGGATTCGACCGCTTCGAGCCGGAGCTCGTGGAGCGAATCCTCATCGCGCCATCGGGCTGCTTCCCCGACCTGGGCATCGGGACGACCGACTTCATCGCGCTCGGGCAGGCCTCGGAGGCGAGCGAGCCCTTCAACATGGCCTACCTCGCGCTGCGAGGGTCAGGGTTCGTGAACGGGGTCAGCCGACTGCACGGCGAGGTCAGCCGGCGGATCTTCGCGCCGCTCTTCCGGGGCTGGCCAGAGCGCGAGATCCCCATCGACCACGTCACGAACGGCGTGCACGTGCCTTCCTGGGACTCCGCCGAAGCGGACCGTCTCTGGACCGCCGCCTGCGGGAAGGAACGCTGGCGAGGCTCTGTCGACGAGCACGAGCCGCTCATCTCGGCACTGAGCGACGAGTCGCTCTGGTCGATGCGCTCCGAGCAGCGCTCACGGCTGGTCGCCTATGCCCGGCGGCGCCTCGAGACCCAGCTCGTTCGGCGAGGCGAGCTGGGTGCCCCGGCGGTCGCGCGCCGCGCTCTCGATCCAGGCGCGCTCACGCTCGGGTTCGCGCGCCGCTTCGCTGAGTACAAACGCCCGACCTTGCTGTTGCGCGACCCGGAGCGCTTCTGCCGATTGCTCGGCGACGCCTCCCGGCCGGTCCAGATCGTCGTCGCAGGCAAGGCGCACCCCGCGGACGAGGAAGGCAAGCGCATGGTCGCCGAATGGATCCGGTTCGCCGGTCTTCCCGAGGTCCGGCCTCGCGTCGTCTTCCTCGAGGACTACGACATCGCGCTCGCGGAAGAGCTCACCCAAGGGGTCGACGTCTGGATCAACACACCCAGGCGCCCGTGGGAGGCGTGTGGAACCAGCGGAATGAAGGTGCTCGTGAACGGCGGCCTGAACCTGTCCGAGCGCGACGGCTGGTGGGACGAGGCCGCCTCGGCAGAAGTCGGGTGGAGCCTCGCCGACGGCTCCGACGAGCTGGCGGCCGAGCATCTCTACGCACTGCTCGAGCGCGAGATCGTGCCGGAGTTCTACGAACGCGACGATCGCGGCCTTCCCCGACGGTGGCTGGCGCGCATTCGCGCGAGCATGTCGCGGCTCGCGCCACAGTTCAGCGCCAACCGCATGCTGGCTGAGTACCTGGAGCAGATCTACTCCCCCGCTGCGGACGCGCATGCACGCCGGACCGACGACAAAGCACGCCATGCCAGAAAGCTGGCGCAATGGCAGGAGGACATCATCCGCGCGTGGAGCGAGGTCCGATTCGGCGAGCTCGAAACCGAGGTGGCCGGCGACAAGCTGAGCGTGCGCGCCACCGTCGAGCTCGGCCAGCTCGGCGGAGAGGAGGTCCAGGTCGAGCTCTATGCGGATCCGAGCGGCGACTCTCCGGCGCTTCGCGTCCCGATGAGGCGCTGCGCGGAGAGTCTCGCCTCGGGACCGGCCGTGTTCGGCTGCACGGTCCGAACCTCGCGCCCGGCATCCGCCTTTACGCCGCGCGCGAGGCCATTCCATCCAGACGCTCGCCTGCCGCTCGAGCTGCCGCTCGTGACTTGGCAGCGATGATCAAGCGAGAAGCCGCCTCAGGTCGCGGAGCGAAGAACCACTGCGACAAGCTCGCACCGCTCGATGAGGACGAGGCGAAGGAATTCGACGCGATGGCGAACATGCATCGCGGCCTCGCGAAGTAGGGCCTCGCCGCACGGGCCTCGGTCGGCGACGCCGGCGTCCCTCCGGTGCCTCGCAGAGACCTGATCTGTGCTAACAGGGTCCCGCGATGCGCTGCTCGAAGTGCCGCGCCGAGAACCTCGACGACGCCCGCTTCTGCGAGGCGTGCGGCACGCCGCTCGAGGCCCCCTGCCCCAGCTGCGGGACGCGCAACCGGCCGGCGGCGCGCTTCTGCCGCAAGTGCCGCGCGCCGCTCGGCGAATCCGTGGACTCTGCGAGCCCGGCCTCCTACACGCCCCGCCATCTGGCGAGCAAGATCCTCACCTCGCGCAGCGCGGTCGAGGGCGAGCGCAAGCAGGTCACCGTGCTGTTCGCCGACGTGCGGGGATCGCTCGAGCTCGCGGAGCAGGTCGATCCCGAGGAGTGGCACTCCATCATGGAGCGCTTCTTCGCGATCCTGACCCAGCACGTGCACCGCTTCGAGGGCACGATCAACCAGTACACCGGCGACGGCATCATGGCGCTGTTCGGAGCGCCCATCGCCCACGAGGACCACGCGCAGCGCGCCTGCTTCGCGGCGTTGTCCATGCGCGACGACCTGCGGCTCTACGCCGACGAGCTGCGGATGCGCCGGGGGTTCAACTTCTCGGTGCGCATGGGCATGAACTCGGGCGAGGTCGTGGTCGGGAAGATCGGCGACGACCTGCGCATGGACTACACCGCGCAGGGTCACGCCGTCGGCCTCGCGGCGCGGATGGAGCAGCTGGCCCAGCCTGGCACAGTGCTCCTCACCGCGAACACGGGCAGGCTCGTCGCCGGCTACTTCGCGCTGCGGGATCTCGGCGTGTCGAGCGTGAAGGGCGTGAGCGATCCGCTCCACGTGTTCGAGCTCGAGGGGCTCGGGTCGCTCGCCACCCGCTTCGACCTGAGCCGCGCACGCGGCCTGTCGCGCTTCGTCGGTCGCGGACGCGAGACCGGGCTGCTCGAGGCGGCGCTCGCGCGCACCCTCGCCGGCGAGGGCCGCATCGTCGGCATCGTCGCGGAGGCAGGCTCGGGCAAGAGCCGTCTCTGCCACGAGTTCGCGCAGCGCTGTCGCAGCCGGGGAATCGAGGTGCTGACCGCGTCCGCCGTGCCGCAGGGTCAGTCCGCTCCGTTCCAGCCGGTGCTGCAGATCCTGCGCGGCCTGTGCGGGGTGGGCGAGCGCGACGGCGCCGAGCAGGCCCGGACGAAGGTCGCCGGCGCGCTCCTGCTGCGCGACGAGAAGTTCCGCGACGACCTGCCGTTCCTGTTCGAGTTCCTCGGCATCGCCGAGAGCACCCAGCCACGCCCGCGGATGGAGCCAGAGCTCGTGCAGCGGCGGCTGTTCGGCGTGATCCGCAAGCTGATCGGGACCCGCCAGCAGGCGGGCCCCGCGGTGCTCGTGTTCGAAGACCTGCAGTGGATGGATGGAGCGAGCTCCGCGGCGCTGAAGGACCTGGTCGAGGCGGTGCCGGCGACGCGGACGCTCTTGCTCGTCAACTTCCGTCCCGAGTATCAGGCCGCGTGGATGCAGAGCGCGAACTATCAACGGGTCGCCCTCGAGCCCTTGAGCCACGAGGCGGTGACGGCGCTGCTCGCGGAGCTGCTGGGGCCAGATCCTTCGCTGACGGAGCTGGCGGCCCGGATCCAGACGCGCGCCGGGGGGAATCCCTTCTTCGTCGAGGAGATCGTCCAGACGCTGATCGAGTCCGGCTCGCTCGAAGGAGCCCGCGGCGCCCATCGCGCGGCGCGCGCGGTGACCGACGCCCTGCTTCCGCCCACCGTGCAGGCAGCGCTCTCCGCGCGGATCGACCGGCTGTCGGAGCTCGAGAAGGACGTGCTCCAGGCGGCTGCGGTGATCGGGACCGATTTCGCCGAGTCACTGCTCCAGCGCGTCGCGGAGCGACCGGAGATCGACGTGGCCGGCGCGCTCGGGGCGCTCGTCGATGCCGGGTTCATGGTCGAGATCCTCTCCGGCGCCGAGCCCGCGTTCGAGTTCAAGCACCCGCTGACGCAGGAGGTGGCGTACCGCTCACAGCTCGGAGAGCGCCGCACCCGCCTGCACGCGCGCGCTGCGCGGGCGATCGAGGCGCTCTCGGCCGATCGCCTGGACGAACAGGCCGCGATCCTCGCCGAGCACTGGGAGCGCGCCGGCGATGCGCTCGTGGCCGCGCGCTGGCACCAGCGCGCCGCAGCGTGGGTGAGCCTGCGGGACCGGGGCGAGATGCTGCGCCACTGGCAGCGAGTCCGCGCGCTGCTCGACTCCGTTCCCCGCACCGGGGACACGCTGCGCACGCGCGTCGACGCACGCGTGCAGATCCTCCACAACTCGCTCTTCCTGAACCGCGTCGGCGGCGACTCGGAGGTCGTCTTCCGCGAGGGGATGGAGCTCGCGTCGGAGCTGGGAGATCCGATCCTTCCCGTCTGGCTGTTGGCGGAGTACGGCATGGCACAGCTGCAGGTCGGCGCGCTCGACAAGGCGAACACGCTGGTGCGCGACGCCCTCCGGCGCGCCGGCGCTGCACTCGATCCGGTGCTCGATCTCGCGATTCACGTCGCGCTGGTGTGGGTGCTCTTGCAGTCGGGAAAACTGCACGAGGCGGTGCAGGCGAGCGACGAGGCCGAGCGCCTGTCGGGCGGCGATCCGGACGTGGGCGCACCGCTGCTCCGCTTCAGCCCGTGGGGCAGCATCCTCTGCCTGCGCGCCGCTGCGCTGGCGTTCCTGGGCCGCACCGAAGAGGCCACGGCAGCGATCGACCGCGCGGTAGCGATCGGCGAACGCCGCGGCGACGTGGAGGTGCTGGCCTGGGCGCACTCCTGGGGCGTGCAGGTCTCCTGGATCTCGGGGGACTTCGCCCGCGCGGCGCTCCACGGCGAGCGCGCGATCGAGGTCGCCGAGATCGCGGGGAGCGTCGGCATCCGCGCCGCCTGCTTCGTCGCGCGAGCGCGCGCGCTGCTCTTGAACGAGCGGCCCGCGGAAGCTGCGGAAGCGCTCGCGCGGGCTCGCGCGCTGTTCGGCCTGGCCGACACCGATACGGTGATCGAGCCGACCTATACATCGGCCGTCGCACGCGCAGCACTGGCGCTGGGCGACCTCGAGCGCGCGCGCACCGCAGCCGAGGAGGCGGTCCGGCGCGCAGGCGAATCTCCCTCGATCGAGGTCGACGCCCGCCTCACCCGCGCGCAGGTCCTGGCGGCCATCGACCCGCATGCGAGAGACCAGGTCGACGCGGACCTCGCCCGGGCGAGCGAGCTCGTCGAATCGATGCATGCGCGAGGTCTCGCACGCCTGGTGGAAGAGGCCTCGCAAGTGACTCGCATGGTGTAGACTCCCTCGCGGTGCGGGGAGCCATGGCGATCCATCGGGCGGGGACCGGGTGAGCAGCTTGGCTCACCATCCGGTCCTACTCCTCGCCGTCTCCGTCCCGGTCCTCTGGCTCTCGACCTGGATCGGGGCGGTGCTGTCGAGGCGGCTGCGGACCGAGCTCGAGTCGGCCCACGACGACTTCACGGTCGTCCAGGGCGCCACGCTGACGCTGCTCGCGCTGATCGTCGGCTTCACGTTCTCGATGGCGGTCACCCGCTACGACCAGCGCAAGAACTACGAGGAGGCGGAGGCGAACGCGATCGGCACGGAGTTCGTCCGCGCCGACCTGCTGCCGCCCGCCGACGCAGCCAAGGTGCGGGCGCTGCTGCTGCAGTACCTGGGGCAGCGGATCCTGTACTACACCGCTCAGGACCCGCACGAGCTCGAGCAGGTCGACTCACGGACGGCGACCCTGCAGAAGGAGCTCTGGTCCGCGGTGGTGGCTCCCGGTCTGGCTCAGCCGACCGTCGTGTCGGCTCTCGCGGTCGCCGGCATGAACGACGTGCTGAACTCGCAGGGCTACACCACGGCCGCGTGGCTGAACCAGATTCCGGAAGGCGCATGGCGCATGATGGTGGTGATCGCGGTCTGCTCCACCTTGCTGATCGGCGTCGGAGCACGCGACACCCGGGTGGGCCGAGGTCTGTTCGTGGTGCTCCCGGCGATTCTCAGCATTGCGTTCTTCCTGATCGCCGACATCGACAGTCCGCGCTACGGCGTCATTCGCGTGGTTCCGCAGAACCTCGAGCTGTTGCTGCCCTGGATGACGGGCCGGTAGCTCAGCGCGCGGCGTCGACGACGTGTCCCCACACGGATAGATGTCGCGCGGCGATGGGGAAACCCGGAAATCGCGCGTTCGAGAACCCGGCGTCCCGAAAGGCGCGGGTCAGCTCCGCCTTCGAGTACAGGTTCGAGCGCCACCAGCGTCCGATCAGAGGGCGCGTGAGCGGGTTGCGCCGCGTGATGAAGAGGACCAGGCGGCCATTCGCTCCGAGCCGTCTGCGCAGGCCGGCCAGCGCTTCGCAGAAGCGCCCTCGTGGCACGTATTCCAGCATCGATGCCGTGACGATCAGGTCGTAGTCCGTCCAGGTGTGGGGCAAACTTTCGAGCGCGAGCACGTCAGCCCGTGCGGTCTCGACGTTCGCGATTCCGCGCCGTGCCAGCACGCCACGAAAGTGCTCGATCATCGCGGGCGTCAGGTCGAAGGCATGCATCGAGGAAGCATCGAGGCCGCGGCGGGCGAGCGCGCCGAGCAGCGCGAGCGTGACCGCGCCGGTGCCACATCCGGCGTCCAGGATCCGCAGCCCGCTGCGGAGCTCCGGGTCGTGCGCGAAGAATGCGCGCAGCCCCTGCGGGTAGCGCACGAGCCGGATGAAGCGGGCGTACGTCTCGTGGCGTTCAGTGAACAGCGCCACCGGATCGGGCGTCGCAACGAAGCTCACGGCCAGGCACAGTAACACCCGCGCAGCGCCACGTTGGACGATCCCGCGCACGTGCGCCGGCGTTCCAGCGACCGCGTTGGAAGTTGGACGGCAGGCGTGCTATCGGGGATCCCGTGCGCGCACGAATCGCGATTCTATTGCTCGCCCTCGTCCTGGCACCGATTGCGGCCGGGGCGGGCGAGTCCGCGACACGGCGGTCCTGTTGCCCGGCTCGAACTACGGCGCCGCCCGCCCGTGGAACCCCCTGCCAGCAGCTCGCCTCGACTCCGTGCTGCAGCCAGCTCGGGATCCCGGCTGCTGCGAGCGGCGACCCTCCGACGCCGTTCTTACTCTCGCCCTTGCCCCTCCCCGCTGCTCCCCTCCGCCCGGACGTCGCTCTGAGGGGGCTGCGCATCCGGCCGGAATCGCCGGCTCTCGCGCCGCTGGCGAAGACCTGCGTCCTGCTGATCTGATCCGACACTTTTCTGTGTAGGAATCAGGTCGCGGTTTGCGAACGGAAGGTCCGGCGCATCCCCGCGCCCGGCAGCGGAGCTCTCCGATGTCGACTCAGGGCATCCGGGCGTGTGCCTTGCACGCCCTCGCCATCGTCTCGTGTGCATGTGTTTCGACGGAGCAGCGCGAGCACTACGCCGCATTGCGCGACCGACTCGTCGCCGCTCCGCCAGCCGCGTCCGCCGCCGCGCTGGACCCGCTCGAGCACTCTCCCGAGCTGTCGCGTTCGGCGCTGGTCGAACTGGTGCTGGCACGCAATCCGGGGATCGACGCGGCCCGCGCAGCGGCCCGCGCGGCACTCGCGCGCTGGCCGCAGGAGAGCGCTCTTCCCGATCCGATGTTCGGCTATGGCCTGCGCCCGCAGTCGCTGGCCTCGAGCGAGGTCCATCCTGGAAACGACTTCGAGCTCTCCCAGGGTCTCCCGTTCCCGGGAAAGCTCGAGCTGCGCGGCGAGCGAGCGCTGTCGGAGGCCGATGCCGCCGAGAGCGGGCTCGCTTTGGAGAGGGTACGGCTCGCTTCCGTGACCTCGATCGCATTCGACGAGTACTGGCTTTCCGAGCGCGCCCGCGAGACGAACGCTCACCAGCGCGCGCTGCTCGCGCACGCCCGTGAAGTCGCGCTCTCGCGCTACGCGGCGGGGACTGGCGAGCAGCAGGATGCGCTGGCGGCCGAGACGGAACAGGCGATGCTCGAGCATCGCGCGATCGAGCTCGACGTGGAGCGCAGCGTCGCCGTCGAGCGAATCAACGTCCTGCTGGACCGTCCGCCCCAGCTCGAGCTGCCCCCGCCGCCGCTCGATCTCGAGCCCCCTGCGGAAGAGTCGAACCTGGACGTTGCCACCCTCGTCGCGCGGGCGCTCGAACGGCGCCCTGAGCTCCGCGCGCTCCAGGCGGAAGTCCGCGCGCGCGAGAGCGAAGTCGCGATCGCGCGCCGCGACTTCCTGCCCGATTTCACGGTGCGCGCGGGCTACGACAGCACCTGGCAGGAGGTACCGCTCCGCCCCCTGGTCGGATTCGAGCTGAACCTTCCGCTGCAGCTCGAGCGCCGCCGCGCGGCGCTCGAGGAAGCCGACGCCCAGCTGGCGCGCGAGAAGAGCCGCCTGCGACGGCTCGAGAACGAGGTCAGCCTGCAGGTCACCGTGGCACTGCAACGCCTGCACGAATCCAGACACCTGCTGGAGCTGTCCGAGTCGCGGCTCGTGCCGGTCGCGCGAGCGCGCGAGAGCTCCGCGCGCGCGGCGTTCAGCGCAGGCCGGATCGCATTCATCGAGCTGACCGAAGCGGAGCGCGCCCTGACCAGCGCCGATCAGTCCGTCTTCGAGGCGCGTGCGGCCTTCTCGCGCCGGGTCGCGGAGCTGGCGAAGGCGGTCGGCAACCTCGCGGGCGCGCCGGACACGGAACCATGAGACGTTCTCTCGTCCGATGGGTCTTCTGCGCGGTCGCGCTCGCAGCATCCTTCTCGGGCTGTGACCGGGGCCGTGATGCGACGCCAACGGGGACGCCGCCGGCCGGAGGCGAGAGCCAGAGCACCCCAGCAGCGCCGGGCGACGACGACCAGATCTCCCACTACACCTGCTCGATGCATCCGTCGGTCCACGAGGCGCATCCGGGCAAGTGCCCGATCTGCGGTATGGATCTCGTCCCGGTCACTCGCGGCCAGGCGAGAAGCGGTGCCGTGCGCATCGAGCCCGCGCGGCTCCAGAAGATCGGAGTGCGCTTCGTGGAGGTCACGCGGGGGCCGCTCGTTCGGACGGTGCGGGCACTCGGTCGAGTGACCTGGGACGAGACCCGGCTCGTCGACGTCGCGCCGAGGATTCGCGGCTTCGTGCGAGACCTGCGCGCGGATTCGCTGGGGGCGCGAGTCGCGAAGGGCGAGACCCTCTTCTCGCTTTACTCTCCCGAGCTCTACGCCGCAGAGGCGGAGTACCTGCAGGCCCGGACCAGCGGCGACGACGCGTTGATCCGGGCGGCGCGGGCACGTCTCCGGCTGTGGGGGGTCGCGGACGCGGAGGTCGCGGCACTCGAGGCGCGCGGCACCCCGCCCGAGGCGGTGCCCCTGCGCTCCCCGGTGAGTGGGTTCGTAGTCGAGAAGGACGTGGTCGAAGGCGCTGCGTTCGAAGCCGGCCAGCGTCTGCTGCGCATCGCGCCGCTCGACCGCGTGTGGGTCGAGGCCGAGCTCTACGCTTCGGACCTGGCAGCGGTCTCCGTCGGCCAGGACGCCACCGTGAGCGCACCCTACCTGCCCGGCCGCACGATGAATGCGAAGGTCGGCTATCTGCTGCCCTCCCTCGCGAGCGGAACGCGCACGGCGCGCGTCCGCCTCGAGCTCGAGAACGGGGACCTGGCGCTCCGCCCCGAGATGTTCGTCGACGTCCTGCTGCGCACCGATCTGGGCCTGCGCGTCCTCGTGCCCACCTCTGCAGTGATCTTCTCCGGAGAGCGCCGGATCGTATTCGTCGAGCGCGCGCCGGGCTTGCTCGAGCCGCGCGCGATCGAGACCGGACTGGCTGGAGAAGACGCGATCGAGGTCACGCGCGGCCTCGAGCCCGGCGAGCGCGTGGTCGCCTCCGGAAACTTCCTGATCGCCGCGGAGAGCCGCGTGCAGTCGCTGCTGGAGCAGTGGTGAGCGGGCTCGTCGCGCGGCTCATCGCGGGTTGCGCACGCAACCGGGTGCTGACGCTCCTCGGTGTCGCTGCGGGCCTCGCCCTCGGCGTCCAGGCCGTGCGCGAGATCCGGCTCGACGCGATTCCCGATCTCTCGGACGTCCAGGTGATCGTCTCCGCCGAGTGGCCCGGCCGGGGCCCTGACCTGGTCGAGGACCAGGTCACGACCCCGGTCTCGAGCGCGCTGCTCTCGGCTCCGCGCGTGCGCTCCGTGCGCGGCCAGTCCTTCTTCGGGCTCTCGCTCGTCTACGTGATCTTCGAGGACGGGACCGACCTCTACTGGGCGCGCAGCCGCGTGCTCGAATACATGGACACCGCCAAAACGCACCTTCCCGAGGGAGTCACTCCGGCGATCGGACCCGACGCTACGGGCGTGGGCTGGGTCTTCGAGTACGCGCTCGTCGATCGCAGCGGCCGCAACGACCTGGCCGAGCTGCGCAGCCTGCAGGATTGGACCCTGCGCTACGCGCTCGCCAGCGTGCCTGGCGTCGCCGAGGTGGCGTCCGTCGGCGGGTTCGTGCGCCAGTACCAGGTGCAGGTCGATCCGGAGCGGCTGCGCGCCTACGGCATTCCGCTGCGCGACGTGGTGGAGGCGGTGCGCGGCTCGAATCAGGACGCAGGGGGCGGGGTGATCGAGGTCGCGGAGCACGAGCAGGTCATCCGCAGCCAAGGCTACGTGAAATCGCTCGGGGATCTCGAGAACGTCCCGCTGCGCAGCGACGCGCGCGGAGCCCCGGTCCTGGTCCGCGACGTCGCCACCGTCGCCTTCGGACCCGACGTGCGCCGCGGCCTGGTCGAGCTGGACGGCGAGGGCGAGGCCGTCGGCGGAATCGTGGTGATGCGCTGGGGAGAGAACGCGCTGGCGGTGATCGACGCGGTGAAGGCGCGGATCGAGTCGCTGCGCGCGAGCCTGCCGCCCGGCGTGGAGATCGTCACGACCTACGACCGCTCCGGCCTGATCCGCGCCGCGGTCGGCACGCTGCGCCGAACCCTGCTCGAGGAGATGGCCGTCGTCTCGCTGGTGATCCTGGTCTTCCTGCTGCACGCGCGCAGCGCGCTGATCCCGATCCTCGTGATCCCGATCGGGATCTCGCTCGCCTTCGTGCCCATGCTCTACCAAGGCCTGAACGCGAACATCATGTCGCTCGGCGGGATCGCCGTCGCGATCGGCGCGATGGTCGACGCAGCGATCATCGTGGTCGAGAACGCGCATCGGCGGCTCGAGAGCTGGGAGACGTCGGGGCGGCCCGGTGACCGGACCGGGGTGATCGTGGGCGCAATGCAGGAGGTGGGCCCGAGCATCTTCTTCGCGCTGCTGGTGATCACGGTGTCGTTCATGCCGATCTTCGCGCTCACCGGCACCGAAGGCCGGCTGTTCAAGCCGCTCGCGTTCACCAAGACCTGGGCGATGGGCTTCGCGGCCGTGCTGTCGGTCACGCTCACGCCAGCGCTGGCGTCGCTCTTGATCCGGGGCCGGATTCGGGGCGAGCACGACAACCCGCTGAACCGCTGGCTCGTGCGCGGCTACGCGCCGGTCGTCCGCTGGGTGGTGCGCCGCCGCGGCCTAGTCGTCGCCGGCGCGCTGCTACTGCTGGCCACCGCCGTTCCGCCGTTCCTCGAGCTCGGATCCGAGTTCATGCCGCCGCTCAACGAAGGCACGCTCCTGTACATGCCGACCGCGCCGCCGGGAATCGCGGTGAGCGAAGCCTCGCGCGTGCTCCAGCTCATGGACCGCGAGCTGCACACGCTGCCGGAGGTGGAGCGCGTGTTCGGCAAGATCGGACGCGCCGAAACTCCCACCGACCCCGCGCCGCTCTCGATGGTCGAGACGGTCGTGCAGCTCGCGCCGCGCGAGCGCTGGCGCCCGGGTCTGACCTGGGAATCGCTGGTCGGCGAGCTCGACCGCAAGCTCCGCTACCCCGGCATGCCGAACCTGTGGTGGATGCCGATCCAGACGCGCACGGAGATGCTGGCGACCGGCGTGCGCAGCCAGCTCGGCGTCAAGGTGTTCGGCGACGACGTGGACCAGGTCGAGCGCGTTGCCAGCGCGGTCGCCGCCGCGCTGCGCGCCGTGCCGGGCACGCGCAATGCCTTCGCCGAGCGCGCGACCGGTGCGTTCTATCTCGACGTCCGTACCGACCGCGCCCGCGCCGCGCGCTACGGCGTGCGGATCGAGGACGTGAACTCCGCGGTCGAGACGGCCGTCGGAGGAACGACGGTCTCGCAGACCGTCGAGGGCCGCGCCCGCTACGCGATCCAGGTCCGCTACGCACGCGACTTTCGCAGCGACCCCGATGCCGTCGGCAGCGTGCTCGTTCCGACGTCGAGCAGCGCGCTGGTGCCACTGCGCGAGCTGGCGGAGCTCCGCTTCACGCAAGGGCCGGACATGATCCGCAGCGAGGCCGGCAAGGTGGTCGGGCTCGTCGCGGTCGACGTCGAGGGCCGCGGCATCGTCGATTACGTCGAGCGCGCGAAGCAGTACGTCGCCGGCAACGTCGAGCTCCCCGCGGGCACGCGCCTCGAGTGGGCCGGCCAGTACGAGTACTTCGAGCGCGCGAAAGCGCGGCTCCTGCTCGTGGTGCCGGCCACGCTCGCGCTGGTCGCGCTGCTCCTCTACCTGAACACGCACTCGGGCGTGGAGACGGGGATCGTCCTGCTGGCCGTCCCCTTCTCGCTCGTCGGCGCCATCTGGCTGTTGTTCGCGCTCGGCTACGACCTCTCGGTCGCGGTCTGGGTGGGACTGATCGCGCTGGCCGGGCTCGACGCGCAGACGGGCGTCGTGATGCTCTTGTATCTGCGGGTGGCCTGGCGCGAGCGCTCTGACGCCGGCCGCCTGCGCTCGCCCGCCGACCTCGAGGAAGCCATCGTCGAAGGCGCAGCGCGGCGCGTCCGGCCGAAGCTGATGACCGTGCTCACGATGATGCTCGGTCTCGCTCCGCTGTTGTGGAGCTCCGGCACGGGGGCGGACGTGATGAAGCGGATCGCCGCGCCCATGGTGGGCGGCCTGGCGAGCTCATTTGCGCTGGAGCTGCTGGTCTACCCCGCGCTCTTCGCATTCTGGAAGACGCGAAGCCTGCCTAGGAGAGACGAATAGCGGCCGGATCTCTCGAATGTCGTCGCAGTGCAAGCACCGCGAATGGCAGCGCCACGAGCGTGGGCAGGAACCAGAACGTCACGGGAGGAAGCAGCCGCCACCCGGGCAGCTTCGGCCCGTTGTCGACGTAGAACGCCGTCAGCATCCCGACGTAGGAGCCCGCCATCCCGAGCAGGTGGAGCGTCGGCCGCGGCCGCCGCCGAGCGCGGAACCCGGCGACTGCCGACACCGCCGCGATCGAGCCGGGCACGAGCAGGTGGACGAGCTGCGGTCCGCGCGACACGACGAGTGCAACTCCCGACAGATAGACGACCGCGAACGCACGCAGATAGATCCGTCCCCAGCGCATGTGCGTCGCGCCGCCCTTGCGCGCGAACATCGCGCTTGCGCCGCTGATCACGGCGAGCAGACCCGCCGGAACGTGGATGGCGACGATCAGCGTATCCGTCAGCGCCGTCCTTCCTTGCCGATCTCCGCGAGCCGCCGGCGCAAGCTCATTCGGTCGAGCGCTTCGACGTTCAGCGAGCTGAGCAGCCCGATCCGGTGCTCGAGCACGGAGTACACCCGGGCGAATGCGCGCCGCTGCTCTTCGAGCGAGCCGACGATGGACGCTGGATCCTCGACGCCCCAGTGCGCGGTGATCGGCTGCCCCGGCCAGAGCGGGCAGGCCTCGCTCGCGGCCGAGTCACAGACCGTGAACACGAAGTCCATGATCGGCGCACCGGGTCGGGCGAACTCGTCCCAGCTCTTGCTCCGCAGCCCGCCAGTCTCCTCGCCGCTCTTGCGCAGAAGCCCGAGCGCGAGCGGATGGACCTCGCCGCGCGGGTGGCTTCCGGCGCTGAACGCGCGGAAGCGGCCCGATCCCAGCCGGGCGAGGATGGCCTCGGCCAGGATGCTCCGCGCGGAATTTCCGGTGCACAGGAAGAGGACGTTGTACACCCGCGAGCTGCTCATCTCTTGCCGCCGATCCACGCGCCGAATGCGATCGCGGCGCTGGCGCCGACGATCTGAGCCGCGACGAACCCGCCGACGTCGGCGGGTCGAATTCCTGCGAACGTGTCCGTCATCGATCTCGCCACGGTGACCGCGGGGTTGGCGAACGAGGTCGACGCCGTGAACCAGTACGCCGCGGCGATGTAGCCACCGACGGCAAACGCGGGTTCGCGCGCCCGCGCGACGACGAGCAACAGCCCGAACGTGGCGATGATCTCGCTCAACAGCTGTCCGCTCCCCGCGCGGACGTGCTGCGAGAACGAGACGACGGGCAGCTCGAACATCGCGTTCGCCGCCGCGACGCCGACGAAGGCGCCGCCGATCTGCGCAGCCACGAGCAGCGGCACGTCGCGCCAGGCGATGGCCTGGCGGAATGCGTCGGAGATCGTGACGAGCGGATTCATCGCCGCGCCCAGCGTGAGGATCAACGCGACGAGCGCCGCTCCCGTCGCGCTGGAGTTGGCGAGCAGCGCCATCGCCACGCTCCCGCCCGAGAGGCGCTCGCCCATGATCCCGGAGCCGACCACCGCCGCCAGCAGGAACGCGGTGCCCACGGCCTCCGCAGCCGCGCGGCGCCCGAGGCTCACTGCGCTGCCCGCCGCTGCATCGCGGTCGCGAGCTTCCGCGGCGGGACCAGGGCGCTGCACAGCTCCTCGAGTCGGTCGAGCCGCAGCCGGTAGTACATCCAGGTCCCGCGCCGCTCGCGCTCGAGCAGGCTGGCGTCGGTGAGCACCTTCAGGTGGTGGCTCACCGTCGGCTGCGACAGCCCGAGCGGCTCGGTCAGGTGGCAGACGCACGCCTCGCCGCCCGGCTGCGCCGCCAGGAAGCTGAGCAAGCGCAGGCGGCCAGGATCGCCGAGCGCGCGGAACAGCCCCGCGAGCTCATCGGCCTGTGCGGGGCCCAGGTGGCCGGCGAGAACGGGTGCACAGCAGGACTTGCGTATCGGCATCCATCGATATTGACATCTGTCGATGGATCCCGCAACATCGATCGCCATCGATATAGGAGACGCACCATGGCCAACACCTTCCACGTGTCGCTGAACGTCGCGAGCATCCCGGATGCGGTCGAGCGCTACCGCAAAATCCTGGGTGCCGAGCCGGCCAAAGTCCGCGCCGACTACGCGAAGTTCGAGCTCTCCGACCCGCCGCTGATCCTGTCGCTCAACCTGGGCGGCGCTCCCGGCACGGTCGGGCACCTGGGCATCCGCTACGCGGACTCGCAGGAGGTGGCCACCCAGCTTCGCCGTGCACAGGGCGAGGCGCTCGAGCCCTTCGAGCAGCAAGGGGTGACTTGCTGCTACGCCAAGGCCGACAAGTTCTGGGTGCGCGACGCCGATGGCGTGCCGTGGGAGATGTACGCATTCCTCGCGGACGCCGAGGCCGAGCCGGCGCCGGATTCCGGGCTCTCGCAGTTCCTGAGCAAGAGTAGCGGCGGCTGCTGTGCGGGTCCGAGCCGCTGAGCCGGGAGACGTCCGCGCGGTCCTCGATCTTCTCGTCCAGGCGGGTCTTTCGCTCGTCGGCGTGCCGGACGAAACGGCGGTGTTGCTGGTCGCGGAGGAGGCTGAGCGGGTCGTCGGTGTCGCCGGACTCGAGCTTCACGACGGCGACGGCTTGCTTCGCTCGGTCGCGACCGCGCCGGACTGCCGCGGCCGGCGCGTGGCGACGACGCTGTGCGAGCAGATCGAGCTCCGCGCAGAATCGCTGGGTCTGCGCCGGCTGTACCTGCTGACCGAGACCGCGGAGGGCTTCTTCGCGAAGCGGGGCTACCAGCGGGTCGAGCGAGCCGAGGCCCCGCGCGCGATCGCCGGCTCGCGCCAGTTCGAGACGCTCTGCCCGGCCTCTTGCTCTCTGATGTGCCGCCAGCCGTAGAACTGTCACAATGGGCCCCTCTGTGCGACTTCGAGCCGCCGCCTCGATCGCCGTCGTCACCTGGGCCCTGGCCGTCGTGCCGGCCCGGGCAGCGCCGCCGTGGGCGCCGACTGAGACCCGCGCGCACCCGGTCCGAGGGGCGACCTTCCGCGGACTCCTGTCCGATGACGAGCTGCTCGACATCGCCGTCGTGCTGCGCGTGCGCGACCCCGAGGGCCTCGGAGCTCTGGTCCGCGCGCTGTCCACTCCGGGGAGCCCGGCCTTCCGGCGCTGGCTCGATCCCGACCGGGTGCGCGCCGCCTACGCACCGACGAACGCGCAGGCACAACGGGTCGTCGCCTGGCTGACACGCGCGGGGTTCAGCGCGGTGCAGCTCGAGCCGGGCGGCATGCGGGTGAGCGCGACGGGCAGCGCGCGGGTGATCCGCAGCGCGCTCGCCACGGAGCTCGCGCACTTCACGCGCGATGGCCGCGACGGCATCGCGAACACGGCCGACGTGCAGGTGCCCGCTGAGCTCGGCGATGCGGTGCTCGCAGTGCTGGGTCTGCAGACCCTGGACGGCATGCACGCGCTGAACCGGCGCGCGGACGCTTCGCTCGGACCCCTCTTCACGGGCGTACAGGGCCTCTCGCCGGTCGCGTTCCCCATCGCATACGATGCCGCGGGCCTGCCGACCGCATCGACCGTCTCCGTCGGGATCCTCGCCGAGGGCGACCTGACGCAGACGCTCGCCGACCTGAGCCAGTTCGAATCCGGACACGGCCTGCCGGCAATCTCTCCGGTGGTGGTGCGCGTCGGGCGCGGCAGTCACGACACCAGCAACACCAACGAATGGGACATCGACAGCCAGAACATCCAGGCCATGGCAGGCGGCAACGTCGCCCAGCTGGTGTTCTACGACGCTCACTCACTCAGCGACTCCGACATCAACCTGGCGCTCGGCCAGGCAGTCACCGACGACACCGTCGCGGTGCTCAACGTGTCGCTCGGCGAGTGCGAGAGCGTCGCCGTGAGCGATGGCTCGATGGCCGCAAACGACCAGCTCTTCGCCATGGCCGTCGCACAGGGCCAGACCATCTCGGTCGCGAGCGGCGACTTCGGCGCGCAGGAGTGCGGCAACCCACCCGGCACCGCGGCCGGTGCGTCGTATCCGGCGAGCTCGCCGTACGTGATCGCGGTCGGCGGCACGACACTCTCGACCAATGGGAGTGGCGGCTACGTGGGCGAGACCGTGTGGGGACTCGCCGGTGGCAGCCCAAGCCTCTACGAGAGCGCGCCCGCGTGGCAGAGCGGGATTGCGACCGGCGGCTTCCGCGCCGTGCCGGACGTCGCGTTCGACGGGGACCCGAATTCCGGCTCGATCGTGATCGTGAACGGCCAGCCGGCCCAGTACGGCGGAACCAGCCTTGCCTCGCCGATCTTCGTCGGCGCGTGGGCGCGCATCCAGACCGCAAACGGGGCTGCGCTCGGATTCCCCGCTGCGTGGATCTACGCTCGCGGCGCACTGGGCACCCCCGCATTCCACGACGTCCTGATCGGCTCCAACGGCTTCGGCGCCGGGCCAGGCTGGGACTTCGCGAGCGGCTGGGGAAGCTTCGACGTCGCGGCTGTGGCGCTGCTGACTCGGAGCTCGGTGGTCGTGAGTGCGTCCCCTCCGACCATCGTGCCCGGGCAAGAGGCGATCCTGACTGCGACGGTCACGGCCAACACGCCCACCGGAACGGTGCAGTTCCTGGTCGACGGCTCACCGCTCGGCGCGCCCGTGCTGGTCGTCGGTGGCGTCGCGACGCTCTCGACCACGTCGTTCGCGACGGTGGGACTGTTCGCGATCTCAGCGACATACTCCGGCGATGGCAACGACGCGGGCAGCACCAGTGCGAGCCCGTTCATCGAGACCGTTGCTCCGCCCATCCCCGTGCCCGCATTGCCGGCGCACCTCGCACTATTGCTCTCGTGTGCCCTCTGTGCGATCGCGCTCGCGCGGAGAGCATGACCGCGGCGAGCCCGATCGAGTTCTGGTTCGACTTCTCCTCGGGCTACGCCTACCTCGCCGCGCAGGAGATCGATGCACTGGGCGCACGCGTGGGCCGGCCGATTCTCTGGCGCCCCTACATGCTCGGCACCGCCTTCAAGGTGACCGGCATGCGCGGCCTCTCGTCGACTCCGATGAAGGGCGACTACGCGAGGCACGACTGGGCCCGCGCCGCGCGAAAGCTGGGTGTCCCCTTCGCTCCTCCAGCGGATCACCCAAAGATCGCCCTGCCCGCGACGCGCGCCTTCTACTGGATCGCAGCTCACCAGGCAGGTCAGGAGCAGCGCTTCGCGCGAGAGGTGTTCCCCGCGTATTACTCCGGCAAGCTCGACACGAGCGATCCCGACGCGATCGCCGCGCTCGCGGGCGGCCTCGGTCTCGACACTGCGAAAGTGCGCGCCGGTCTCGAAGCTCCGGAGATCAAGGAGCACGTGCGCGCAACCAGTGAAAAGGCGGTCGAGCGCGGCATCTTCGGGTCACCGTTCTTCGTCGTCGACGGCGAGCCGTTCTGGGGCTGGGACCGGCTGCCGATGCTGGAAGAGTGGATCAGGAGCGGGGGCTGGTAGGGTGGGCGGAGTTCAAACCCGTGCGGCTTCGAGATCGGCGATGATCCGGTCCGCCGTCTCGGCCGCGCTCTGCAGGCTCGAGTCGAGCCACAACCCCACGCGCGGGGTGTGCTCGCGCAGCGCACGGTCCAGCTCGCCAACGGTGATCCCACCGCGGTAGCCCACCTTGCCGCGCGCCGCCTCGCGCGCAGTCACAGCGGCCGGCGTCGGACAAAGCACCACGACATGGAGCGGCCGGCCTGCGTGGAGGCGCAGCACCTCTTCCAAATACTTCCCGAGGATGACGTCCTGGTAGACGACCGAGAAGCCGGCACGCAGGTAGCCCTCTGCGGCGGCCGCCGCGAGCGAGTAGCGAAGACGGAGCTGCTCGACGGCCTCGCTCGACAGCGCGCCGGTGAAAGAGGCACGGCCGTTGACGATCATACGCCGGAAGACGTCTCCGCGCAGGTGCACGCTGCGCGGCAGGCGCTCCGCCACGAGCTCCGCGACGGTCGACTTCCCGGCGGCCATGACGCCGGTGATCAGGATCGTGCGCGGTTCATCGACAGCCATCGGAAGACGAGCCTGCAAGTTCGTCGTCCAACTTCGTTTCGTCCAGTGAGCCTTCCCCCGAAACACCCGATCGGTCGCCTTCGCCTCGGCGGGACGCGTCGCGCCCGCGCTGTCGCTCTCTTCGGGCGGAGCCGGCTCCGTCGTCACGGGCAGTTCACGAGCCTGAGTTCTCAATGAACTGACTGTGAGTGACAACCATTGGATTCCAATGACAATCGTCCTTGAGTGCCGTCAATGATGATCTGATGAATGTCTTCTAGACGATCGACATCGCAGTCACCCGAGCGGCTACAGTGATTTACCGCGAGCTGATTTGAGAGCCGTCCCCCCTTCGAGTGGACGAAGTGATTGCCGCCTGTACAGCGAGCCGATCTCGGTTCTCGCCCCGGTACAGCAATGCAGCGAGCGGCTGAACCTGTGGATTCGACCACTGCCCGACCGAGGCAGGACCACCTTCGGGCGCTGACGGGCCTTCGGTTCGTCGCTGCACTCGGTGTGTTCTCGAGCCACTTCTGGTCACGCACGCGCCTTGGAGCGTTCGCGACCGACGAGTCGGTCGTCGGCCGCCTGGCGTTGCGCGGGGGCGTCGGGGTTCAGCTCTTCTTCATCCTGTCGGGCTTCGTCCTCGCCTACGCCTCGAGAGGGGCGATGCCTGCTACAGCCGCGGCCCGAAAGGAGTTCTGGAGCGCGAGATTTGCCCGGATCTACCCCGCGTACCTGCTGGCGCTCGCGGCTTCCGTGCCTGAGCTGATGATGAACATCGACCGGTACACGTCGAAGTTCGGGCCCCGTAGCGGAGTGGTGCTGGTCGGAATCGCCGCTGCACTCGTCCTCACCCTCTTGCAGTCGTGGATGCCGCGCGCGGCGAACTTCTGGAACGGCCCCGGCTGGACGCTCAGCGTCGAGGCGTTCTTCTATGCTGCATTCCCCATTCTGGCGTCCCGTCGCGTCATGCGCTGGCTCACGAGGATACGGACCGTGCCGGCGGTTCTTCTCTGGTGGGGCATCGCCCTCGTTCCCCCGGTCGTCCTCATGGGACTGCGTGGTGGATCGCTCGATGAGAGCGAGCGCCTCTTTCTCCACTACGTTCCGGTGCTCAATCTCCCCTTGTTCATCATCGGGATCACCATGGCCGCTCGGTTCCTCGAGACCGGCGGGGAGCGCGAGGGGACCTGGCGTTCGGCGGACGCTCTCGTCTGGATCGCGATCGGCTCTGCCCTCGTTGTGCTCGCAGTACCTGCAGACGCCTTCACCGACGTGATCGTGCACTACG
>Ga0306921_10000279_pt1 | contig 42446 bp, 38 predicted proteins | sample sta12Cox44000080_FD_203760 | JGI IMG/M metagenome (GOLD analysis project Ga0306921, IMG submission 203760) | Lab enrichment of tropical soil microbial communities from Luquillo Experimental Forest, Puerto Rico - statoxic.12C.oxic.44.000.080 (v2)... | ecosystem: Environmental > Terrestrial >... | reverse complement strand
AATCGCTTGGCTCGCGCACCTACTTCGTCTCGCGCTTCCCGCCGGGCAGCGATCCCTCGCGCTGGCCCGAGAGCATTCGCACGCGCAAGTATTTCGAAGCCGACTACGCAGACTCCATCCGCGCCGCAGCACCCCACGTGGAGATCATCACAACGTTCGGGACCCGCGGCTTCTTCTTCGGCGACAGCAACCAGATCATCTACCAGGGCCGCAGCGTCGAGAAAGTGATCCTCCGCGGGACCGAACCGCAGTACAGCGAAGCGATTCCGCTGTTCACGGTTGCGCGCGGACGCTTCATCAGCAGCTTCGACCAGGAGCATGCCCGTCCCGTGGTGGTGCTGGGAGCCGCCATCAACGAGTCACTATTCCCCTACGAAGACGGCATGGGCAAGACGATAAGAATCAACGGAGAGCTCTTCGAAGTGATCGGGATTTTCGAACACGACCCCGGCCTGTTCATCGGCCCGGGCGTAGACGCCTTTGCCGTGATTCCATTCAGCAAGTTCAGGAAGAGCTATCCGGAGGCCAAGGAACTCATCATGGCCTTCACCGTTCCCGAAAACGTGAAGGTCGAGACTGCTCAGGATGAGGTCATCCAGGCCATGCGCCGGCGCCGTCACGTGCCTCCCGACAAGGAGAACGACTTTGAGATCAGCTCGCCGGACTTTCTCAGCAATTTGTGGAATCAACTTACCGGAGCGCTGGTCATCCTCACCGGCGTCATCAGTTCGATCGGGTTGGTAGTGGGCGGCATTGGCGTGATGAACATCATGCTGATCTCGGTCACGGAGCGCACGCACGAAATCGGGATACGCAAAGCGATCGGCGCGCGACGTGCCGACATTCGGCTGCAGTTCCTGCTCGAAGCGGTGGCGTTGACTCTCGTTGGAGGCACAATCGGCATTCTTGTGGGCGCAACTGTCTCCACGCTGGTGCGCACGTTCGTGCCTTCGATTCCTGCCTCACTCTCTTATCTCTGGGTCGCGATCGGATTCACCATCTCGGTCGGCGTCGGCCTGTTCTTCGGCTACTACCCGGCCAACCTCGCGGCCAACATGGACCCGATCGTCTGTTTGCGCTACGAGTAGGCTCACGATCAACGGATTGCACGGGCTACCCTGCGAAGTTCGGACAGATAACATTCCGGTTGTGAACTCGTCTAACCAGCGCGTCGGCCAGAAGCTTGGGGAAGTTGGTGCCGCCATCCAACGCCGTGCTCACTTTTTCCAAAACGCTTTCGCGGATTGCGCTCATCGCCTGCGTGACGGCCGTTCATCCTCACGCGTTGGCCCAGCGCAGCTCTGCCCTCACCGCAAACGCCGTCGCCAGCACGGCACCCATGCAGATTCCGCATCTCACTCGTGAGCCCAAGCTTGAAGATTTTGCCGGCATGGAGCCCTCACCTCCGGTCGCGGGCATGCTCAAGATCGACCAGTTCTGGCAGCACGATCCCATCGATGGCCAGCCGATTTCTCAGAAAACTGAGGCCTATCTCGGCTACACCGACAAAAATCTGTTCGTCATCTTCCTCGCATTCGACAAGGCAGTCGACAAGCTGCGCAATCACCTGGTGCGGCGTGAGCAGATCAACGACGAAGACCAGGTCGGCATTTTTCTTGACACCTTCTATGACCACCGCCATTGCGTTTTCTTCTTCATCAATCCCGCGGGCGTGCAACAGGAAGGGACCTACTTTGAGGGCCAGCAGGACATCGACCTCTCCTGGGACACGATCTGGAAGAGTGAAACGCGCGTCCTGAAGGAAGGCTGGATCGGCTACCTCTCGATCCCGTTCAAATCCCTTCGCTTCAAATCGACCGAGTCGGTGCAAGAGTGGGGTGTGCTGCTCGAGCGCGACATCCCTCACAACAACAAAGAACACTCGTTCTCGCCGCGCAATTCGCAGAACGTGCAGGGACTGCTGACCCAGGAAGGCACGCTGAGCGGATTTCAAAATATCTCGCCGGGTCGCAACTTTCAGTTGATTCCCTACGTCTCAGGCCGCTCGTTCCGTTCGGTCGACGCCCGCGACCCGGTTCATCCAACTTTCGAAAATAAAGACTTCGACGTCAGGGCCGGGCTCGATGCCAAAGCGGTCATCAAAGACAGCTTCGTGCTCGATGCCACCATCAATCCGGATTTCGGCCAGGTCGAATCCGACGAACCACAGATCACCGTCAATCAACGCTTCGAGGTCTTCTTTCCCGAGAAACGTCCGTTTTTTCAGGAGAATTCCGGCTATTTCGCGACGCCGATCAACTTGGTGTTCACGCGCCGTATTGCCGACCCGTTGTACGGCATCCGGCTGACCGGAAAGAAGGGGCCGTGGTCGGTCGGCACGCTGTTCGCCGACGACCAGTCACCTGGGGAAAGCGTCGCACCGAATGATCCCTTATGGGGCAGACAGGCGTATTTCGGAATCGTTCGCGTCAGCCGCGAGATTGACAGCAAGGGCAGCAACATCGGACTGCTCTACACGGACCGTGAACTGGATTCACCGGCCAATACGATCTGCACAACCGATCCCTGCATCACCCGCATGAATCGTGTGGGCGGCCTCGACGCGCACTTCAAGTTCAACAAGAACTGGCAACTCGATGCGCAGGCCGTCGGCAGCGAGACGCGCCTGAACGACGGCGAATACGACTCCGGCGCGGGATATTACCTGTACCTCGAGCGCAGCAGCCGCACGCTCGAGTTCAATTCGATGTACAAGGACAACGCACCCGGCTTCGAGACTCGCACCGGATTCTTCCAGCGCCCCGACATCCGCTGGTTCAGCAACTTCGCCCAGCGGAAGTTCTACGTCGAGGGCAAGCACCTGCTATTCCACGGGCCCAGCATTTTCACGCGCAACATCTGGGACCATAACGGACTTCGCATCGAGTACTTCGCCAACACCAACTATCGCTGGGTCTTCAATAACCGGAATAGTTTCGGCGTGTATACGAATTACGGGCGCGAGCGATTACGCCCGGCCGACTACTCGCAGCTTACTGGCAACATCGACATTCCGCACAGCCAGGTGGGGTTTTTTGCCAACAGTGACTATTTCAACTGGATGACTCTAAGCCTGGAGGCAAACGTCGGGCGCGACACCAACTATGATCCCGTGGAATGCGGCCCTACGCTGGGAAATTGTCCGGTGGTCGCGCTGCCGCCGGGACCGGGTAAGTCACGCTTCACGCAATTCTCTGCAACCTTCCGTCCCGGCCGGCGCCTGACGGTTGAAAACACATTCTTCTACTACTCCCTGCGCGATGTTCGCAGCAACCTGAACATCCTCAACAACTACATCGCACGCTCGAAGTGGAATTATCAGTTCACTCGCGACTTCTCGCTGCGCGTCATCGGACAGTACAACGGCAACATCACGAATCAGGCATTTACCTCCGTGCAGAATGCGAGGAGCTTCAACGCCGATGTCCTGTTCACCTACATGATCCACCCGGGAACGGCCATCTACGTGGGCTACAACAGCGATCTGGCGAACATCGACCGCAACCTGGCGACTGATCCTACCGACTACACACGCCTGGTGCGGGGCAAGCCGTTCATTAACGACGGCCGACAGTTCTTTGTGAAAGTGTCTTACTTGTTGCGCTTTTGAGGGTAGCGCCGGCGTCCCGCCCGTGGTCGCGAGAGCGTCTCGCCCCGGTTCAGGTAGCTCTGGATCACCCAAGACTAAAAACCCTGTCATCCCGAGCGATGTCGAGGGACCTTGCGTTCCCGGAGCTTAGCAGTCCCCGCGCGATTCGCACCCTCAGGGGCGGGAGCCCGAATCGTAGAGAAGAGTACTCAATGCCCGGATGTCGTCGGCGGAGGCGTCGCCCAGTACGATGTAGCGCAGTCCATCCTCGGTCCAGGTTGCCACATTGAAGGTCTGTTTGCGCTCAACCCCCGGAGTTTGGCCCAACACTCGATCGGCCGCATTCTCCGGGAACAGGAACACCGAAATCTGGTGCTTGCGAACCTGAAAAATCAGGTGCGCTCCCGGCGTTTTCTCCAGGTACGTGACCCGGCCGCCGACCAGCGTAAAGTCCGTGCCTTGCAATTCCGGCAGGTTGAAGGTGAAGGGAATTTTCCCCTGGAACCACGGCTTCACCGTGTGCCGGTCGGTGGAGACAACATCTACCGGGTTCGCACTGCCCAGCGTCGCCACGTGCAGGTCTGCGATCTCGCTGTACACCTGTTCCCGCCGCAGATTTTGCCGTCCCACGTATGAGACCATGGTGGCCGCGATCAGAACAGTCGCTAAGGCCGCCGTCGTTACCAGCCATCCCGGACTCCAGCTTCGCCGAGGTCGTACTGCCACCTGCTTCTGGATCTTCGCTCGAAAGGAAGCGCTGGGTGCGTATCGCCGCCCAGCCACCTTCACCGATCGCTTCAGTTGGACCGCGGCCAACACATCTGCGGCGCACGCCGAACAACCCCGTACATGTGCATCCATGTCGCGCATTTTCTCGGCGGAAAGCTCGCCGTCCAGGTAAGTGTCCAGTTGTGCTCCCGACTCTTCGCAGTTCATGGCATCTCTCTTCAGGCCCGTTGCAGCTTCTTGCCGACCGCGGCCCGCAGGGCTGCACGCGCTCGCGACAATCTCGACATCACTGTACCGATCGGCACCGAAATCGTATCGGCAATCTCCTGGTACGACATCTCCTCCACCTCGCACAACAGCAAGACTTCCCGGTAGGGCACCGGCAGTTCGTCGATTGCCCCGCGCAACAGATCCTGCTCCGACTGGCTGATGAGGATCGTCTCCGGCGTGTGAGGATCGGCAGGAAGCAGGCTCGCCGGATCCTCCGAATCGTCCAGCGATACCGTCGCCGCCTTCAGACCTGAGCGGGAGGTCAGAAACGTGTTGCGCAGGATGCGGTACATCCATGCCCGGAAGTTCGTCCCCTGCTGAAACGACGAGAACCCACGCAGGGCCTTGGCGTATGTCTCCTGCACCAGGTCCTCGGCTTCTTCCCGGTTCTGCGCCAGCCAATAGGCGAAATTGTAGAGCTGGTCGAATAAGGGCATGGCCAACTCTTCAAAGGTCGCCGATTGTGGGGGCAGCGCTGACACGCACACTAGAGTAAACCTTCCAGGGTGCGGTTTTATTCCAAGACAAACAAAATCCGCCTGTTGCGCGATCCTGGCACCAAACCAGGGTACTCGCTTCTCTGCCTGGGAATAATTCCCACGCCCGCCAGTTATCCGCTATGCAACCCCGAACAACGTCAGGAGCGCACGATGAAAACACCCGTGAACCGCAGGTCCTTTATGAAGATTGCCGGCAGCACCCTGGGCATCGGTGTCCTCTACACCGCTCTACCCGTGCCGCTGGCCGGCGAATCCGGCGAGATGATGCGCTGGCTCGGTAAGAAGAACGGTGAAGAAATGACGCCATTCTCCTTCGTTCAACTCAGCGACGCCCACGTCGGATTCAACGGTCCGCCCGATCCGCTCGGGACCAAGGCGTTCGAGCGTGCGGTGGAGATGGTCAACGCTTTGCCCGCTGCGCCCGACCTGGTTCTCTTCACTGGCGACCTGACCCACGACACCGAGGACAAGGACATGCACGCCAAGCGCATGAAGCAATTCCAGGAGATTTCCGCCCGCATGAAAGTGGGCAAAGTCATGTACGTGCCCGGGGAGCATGATGCCGGACTCGACGGCGGGCAGCTCTACCGCGAATTCTTCAAGGAGAGCCACTACTCCTTCGACCACCGCGGCGTCCACTTCATCGCCCTGGACAACGTGTCGCGCGCCAAGCCTGAAGTTGGTCCGGAGCAGCTGGCCTGGCTCAAGAAAGACCTTGCGCGTTTCCCGAAGACCGCGCCCATCGTGGTGTTCACGCATCGCCCATTGTTTGACCTCAAGCCTGAGTGGGAATGGTTTACCAGCGATGGCGACGACGTGATGAACGTGCTCGCCCCTTATGAGAACGTAACCGTGCTGTACGGGCACATCCATCGCGATCACGAGCACGATGAAGGGCACGCGCAACACTATGCGGCGCGCTCCCTGATCTTTGCGTTCCCCGATCCCGACAAAGTCGCCGATAAGAAGCCGAATCCTTTCGACAAGGAACAGCCATTTCGAAATCTGGGTATTCGTGTTGTGAACGAGTCAGCCGCGCGAGCCCTCTCGGTGCAGGACGTCGAGCTGACGCTCCGCGAATATTCAGGGATCAACGGCGTGCAGCAGATCCTGCGCGAGCCCGGCCTGTAGAAAGTGGAACTTCCGGCCTTCGATTGGTCGTGAAAGGGCTCGGCTTTCGCCGGGCCGTTCAGGTCTCGATTTGATTGCGGCTTTAGCCACTGACAGCCTGCGGGCATCGCCGCCATCATCTTTACTGAAAGGAACAGAACACAATGCAAACATCCTATCGAAAACTAGTCCTCTTGCCTCTCTTGAGCGTCCTCATTGTGCTGACGGCTGCAGGGGATCGCGCAAACGCCGCCAGCCCCAAGGTCATTGACATCACAGCCAAGCGCTTCGGTTTCACTCCCGAACAGATCACCCTGAAAAAAGGTGAGACCGTCACCCTCCGCCTCCACAGTGAAGACGTCACGCACGGCTTCTTCATGCGCAAGCTGAAAATCGATACTGAGGTCGAGGCAGGCAAGACCACCGACGTGACCATCACGCCCGACACGCCAGGGTCGTACACCACGATCTGCGATCACTTCTGCGGCGTCAACCACGGCAACATGAAGATGACCATCGTTGTGGAGTAGCGGAGCGTGAACTTCAGTTGCCGATCCGCCTCCCTTCTCGTCCTGCTCGCGTTGTCGCTTGCCTTGTATGGGTGCAAGGCGCGGCAACCGGGCAGGTTCGAGACTGCCATTGCGCAAGGATTCAAGCGCACAATCAGCGTGCGGGGTAAGTCAGAGATCAACCCGCTTCCGGCGAGCGACGAAAACATTCAGGCTGGCCGCGAAAACTTCTCGCACTACTGCATGGTTTGCCACGGCCTCGACGGCCAGAACACCGGCGTGCCTTTCGCCGACCGCATGTCGCCGCCTGTGCCGCCGCTCGACTCGCCCGCTGTGCAACGCTACACCGACGGGCAACTGAAGTGGATTATTGATAACGGTATCTTTCCCTCGGGCATGCCCGCCTCCAAAGGAATCCTGAACGACGACGAGATATGGCAGATCGTTACCTTCCTCCGGCATCTGCCGCCCAAAGGCAGTTTGGGTGAGCCGCGCGTCTACTCTGGCGAGTGATCCGGGCTACTGGGCGTTTTCCGAACCAGTCTTGTCGTATACCGACCGAATGATGACCGGGTTTTTCAGCTTCTTGCTCTCCAGGGTCAGCGTGTCCGTCAGTTGCTTTCCGTCGGGCGCCAGTTCGTAGCGGTGAGAAATCTTTTCGCCGTTGGGGCCTTGCTCTTCCGTCACGAGTGTCTCGTGGTCCCAGTGCGCCTTGACCGGTATCTGCATCGCGTCTTTTGACTTCTCAATCTTCCGGCCATCGGTGAACAGTTCCCGCTCCCGGTATTGAGGATCCGTCATGTCAACTTCCGAACCCTTCTGTGCCACCTTGAGTTGCTCAGGCGCTTCCAGCAATTCGCGAAGCCGGGCGTGCTGCTCTTCCGAGCCCGATCCCGACCCGTGGCCCGCTCCTCCGGGACCGCCCGGTCCTCCCGGACGCCCCATGCCGCCAATTCCCGGAATCCCCATGCCGATTCCGCCGCCACCGCCCATGGGGCCACCTCCGCCCATCCCGCCATGCCGCCCCATCGGAGCATTCTGATCGCGCTCCTGCATCACGGACCGCATCTTCTCGCGGGCGTCATCACTCTCGTCGCGGTTCAGTTTCCAGGTTCCCTCCAGGCTGGTTTTCGCCGAGGGCTCAGAGGCCGCTCCGGCCTTTGATTGTTCCACGGACTGCTTGGCCGCATCGGCCATCGCCACCAGAACGATCAGGCCGACCGCCAACGCGAGGCGCTTCCATACTACCGAGACATGTTTCTGGGTTGCACTCGCAGACATACCAAATCTCCACAGTGAACTGGTCGCCCATAGCACGGGCACACGACGAAATCAGTTTGGCGCGCGGACATTTGTTGGGATGGCTTTGACAAGACTCAGGGATGTACGGTTGCCCTTGCGATTACCGTAAAGAATTGTAAAAGAAGGGACAGAAACTACGGGAAGATGGATGGCAATGAACGCGCTCTACTGCCCGGGGCGGAACTGGGGCGAGACCATCAACCGGCTGGGCGATTTCTTCGCATCCTTCTGGGCCTGGAACACCAGATCAAGTCCTTCCTCGGCTGCGGGGGCCTGGGCTAGATGTTCGGCCAGAGACCGGAATGCTCGGCTCACATCCTGCGAGTCACTGGTTGCTACCGGCGTGCCCTTGTCAATCGCGGGCGCGACCGACTGATAGTTGTTCGGGATCTTCCACAGGATTTTGCAATTCGTCGCGCGCTCAATCTCCTCTTCGGTGAAACCCGGAATTTTCTTATACCGGTTCAGCACCAGGTGCAGATGCTTGCGCCCGTTGCCTTCTTCGAGGAAGGTGCGAATTCGGCCTGCACTCCACAGTGAAACCACGTCCGTCTGTGTCACCATTAGCACAACGTTGGAAAGATCCGAGAGCAGGCGCGTAGTTTCATCCATGCGTCCCGAGCAATCCACCACTACGTAGGTGTAGTGGCTGACCAGCAGATCGAACAGGCGGGCCAGTTCCGCTGCGGTGGGTGGGGTCGTGTAAGGCTGTTGCGCTCCCGCCAGCAGGTGCAGGCCATCCTTGCTGATGGTCATCAGCCCTTCCAGCAGAGAAGCATCCATACGGTGCAGGTTCTGCAATGCATCCATCACGCTGAACGTGGGACGCGCATTCAGATGCAACGCGGCATGCCCGATCGGCGAGAAGTCCACCAGGATCGTCGCCCCATGCTGCTGCAACGCAACTGCTGTGTTTACCGCGAGCGTGGTTGCGCCACTGCCACCCTTGGCGTTGATCACGGTGAACACCCGCGCTTTGCTGGTGGCGCGGGTCCGGCTGCGCGAAGCCGAGTAGCGGCTGAAGGCGTCCTGCAGGCCTTCCGCGCCCGAATTGCGGTCCACGTATTCCCCGGCGCCCGAGCGCATTGCGCCCACGATCGCCATGGGGTTCTTCATGTCTCCAATGGCAAAAATTGCGATGTCGCTGGTGGTGGCGCGGACGACTTCAATGGCGTGAATCGCGCGCTGCGGATCGTCGGCGTTGACGTCAATCAACACCACCTCCGCCCGTTGTGCCTGCATCTGCCGCAGGATTGGGTCCGTCGCGGTGACCGGGAACCCTATGTTGCTGAAAACAATGCGGGCTACATGCGTGCTCTCCAGCCGGTTCTGGAGCGTCGCGAACTGTTCCCGGTCGTCAGTCAGGAGGGCGACTGCGATGCCATGCATGGCCTGGTTCTCGCTCGAATCTCTCTGCTCTTGCATGGTATTTGGGGGACTTCCTCAAGCCAAGTGACTTTTGTAATCGAGACAAAGAGCTCCCATTCTAGATCAGCGCTGCCGACAAATTCAGTGGTCTGATCGCCCGCAGAGGAAGGTCCTTACCATTGATTCCAAATCGGGAACATTCTATGCGAAAAGGCGGGCGCTGAAAAGGTGCAAAACCCGCCAGATTGGGCCACAGGTGCGGCAATTGGGGAGCCTATGGAGGTCCCGCCGGCCTTTTAACTGACCGGGCGGGAGTGATGGTCGGCCTCAGCGGGTTCCTCCTCGGAATGCCCGTGCAGAGCCGAAATCCGGTCGAACGCTTGTGTCCCGGCGTCGTCAGGTTGGTCCTGAAGATACTCGTAGCCGGCAAAGCAGACCGCCACGCCCAGGCGTGTTCCGGCGGTGGGTTGCACCACCCGGAGCACCCTGGCCTGGCATCGCACGCGCATACTGTCGCCCAGGGTTATCTCCGACGGCATTCGCAGCGTGACTTCGATCCGCTCGCCGACGGCCAGCGGAAAATCGGTGAAAAAGAAGCTGCCGCGTGAGCTCAGATCCTGGGTGAAACCACCCGATTCGTGCGGCGACCCACAAAGCCGCACGGAAACCGGCACATGCAGGCTGAAGCGCTGCCCGCAACGGCGTTCAAGGCAATCGGAACGTTCCGAGGTTTGGGTCATGCTCATGGACTCCTGGCTCGGCAGGCGAATCCCGGCTGGGTCGACCAGGACAAACTCCGACTTTAGCTCAGGTTCCCGCCCATGGGAAGTAACGTTTTCAGCGCTTTTTGGTTCATCCTGCCTTGCTGTGTGGAAATCTCGAGCGCGGCCCTCCCGCAACTCGCTGTAGGACACACTTCGACGTGATCCAAATCAGTGTCCGCTGAGCATTGAAAACAAACAATAAAGTCGGGCTTAACGGCCCGGATTCTGTCGCAGTGGTGCGCCCAGCGGGGAACCTGATTCCCGTCCGGCTGGCGTTCCGGAACGCAGGCAGTGATGGCGGTAACCAAACAGCAGGCTCTGGAGTATCAGCTTGGGCAGCGCCCCGGAAAAGTCGCGGTCGTTCCCAGCAAACCCAGCCGCACGCAGCTTGATCTAAGCCTTGCCTAGACCCCTGGAGTCGCCATCCCCTGCGTCGAGATCGAAAACAATCCACACGACGCCTTCAAGTACACCGCCCGCGGAAATCTGGTCGCCGTGATCAGCAATGGCACCGCGGTTCTGGGGTTGGGCGATATCGGCGCCCTCGCCGGCAAACCTCTCATGGAAGGGAAGGGCGTCCTGTTTAAACGCTTTGCTGATGTCGATGTCTTCGACCTCGAAGTGAACTCACACAATCCCAACGAGGTCATCAGGCTCTGCCATCCAGGAACTGTTCCGCCTGCGCCAGCGCCGCGGCATGACGCTTTCCCAGGCGCAGAAACAGATCACCCATCGCAATACCTTCGGTTCCATGATGCTGCACGTGGGCGATGCCGAAGTGCTGGTCTCCGGAGTCGCGCAGCATTTCCCCGACACGATTCGGCCCGCTCTCGAAATCGTTCGCGTCCGCGAAGGACTGCACAAGGTCTCAGGCTGCTCTGCCATGATCACCCGCAAGGGTGACATCTACTTTTTTCTGGTCGACACGAGCCTCAACATCGAGCCCAGCGCCGAAAACCTGGTCGAAATTGCTCTCTCCGCCGCTCCGACAGCGCGTCGCTTCGACGTTAGCCCCGCGTCGCCATGCTTTCGTTCTCGAGCCGTGGCAGCACTGAGCATCCGCAACGCGAGAAAGTTCGCCGTGCCGTGGAATTGCTGCATGAAGCTGACCCCATGCTGATGGTCGATGGCGAACTCATGGCAGACGATGCCGTTTCGCCCGAGATTCATCTGAATTATCCATTCAGCCGCTTGAAGGGAGGAGCCAACGTCCTGATCTTCCCCGATCTCGATTCCGCCAACATCGCCTACAAGCTGCTCTCCAAGATCGGCGGTGGCGAGACCCTGGGCCCGATTCTGATGGGAATGAGTAAGCCCGTGCACCTGCTGCCGCGCGGAGCTGAAGTGGAACAGATCGTCAACGTCACGGCCATCGCCGTGGTCGACTCCGTAGGAGACGGGTGCCTCGGTTCAACCTCTAGAGTTCGAGCCGGAACCCGAAACGGCCAAGGTGTAGAAGGAAGTTCCTGGCGGGCGATCGCCGCGAATCGATCGTAGTGTCGGCAGCCTGCCCTGAGCGAGCGCTGCGAGCCGAAGGGTGCGGGCGTCCCCTCCTCGCTGAGTGTTTACTGCTTCTTGGGAGTCGTCTGCACCGCTCCCGAGTTCGGCGCCGCGAACGGCTGCGGAATCATCCCGCCACCCGGCTTCCTCCCCGGATTCACCGCAATTCCGCTGTGCGGATCCGCTGGGCTCGGATTCAATCCCATCGTGCCCGGGATAAAGCATGTCACACGGCCGCTGTGCGCCACCCGCAACTCCGCAGGACACGGCCCGCTCTGCACCTGCCCCCCCGAGCCCGAACCCTGCAGTTCCACTGCGAACAACTTCCCGTCCGAACTGCTGGCCACCCCAGTGGACATCCCGGGCATGTCGTAAGCAACGTAAAACGCATGCTTGCTCTGTGCCGCTTGTGTTGCACAACCGCTCGCGGTCTTCGATTGTTGATCGGTGGCTTTTATATCCAGCCGCCCGCAGTCGGTCGCACCCGCTCCGGCGAGTTCCTTCAGTTTAAGCGATACCGCGTCGTCCGGCCGCGCAGCCACTCCGGACGAACTTCCCGATTTGTTGCAGCCGCAAAGGCCCACGACCATCGCCAGGCCCAATGCGATTACCTTTTTCATGATGCCCCATTGTAACAACAGGAATCGCTGAGCCGGTCGTCTATAGTAGTCAGTAGTTCCATGCAGGTTGTTGCTGCATCCAATAAAGACCGTGCCTGCTGAGCCCACTGTAGATTCAACCGGAAACTCCGCTCCACCCCCTGCCACCGCGCTTGCGCCGTCCCGGTGGTCGGTGGGAATGCGCGCACTCCATCATCGCAATTTTCAGCTTTTCTTTTCCGGCCAGCTCATTTCCCTGACTGGCACGTGGATGCAGACCGTGGCCCAGTCCTGGCTCGTGTACCGGCTCACCGGATCTTCGCTTCTGCTTGGCTCGGTCGGGTTCGCCAGCCAGATACCCATCTTCCTCGTTGCTCCCGTCGGCGGAACGGTCGCCGATCGGATGAACCGACAGAAAGTCGTGATCGCCACCCAGGTCGCTTCCATGATCCTGGCGTTCATCCTCGCGGCCCTCACGCTTACTCACACTGTGAAGGTCTGGCACATCTTTGTGCTCGCCGCTCTACTGGGCGTGGTCAACGCATTCGACATCCCCGGTCGCCAATCCTTTCTCGTCGACATGGTCGGTCGCGATGACCTGATGAACGCCATTGCGCTGAATTCCTCCATGTTCAACGGAGCTCGTGTAGTCGGCCCGGCGATTGCCGGAATCCTGGTCGCCAGGATCGGCGAAGGCTGGTGCTTCTTCGTGAACGGCATTAGCTACATCGCGGTGATCATTGGCCTGCTGTTGATGAGCGTGCATTGCCCCCGCCGCTCCGAATCCGAATCGCCCCTCCACGACATCATCGAAGGCTTCCGCTGGGTCGAACACACCGGCCCAATCCGCTCATTGTTGCTGTTGCTCGGGCTCGTAAGCCTCGTGGGCATGCCCTACACCGTGCTCATGCCGATCTTCGCTGACCGCATCCTGCACGGCGGCGCCAGAGGTCTCGGGATTCTCATGGGATTCACCGGAATCGGCGCACTGCTAGGGGCGCTGACCCTGGCCCTCCGCACGGGAATCAGGGGCTTGGGGAAATTGGTCTCCATCTGCTGCGCCGGCTTTGGCATCAGTTTGATCGCTTTTTCCTTCGCAAAAATATTCTGGCTGTCGGCGGCCCTGCTGATCCCGGTCGGCTTCTTCATCATGCTGCAGATGGCCTGCTCCAACACGCTCGTTCAGTCGATGGTGCCCGACGCCCTCCGTGGCCGGGTGATGGCCGTCTACTCGATGATGTTCATGGGAATGGCCCCGTTCGGAGCCCTGCTGGGAGGTGCGGTTGCCGATCGCCTCGGCGCGCCGATCTCAGTTGCCATGGGCGGCGCGGCCAGCATCCTGGGGGCAATCTGGTTCGGACGCCAACTCCCAATCTTCCGGGGAGAAGCGCGTCAGTTGATCATCGCGCAGGCCATGGCCGGCGGAGAGCCTGCCGAAGAAATGACGGCGCGGGTGGTGCAGTAAGGCTCTCTCCTAAGACCTAAAACCTGTCACCTGTGACCCGTGACCTGTGACCCGTGACCTGCCCTCACCGTTCCGCGTAGCTCACATGCTCCAGCACCTGCGCCTGTGGCCCATGGGCTAGCGCCTGCAACCCGTACTCAAACCCCTTCTCAAATGCCTTCAAATTCAACTCGCGGAAGCTCGACGGCACCGAATCCGCCACGGCCTTGTTCACGGCCTCTGGATCCAGCAACTGCGTCACGGCGGTAAAGAATCCAACCATCACCGAATTCAGCACCATCCGCTTGCCGAGTTCTTCCGCGATTCGCGTCGCCGGGCAGCTATACACTTTCGTCTGCTTCGGCAGGTCCGTGACCCGCACCAGGTCCTGCTCGACGATCAGGATCCCGCCTTCCTGCAGTTCCGGGACAAACCGCGTGTATGCCTCCTGCGACATCACCACCATGATGTCGGGCTGCGTCACATAGGGATACAGAATCGGCTCACTCGACAACAGCAGTTGCGCGCTGCACGCGCCGCCCCGCGCTTCTGGGCCGAAGTTCTGCGTCATGGTGGCGTACGCACCCTGGTAGATCGACGCCGCCTTGCCCAGCACGATGGCGGAGAGAATCACTCCCTGCCCGCCGAATCCCGCAATGCGAAGTTCCGTTAGCCGCAGCTGCATACATTCTCCGTTGGGTCCACGTAAGGCTCCACGTAGCGCTCGCCTAGCGATTCCACCATCTGTGCGTGCAGCAGTTCCTGGTAATCCGGACGGTGCCGGTCTACAAATTTCCCGACCACGACTTCTCCGGTCATGGTCAGGTGCGTCTCGTTGGTCGGGGCGCCGTGCCGCACCTTGCTCTTTTCTTTGTAGTACTTCATCGTGTCCAGACCGTCGCCCAGCTTGTTGCGCCGCTGGTAGAGCGTCGGGCACGGGCTGATCACTTCGATGAAGCTGAATCCCTTTTTCTCGAAGGCCTCACCGATCGAGCGCGCCAGCTGTTTCACGTGATAGGTCGTCCAGCGTGCCACATACACTGCTCCCGCCGCATCGAGCAGGTGAGGAAGGTTGAAGGCCGGCTCAAACGCCCCGTAGGGCGAAGTCGACGTAATCGCATATCCTGGCGTGGTCGGCGCTGTTTGTCCGCCCGTCATCGCATAGATCAGGTTGTTCACGCAGATAACCTTAAGGTCGATGTTCCGCCGCGCCGCGTGAATCAGGTGGTTCCCGCCAATGGCAGACAGGTCGCCGTCTCCCGAGTACACAATCACGTTCAGCTTCGGATTCGCCAGCTTCAATCCCGTGGCAAATGGAATCGCCCGCCCGTGCGTGGTGTGGAAGGAATCGAGTTTCACATATCCCGCCACACGCCCCGTGCACCCGATCCCCGATACCAGCGCGATCGATTGCAGGTCGACCTTCGATTCGATCAGCGCCCGCGAAAAGCAATTCACCGTTGTGCCGATCCCGCATCCCGGGCACCAGATGTGCGGCATGCGGTCAGAGCGCAGGAACGGCTCAACCGGATGCGTGACCTCGAGTACGTTCATCTCGCCGCCTCCACAATGACCTTCAGAATGTCTTCTGGGTGATGCACGCTGCCCCCGGCATGCGGCACGCCCAGCGTCTTCGCTTTCCCACCTGCGGCCCGTTCCAGCTCGCGCACCATCTGTCCAAGATTGAGTTCAGGCACAACGAATGCCTTCGCCGTGGCCGCCAACTCGCGAATGCGTTTCTCGGGGAAGGGCCAGCAGGTTATTAGCCGCAGCTTCCCGACCCGCAGCCCCCGCTGCCGCCCCAGTTCAATGGCACGCTGCGCCACGCGCGACGTGATCCCGTACGACACCACGATCACATCCGCGCCCTCGATCCCTTCTTCCTCGAGCAGTGTGATCCGATCACTCGCGTCATGAATCTTGCTCTGCAGCCGCCGCACCAGCTTGTCCTGGGTCGCGGGTGTCATGTTCGGATACCCGCGTTCATCGTGCGTCAGCCCGGTAACGTGGAACTTGTATCCTTCGCCGGCATGGGCCATATCGGGAACACCATCGCCGTTCGTCTCATAGGGCAGGTATTCCGCGAAGGACTTGCGGGTGTGGCGTCGCGGAACCACATCAATGTGGTCGGCGGTTGGGATCACGACCTTCTCCGTCATGTGTCCGACAACCTCATCCATCATCAGCATCACGGGCACGCGGAACTCTTCCGCAAGATTGAATGCTTTCACTGTCAGGTCAAAACATTCCTGCGGAGAATTCGGGCACAGAGCGATGATCTCGTAGTCTCCGTGCGATCCCCAGCGGGCCTGCATCATGTCGGCCTGCGCGGGAAGCGTCGGCAAGCCGGTCGACGGCCCGCCGCGCTGCACATCCACAAACACGCAGGGTGTCTCGGTCATCGCCGCGTACCCGATGTGCTCCATCATCAAAGAGAAGCCCGGCCCCGACGTCACCGTGAACGCCTTCGCCCCGCCCCACACCGCGCCTTGCAGCGTGATCGATGCGGCCAACTCATCTTCCATCTGAATAAAGGTCCCACCCACTGTCGGCACCCGTGACGCAAACCGCTCCACCACTTCGGTTGAGGGCGTAATCGGATACCCGGCTGCGAATCGTGCTCCTGCAGCCAGCGCGCCCTCGCAGCAGGCGTGATCGCCGTCAATAAAGTGAGTGCCCGTCAGCACCCCTTGCGGATCAGCTTTCATGGGCTACCTCCTGCGCGGCTGGTGCCTTCGTCGCCTTATTCGGCTCCGGAATTCTCTGCCCATAAATCGCGAAGTCCGGGCAGTACATTCCGCACAGATCGCAGCCGCTGCACTTCTCCGGCGCCACGACGTGCGGCGGATGGTAGCCCCTGGAATTGAAGGCCGATGACAGGGCCAGCACCTTCGTGGGACAGAACTCCACGCAAAAGCCGCAAGCCTTGCACCGCTCGACAACAATGGAAACACGTCCTTTTGCCACGGGACCCCCACAATGGCGGAGTGTTGGGCACTCCCGAATCTCGCAAAAATTATGTTCTCTCCTTATCGCAGAGGGGTGTGACGGGGGTCACAGATGCACGTGAGGCGAAGCACAGGGCTCGAATCCGGATCCGGAGCCTCGGGAGGTGTAGTTGGCATTGATCTGCAACGACGTGAAGCGTGAACGAGTGTGTTGTTACGTAGTTTTACGTTCCAAAACCTGAAATCGAGAAATCACCGGAGAACAACACAACACTGCCTTCACCGCATCTACGCCTTAGCGCTTCGTCCGCAGCACACCAAAAAGATTGCGCTCTTTCCCTTAGCGTGAGGGGAGAAGAAATTCACCACGTCATCGTCGTAAAACGTCAGTCCCGTTGCGCCGAGTCGTTGCGAGTATGCGCCTAGATACAGCTTTCCACCCAGAATTCCCGCTTCCAGTTGAGTCGCGCGATAGCCGCGGTTGCCGAAGGTTTCAACGATCTTGTTGAGATCGGCGAGAAAGAAGATGTCCACACTGGCATCAGCCGGCAGTTGCTGCTCGAGCCCGAGATACCCCGCGCGCTGCCGAAAGTCGCCCTCTTTCAGCAATTCCAGCTGAAGCCTGTTCCGGCGCAGGTAGTAAGCGCCCGGCGCCAGTCCCTCCACATTGTTCACGATGACATAGATCTCGTTGAGTCGTGTTCCCGTCGGATTCTCAAAGTCTGCCGGAACCCCGCCCGTCGCCCGATCCAGCAGTGTGGAGAATTGGGCGAAAGGAATCGATTCCCGCGCAAAGTGTCGCGTCGATCCTCGCCGCTGAATGACTTGCTCGATTGTGTCAGCATGCAGCGCGTCGTCAAGCAATGGCGTCAGGTCGATGAGCTTCCCGACGACCGGCGGAGCAGCGAACTTCACCGGCTTCGCCCATCCGCGCACTTCCTTCTCAGTCAGGCTCGAGGCCGCATGCATCTGCCGCATCGCCGGATAGTCGACCTCGTTGTTCGAATACGCAACCACGGGCAGTCCCAGCTTTCCCACCGCAGGCGGGTTCCCTGACTTGCCCGAACTGGTTCCGACCGCCAGCATCGAGAACGCGACCTCTCGCGTGGTATCCAAGTCCAGCAAGCGGTTGATGTGCTCGTCCTGAAATCCAGAAATGACTTTCGCTGCATATCCAAGAGCTGTGCTGACTGCCAGCGCATTTGCCAGGATCGTTCCGTTGTCCCAGCCGAAGTGGCGGTACGTCCGCGACCGGTACTTCCAGGCGTTGCGCCAATAGACTCCCGTACAGATCACAATCAGCGGAGCCTTTTTCAGGCCCACATCCTTCGAGGTAGCGTCCACTAGGACCTGCCGGTAGTCGCCCGCACGCAACTGCCGCAGCCCGAACTCGGCCGCGCCAAAGTGATACACCCCCGCCGCCAGTCCTGCCAGGTCCCGGCACACCAGATACAGCTCGATCTCGTACAGCGCGCCCGTGCAAGCCGCCGCCCGAAAGAAGGTCTCGCCCCCCGGAAATTTCTTGCTTCGCGTTACTCCGGCCGAGAAGAAAAGGAGCTGCGCCACATCCTCGAAAGTCGGCGCCGTCTCACCCTTCGCCTTCAGCCCCGGGCTCGCGATCGCCGACAACGCCGTCACTCCGCTCTGCCGAAAGTCCTTCGGCAGACGGGTCACCTCCAGCGTCGGATAGATCTTGAACAACAGCGGCTTGTTGTCCCAATCCAGAAAATGAGGATTCGCCCGCAGACTCAGGTAGGAATGCTTGGTCCCGTTGTGATATTTCCAGGTCGCATCCAGATCGCGATTGAGCATGAGAGAGGTATTTTAGTCGGACTTCGATTCCACACGGATCGGACGATCGTGCTTTCTATTTGTGTTCTCTACCATGTCATCCTGAGCGGAGCGAGACGAAGTCGAGCGCAGTCGAAGGACCCCGTGTTTCCAGATGCCAGCACTGGCTCAAAAAGGAATTTTCACACGGCTCCCGGCAAGAACTTGCTATTCCAACCCCTTCCCCCGCAAAAACTCCCGCACCACATCTTTCACATCGCGATGCTCCCCATCCACCGCGTAATTCATCCGCTGCATCTCGGCATCGGAAATCTTCCCGGCCAGCCCATCCAGCGCCTGCCCCACCTCCGGATGCCGCGCGAGCGGCTCCCCCCGCACCACGGCCACCGCCTCATACGGAGGAAAGTAGTTCTTATCATCGCGTAGTACGAAAAGATCCAATGCCGGGATCAACCCATCGGTCGTATTGCCCGCCGCCAAATCGACCTGCTTCTCCTTCAGCGCCCGCGCCAGCAGCCCTAAATCCATGACGCGTGGCTGCGCGGCAAACCGAAGCCCATAGGTTCCCAGCAAACCCTTATACCCATCCGGACGCTCCATGAACTCGTACCCGAACCCCGGCCGCCACTGCGGTGTGTACTGCGCCGCTTCCGAAATCGTCTGCACGCGCAATCGCCGCGCATCCTCGCCGCGAATCTCGATGGCAAACGTGTCGTTGAACCCCAGCTGGGGCCCGACCTCGAACCCAAACCGCCGCGCATATTCCGATTTCACCCGCCCATACACATCCGCCGAGGTCCCCTGCGGCTTCGCCTTCAAAATCGCCGTCAGCGCCGTCCCGGTATATTCGGGATAAAGATCGATCCGTCCCGAAAGCATCGCCTGCTGACAAATGAAAGTCCCCGCCAGATAGAACCGCCGCTCCACGTGCAGCTTGGTCTTCGCCTCCAGCCGCTGCGCAAAAATCTCCCCCAGTACGGCCTGCTCGGTGAAATTCTTCGACCCAACGACAATGCGGTCCTGCCGTGGCGGACCGCATCCCGTGAGGAAGAGGAAGGAAAACAGAAGAGATGAAAAGATAGGCCGCATGAGGGTGTCTTTGCCAACGACCAACGACCAACGACCGACGACTTACAACTAAAGACTGACGACTGGCACTATCCAACCCGCAACCGCCGCTCGACCCATCCCAGCGACACGTCCGCCGCCAGCGCCAGCAACGCCGCCGGAATGGCCCCCGCCAAAATCAGCTGATTGTTCACCATCGACAGTCCGCGAAAGATGTACTCCCCCAATCCCCCTGCCCCGAGCGCTGCCGCAATGGTTGCAACACCCACGGAGATCACCGTCGCGACCCGCACACCCGCGATAATCACACCCAGCGCGAGGGGGAACTCTACCTGCCACAAAAGCTGCCGATCGGTCATCCCCATACCGCGCCCCGCCTCCACGACCGCGGGGTCCACGCCCTTGATCCCCGCATGTGTATTGCGAATCAAAGGCAACAGCGCGTAGAGCGTCAGAGCCAGCACGGCCAGCCTCCACGAACGCGCGCCAATCCAGGGCACGGGTAGCAGAAATCCAAACAGTGCCAGGCTGGGAATCGTCTGCATAATGTTTGCACCACCCAATACCGGCTTTTCCCACCCCGGACGCCGTGTGATCAGTATTCCCAAGGGAATCCCGATCAGAACCGCCAACGACGTCGAAGCCGCCACCATCCCCAGGTGCTCGAGCGTCAACTCCAGCACTTCCTCATGGTTCTGCAAAATGAATTGGAAGACACTCATTCCAAACCTCGCTTGCCATCTATCCCGCCGCTGAAAGCATCCATGTACCGCGCTACCAGCGGATCCGACGACCGCGTGAACTCTTCCTTCGGAAGCACCGTCACCAGTTGCCCCGCCTCCATCAGCGCAATCCGCGTCCCCAGCAGCAACGCCTCCCGCAGATCATGCGTCACGAACACCACTGTCTTCTTCAGCCGCTGCTGCAGAGCCAGAAACTCCCGCTGCAACTCCGCCCGGGTCAGCGGATCCAGCGCCCCGAACGGCTCATCCATCAACAGAATCGGTGGGTCTGCCGCCAAGGCCCGAGCCACGCCCACCCGCTGCCGCTGTCCGCCCGAAAGCTCTCGCGGATACCGCGACCGCAGCCCCGCATCCAGCCCCACCAGTTGCAGAAGCTCGAGCACGCGCGCGCGAATCCTCTCCGCTGGCCACTGTTCAATACTCGGCACCAACCCGATGTTCCGCTCGACAGTGAAGTGCGGAAACAATCCCGCATCCTGGATCACATACCCAATCCCGCGCCGCAACCGGATCGGATCCCACACCGTCGTCGCCTGCCCCTCCACCCGCACCGACCCCGCGCTCGGGCTTATCAGGGCATTGATGAGCTTCAGAGTCGTCGTCTTCCCCGAGCCGCTCCGCCCCAGCAACACCAGCGTCTCCCCACGCTCCACCGCGAGATTCAGCCCCGAAACAATCTCCTGCCCATGGACCGGGCGATAGACCACGTCCCGGAACTCAATCGCAAGACCATCCTGTAAAAAAGAATTCATGGAGATTTGCAGCCCGGAACCATGAGGCTGCTTACGGTTGGATCGTTGAAGCGCCCGAGCGTTGCTCTTTGATTGAGCCTTTCGCCGACGACCGACAACCGACGACCGACGAGCGACGACTAGCGACTGCCGTCTCCCCGATACGCCCCCGCCGGCAACCCCGTCACCCGGATCCCGCCATGCCCTTTGTGCCGTATATTCATCCCTATCAGCAGCGCCGTGATCTGCTCCACGATCCGCGCATTCTCCAGTTTCCCGCCGTCTAACGCCCGCAGTCCGGGAATCTTCGCCGCCAGTTCGCACACCGTCTCAGTCGCTTGCGGATCATCGCTGCACACGATCACGTCGCACTCCACGGGATCATCACCATTCATTGCGTCCGCCGAGCAATTCTGAAACGCCGCAACCACCGTGACGCCCTTGGGCACCAATTCCGCCGTCTGCTGCGCCGCCGATCCCTGCCAGACGCCCACAGTCCGGCTCGCGCGCCCACCCACCGCAGTCGCCAAAGGGACGGTCGCATCGATCAGGATGCTTCCCGGCTTGAACGCCGCCTTGAGGTCCTTCACCAGAGCCGCCTGCCCCTCAAAGGGAACGGTCAGCGCCAGCAGATCGGCCGCTGCGCAAGCATCCTTATTCACAGCGCCCCATATCTTCGCGCCTGCGCCCGCCCTGCTCTGAATCTGTTCCGCTGCGGCCTGCGCCCGTTCCGCGCTGCGCGAACCGATGATCACCGTCTCGCCGGCCCGCGCCCAGCGCAACCCCAGTCCCATGCCCGCCGGACCCGTCCCGCCCAAAATCCCAATGGGACGGCTCACGCGAACTCCGCTTCCAGCGCCTGCTCGCTGGTCAGGCTTTCAATCGGCATTTTGATCTGAATTCGTGAATAGGTCGTATTGCGCTCCGCCGGAATCCGTCCGGCCTCCAGGATCAGCGCCTGGAATTGCTCCGGACTGGTGTACTGGCCTGCCGTGGCCCCGGCCTCGCGGGAAATGTTTTCTTCCATCAGCGTGCCGCCGTAATCATTCGCCCCTGCATGCAGGCACAACTGCGACAGCTTGCGGTTCAACTTCACCCACGAAACCTGGATATTGTTGATCGCTCCCGCCAGCACCACCCGCGCCAGCGCGTGGATCTTCAAATGCTCGGTCAGCGTCGGCCCCGGCCGGGATAGCCCTTGGGCGAACAGCAGCGTGTTCTGATGCACAAATCCCAGTGGCACAAATTCCGTAAACCCGCCCGTCTCCGCCTGGATCTCCCGCAGCATCAGCAACTGATTCACCCAGTGCTCAGGTGTCTCCACGTGCCCGTACATCAACGTCGAAGTCGACCGGATTCCGAGCTTGTGCGCGGTCGTGATCACTTCGCGCCACTGCGAGGTCGAAAGCTTGTTGCGCGACAAAATCTCCCGCACCTGGTCATCGAGAATCTCGGCCGCCGTCCCCGGCAAAGTATCCAACCCGTTGTCGCGCAGCATCGCAAGATAGTCGCGCAGTGTCATCTCCGTCAGTTCGACGCCATACACGATCTCCATGGGTGAGAACGCATGACAATGCATCCGCGGCACCGCGTCCTTCACCGCCCGTAGAATGTCGCGGTAGTAATAAGGAGGCAGCCCGTGCGGCAGGCCGCCCTGAATGCACACTTCCGTCGCGCCCAGTTCCCAAGCCTCCACTGCCTTCCGAGCCATCTGCTCGAAACTCAGAAAATAGGTATCGTTCTCCCGCGGACCTCGGCTGAAAGCGCAGAATTTGCACCCAACAAAACAGATGTTCGTGAAATTGATGTTTCGGTTGACGACGTAGGTGATGAGATTTCCTGACAGCTCCGCTCGCAGCTCATTCGCCGCTACCAGCAACCCGAGCAGATCCTCGCCTTCGGAGTTCGCCAACAGCAGGCACTGCTCCCGCGAAAGTGCGCCACCGTCCTGCACGCTCAGCGCCGTCTCGAGCGCCTCCCGCACCGCAGGCGTCAGCCGTGCCGCAATCTCCGGCCATTCGTAGGAAGGGAAAATCTCCAGTTCCGCTTGCGACAGCGTTCGCGCCACGACCCTCCTCCTAGCGAAACAGATCCTGTGCTGCCGGACGCAGAAGGGAACGGTAGCCTCCCCGTCCTGGCTGGTACGGGAATCCACGAATAATAACAAAGGGGGTGCGGCTTAGCTTGCCCGCCACCAACCCCGCCGCGCACGCCAGCTCGTCGGCAACCGCATCGAGCGTCACGCGCAGTTCATACCCATGCGGATCGCGCCTCGCCCGGTAATCCTCGATCGCCTTCATCCCCGCAACTCCGATCGCGACTTCTGTCAGCCCTTCGCGCCAGGGGCGCCCGAAGCTGTCACTTATGATGACTGCGACCGTCACGCCGAGCTTTTTTTTCACCGCTGCCCGCAACCGCGCCGCCGACCGGTCCGGATCCTTGGGCAGCAAAAGCGCATGCTCGCCCCCATCCACGTTCGACACATCCACGCCGCTGTTCGCACAAATGAATCCGTGACGCGTCTCGGTGATCAGCACCCCGTTCTTCCGCCTGATTACCCGCCGGCTCTCCCGCAGCGCCAACTCCGTCACCCGTGCATCCAGCTCGTACCGCCGTGCCCAAGCCCGCGAAGCCGCCGACGGTTTGATCGTCTCCAGCCGCACCATTTGCCCCTCGGCCTTCGAAACAATCTTGTGCTTCACCACCAGCACATTGCCATTCGCCAGCAACACGCGTGCCTGCTTTAGAGCGTTGATCAACTTGTCAGGAAGAGAATCCCCCGGCCGGATTTCATTAGATAGTTTGACGGGAATGATCCGGAGTTCACTCATGGCTTAAGTGTCCAATAAGGTTGGAATTCCCGAACCGATGTGCTTTGAAAGGGCCCGGTTTCAGCCACCATGGGACTTCTCTTTTAGATTCTCATTCCGAGCCGTCGGGAGCCGCGCTTGCGCGGCGAGGACGAGGGAGGAATCTGTTCTCAGTCTGCCCGGTCAGCCTTCTCCGCTGCCCTTTCGATCACGTTCCCTCTGCGCCCTTGGCGAATCCTTCGCTAACTTTGCGGTGAAAGGCGCTTGCCCGGTCGAAAACTTACTCGTTCGCCGCCCGCGGCCACTCCCGCAACCCCCACCCCCGTGCTAACCGCTGCGCCCGCGTCTCCCCCGGCAACTCCGCTAATCGCCGCAAATCCGACGGGCCATCCACATCCACCCCAATCCCTGGCAGCGGCAACACCACGCATTTCTCGCCCGTCGCTCGCGCCGCCGCCAAATGCGGCTTGAAACTGTCATTGCCAAACCGCAACGGAAACAGCGCCGCCGGCCGCCGCAACACCGCGTTCGTCCCACGCCCATCGCCCGCCGGCACCAGCACCGACCCCACCTCCGGCGCCGCGTCCAAAATAGCTTGCATCTCCAGCGCCTGGATCAACGGGATATCCGCCGGGATCACCAACGCGTCCGTCCTGCGCGCCTCGCACACCCGCGTCGCCATCTCGATCGCGTCCGTCTCGCCCGTGTTCTTGTGATCGGCAATCACCTCGAACCCGTACTTGCACGCCAGCCACAGCGCAAACGGATCGCAGCTCACAAACGCGACCTCGGGTCGCTTGTCCCATCCCGCCAGTGCCTCGGCCACATCCTGCAGCATGGCCCGCGCCAGCTCGGTCCGCGCCCCCTGCTCTAGCACCGGCGCCAGCCGCTGTTTCGCTTCCTCGAGATTCTTCACCGGGACAAGGATCATGCGTGCTCCGGCCCCGCTGCTGCCGCGCTTTTCTGATCGCGCACCGCGGCAAGTACCGCCGCCGCCAGGTCCGCCTTATCTTCCGAAGTCCGCATGATCGTCTTTGTCACATGCACTCGCAATCCCGTCTTTCGCAATTCGTCCGCTGCCTCCCCGTCGCGCACGTCCACCACCAGCATGTCGAGAAAATCGTGGTACGCCTGCGCCACGCCTGCCACCGAAACCGGCAGTCCCTGCGCAGCCAACAGAATTCCCGCCGGTCCCGCCACCGCCTCCCCCGCCACAATCGGACTCACCGCCGCGATCCGACCCTTCGTTTGATGCAGCGCCTCCCGCACTCCCGGCACCGCCAGGATCGGCCCAATGCTCGTCACCGGATTGCTCGGCGCCACCAGCACCAGCTCCGCATTCCCAATCGCCTCAATCACCCCCGGAGCCGGTTCCGCCTCCGACGCTCCCGCGAACCGGATCGACTCCACCGGGTCCTGGTACCAGCGCTGCACGAAATATTCTTCGAAGCTCAACTCGCCCATCGGCGTCATCACCCGCGTCTCGACCCGCGAATTGCTCATCGGCAGGATCCGCGCCCTCACGCCGAGCTTGTCCGCGATTTCCGCCGTCACTTCCGAGAGCGTTTTGCCCTCGGCCAGCAGCTTCGACCGCAGAATGTGCACCGCCAGATCGCGATCGCCTGCATGAAACCAGATCGGCTGCCCCAACTGCCCCATGTGTTGCAGGCAGAAGAACGTGTCGCCCTTCACGCCCCAGCCCCGTTCTTTGCTCAACATCCCCGAGAGCACGTAGGTGATGGAATCGATGTCCGGCGAAACATACAGCCCCCACCACAGCAAGTCATCGCCCGTATTGACGATGATGATCAGTTCCTCAGCGGGAACGACCTGGCACAGCCCGTCCACGAATTTTGCTCCGCCAGTGCCCCCCGTGAGCACCGTGATCATGCGGCCCTCCGCGCATACCCTTTGCTATCCGTTGCGCTTCTTACCCGTTCGGCTACGACTCCGCCACGCTCCACTACCTGCGGCACGAACTCCGGATACACCGGCAACCGCTGCTCCAGACGGAATCCTTTCGCCTCGGTCCGCGCCCGTAATTGCTCCAGATGCGGCCACGGCTTTTCCGGATTGATGAAGTCCGGTGTCAGGGGCGAAACTCCGCCCCAGTCGTTGATCCCCGCATAGAGCAGTTCGTCATAGTAAGGCGCCGACAGATTCGGAGGCGCCTGGACGTTCACCCGCGGCATCAGCAATCGCGTCACCGCGACCGTGCGCAGCATCTCGCCCAAGCTCGGCTCGGGCGAGTTATGCATCGGGATTCCCGGCTTCGCCCGGAAGTTCTGCACGATCACTTCCTGGATGTGCCCGTAATGGTCGTGCATCTCGCGGATGGCCATTAAGGTATCCACGCGGTCTTGCACGCTCTCGCCGATCCCGATCAGCAGCCCGGTCGTGAACGGCACACCCTGCTTGCCCGCCTCGCGAATCGTCTGCAGCCGCTTCGCAGGAACTTTGTCCGGAGCATTGTCATGCGCCGCTCCCGCTTTCAGCAGGTCTGCATTTGTCGACTCCAGCATCAGCCCCATGCTCGGCGAAACCGCCGCCAGCCGCCGCACCCACTCACCGCTCAACAACCCCGGGTTCGGATGCGGCAAAAGCGAACTCTCCCGCAAAACCAGTTCGCACATCGCTTCCAGGTACTGCAACGTCGAGCGATATCCCAGGCGCCGCAACGTTTCCCGCATCTCCGGAAACAGCAATTCCGGCTTGTCGCCCAGACTGAACAGCGCCTCCGTGCAGCCCATCTGCTCGCCCTGCCGCACGACCATGAGCACTTCCTCCGGCGTCATCGTGTGCGCGCCCGGCTGTCCCGGATCACGCCGGAAGATGCAATACCCGCAATAGTCGCGGCACAGGTTGGTCAGGGGAAGGAAGACTTTGCGCGAATACGTGATGACGCCGGGCTTGAAGCTATCCTTGGCTGCACGCGCGATCGACAGCAGATGGGGAAGATGCTCCTCGTCACAGCGCATCAACCGGCAAGCGTCCTCGCGCGCGAGAGCACGTCCGCTCGCCACGTCGTTCAGCAAGCTGGCCAGCGCAGACGACGCCTCGGTTGTGCCCGTGTGCCTCACGCTGTTTCGATTGTTCCACAAACGGCGAGGCTCGCATCGCCCGTCGCCGGTCAGCGGCATCATACATGAAAGCCCAACCCCGCCATGGCTGATCCTGCCATGGACGGTGCCCCAGGTCGCCTCCGCTCTTTGGCGCTAACTTCGGAGCCATGGGATGTGCCCAGATTCGGCACGATCCAGAGTGTCCAGTCCCGGCTGGAACAATCGCATCGCGTGCTACTCGTGATAACGTATCCCGGCGATCAGCCCGCTCGGTGCCCCAGGTTCGCCTCCGCTTTTTGGACGCTAACCTGGGATTCATGCAGGCCGGAATCCGTTTATGAGTGTGAGCCCAGCAGAATTCCGCAAGGCCCTGGGATGCTTTGCCACTGGCATCACGGTCATCACCCTCGATTCCGACGACGAAGTCCACGGCATGACCGCCAACGCCTTCACCTCGGTTTCCCTCGACCCCATGCTGGTGCTGGTTTGCGTCGACCAGCACGCCCGAACCCACGCCCACCTGCACGCCAAGAAACGCTTTGGCGTGAACATCCTCGGCGAATCGCAGCGCGCGATTTCCGAGTACTACGCCCGCCCCACCCGCACGCACGATCGCGCCTCGGAAGAAGCGGGCGCAGAATTTGAGCGCACAAAACACGGCACACCCGTACTGTGCGGCGCGCTGGCTTATCTCGAATGCCGCTTGCACACGGCACAGGACGCCGGCGACCACACGATTTTCATCGCGGAGGTGGAAGAAGTCGTGGTGCGCGAAGGCGACCCGCTGCTGTTCTTCAACAGCAAGTACCGCAAGATCGGCGGAGAAGTGAAGGCCTCCGTGGCTTCCGGCACCGGGTCCGGCAAAACCGCCTCGCCCCATCACCGCTGAAAACGCTGGCCTGCCTCTACCCGACATGCGTCGGCTCCGCCTTTTCCGCCAGCACTTGCGGCTCCCGCACCCCTTCACCCGCGCCCAGCCTGCTCCCGCAGCGCTCCAGGCCTTCGGGCAAACGCGCATCGATCTTCAATTCGCCCACCGCAACAACACTGCAACCCTTCGCGCGAAAAATGCGTACTCAGATCCCCCACGGCGCCCACCCTCCAAGCAATTATCATGTAAATCTGGAGTAGCTCTAGGAAATGGAGTGCGAAAGGTTACGGGTCACGCTTCCGCGTGCGTTGAGTCACGTCATGATGTTCGCGCAACCGACGGGAGGAACAGTGTGACTTCCGCGCCTACCGCGCATCTAATGATTGCATTCAATTCAATGATAAAAAGGCACCGCATGACCGAAAAGACAGCCCCAACGAAAGTCGAAAAACTCAGCAAGACCGACGCCGAGTGGCGAGCCCAGCTCACACCCGAGCAATACCATGTCATGCGAGAAGCGGGCACCGAGCGCGCCTTCACAGGAAAATACTGGCAAACCAAGGAACGCGGAACCTATCACTGTGTGGGGTGCGGCGCACCGCTATTCACGTCGGAAACCAAGTTCGACTCCGGCACCGGGTGGCCCAGCTTCTGGGCGCCGATCGACCCGGCGAACGTGGAAGGTCTGGTTGATGACAGTTACGGGATGACCCGCGTCGAAGCCCGCTGCGCCCGTTGCGGCGCCCACCTCGGACATGTGTTCGACGATGGACCTCGTCCCACTGGTCTGCGCTACTGCATGAACTCCGCGGCGCTCGACCTGAAGCCGAGAAAAGAGTAGAGCCGGCCCCCGCCGGTTGTCGGGAGAGCCTGCCCTGAGAGAAGTCGAACGGGCGTCACGCCATTTCTCCCTAACCAACGACAACCGATGACTCGCAGCAAACGAAAAGGGCACGAGTATCTCGTGCCCTTCCTTGCCACCAGAGAGAGTTGTAGTCGTACTATGCGCCTGCGCCTGCGGCGGAGGCCTTTGGCGCTTCCATCGTCGGCTTGGGAGCGTCGGCCTGCTTCTGATGCGGCTGCTTGCTCTTCTGCTCGGCGGCCTGCACCTGCACGCTGCCTTTCAGGATGGCGCCGTCTTCCACGCTGATGCGCTGCACCACCACGTCGCCCGTGACCGAGCCTTCGCTGCGGATGTCGAGGCGGTCACTGCAGATGATGTTTCCCTGTACCTTGCCCATGATCACGACTTCGCGGGCATTCACATCGGCGGTCACCACGCCATTGCGGCCCACGGTGACGCGATGCTCGGGAATGTTGACTGTTCCTTCAATGCGACCGTCGACGAAGAGCGACTCGCCCCCGCTGATGTCGCCCTTGATCACGAGCGAGCGGCCGATTGTCGCCTGCTCGATAGGTGCGCTCGAAGTTTTTACCGGCGTGTAATTGTTCTGATTCGACGCTTGCGGCGTCGCGTTCTTGTTTTCCGGTGGCTGCAGCATGGGTTACGACCTTCCTTGGTTCCGCCCTGGGCTCCGAGACGAGCCCATTTTCGAGACGGTGGCTCTGGCCAATGGCCATGTTGAATATCGCACGCCCATCGGTAATCCTGCAGATTACGGAAGCACCTGTACGCCCGCGAAATCAGGCCTTTTGAGCTACTTCACCCAGCTCGCCGTTTACCTGGTAGTGAATAGCCCATCGGTGCCATTCCCATAATTTCGACGACCACGTAGATTCATTTTCGAGCAGCACTTGGGGGAGGGCTGTTTAACGGGCGTCCCGAGACTCGAACGAGTCTGGGGCGCTTTGTTTTTCTGCTGAAAATTTCTGCTCGCTTGACCAGGCCAGTTCGCGGGCCTGTATCATCGCCTCTGCATGACTTCCCAACAGGACGGCACCCAGAATCTCGCGCAACGCTATGCCCAGATGAGTGACGAGGAACTGCAACTCATCTCCGGCCAGCAGTCAGACTTAACGGGAGCCGCGCAAAACGCCCTGCGTGTGGAGCTGACGCGTCGGGGAATGGCGCAGGTTCTGGAAGGCAAGGCCAGTCTGCCTGGTCGCGACGAAGTCGAGTTCCAGGACCTCGTGACTGTCCGGCGCTTTGCTGGCTTGAGCGAAGCCCTGGTGGCCAAGGGCAGCCTGGAATCGGCCGGCATTGAATGCTACATGGTCGACGACAACATGGTGCGAATCTTCGTTCCCACTTTCACCGAGGGCGTGCGCCTGCAGGTAAGGCCCGAAGACCTGGCCGTCGCCACCGAGATTCTGGAAGAGCCTGCACCCGAAAACCTGGAAGACGAAGAAGCCTCGACCCCGGACTAGTGGTACATTTCGAGCCCGCGCGCGTCCCTAGCAATGGAGCCGCTGCTGCAAATCTCCGAAGGCAAGATATGAGAGCCTCTACCTTGTATCGGGTCGCTGCTGTTCTTCTGCTGCTTTTTGCTGTTGCGCACACCTTGGGGTTTCGTCGGTCCGATCCGGCATGGGGCGTCGATGCTCTTCTTGTCTCAATGCGGTCCATTCACTTTGACTTGCATGGGTTCCACCGGACGTATTGGGATCTCTTTGTTGCCGCTGGATTTTCCGTCGGCGTGTTTTATCTGTTTGCGGCCATACTCGCCTGGCAACTGGGGAGCCTTCCGGCAGAGACCTTGTCGCTCACCCGCGGCATTGGCTGGGCGTTTGCTCTTTGCTTTGCCGCGCTCACGGTTGTGAGTTGGAGATACTTGTTTATCCTCCCCATTGCTTTCGCAGCTGTGATTACCGTGTGTTTGGCTTCGGCGGCCTGGCTTTCGTCGAAGTAGGGCGACCCGCCTGTCAGGAGCTGCCCGGCAGCCACTCAGCTGCCCGTGGCTGACTGCATCGAGCACCAGCTCTACGCGCGTCGAAGTTCCCAATTTGTCGAAGATGCGGAACAGGTATTTCTTCACCGGGTGTTCGCTGAGTCCTAGCTCGCGCGCGATGTCGCGATTCGACAATCTTCACCCGCGCCATGCTCTTCGTTCTGCCGTCGGACCCGCTGCAAGGCCTGTCTCTGGCATTGCTGGAGGCGATGGGCGCAGCCATCTGCGTGCTGGCCAGCGGCGTCCCGGAAAATCGTGAACTGGTGGACGGCGCGGGATTCACCTTCAAACACGGCGATTGCGTCAGACCTGGAGCGCATGCTCCGCATCTTGATGTTCTCGCCTGCCCTGGGCAGCGATGCAGGCTAGGCTGCGCGCGATCGTATCCGCGATCACCACCAGTGGCCCGAGATCGCTGCCGAGATCGAACGCATCTACCACGCGATGTTAGGCTGGGAGCCGGGCGTGCGCAGTCTGGGGGCTGAATCTGCTCACGAAAGACAATCCGAAGTCGAACAGATCGCATAACTCGAGGTCTCGACTCGCCCGGATTCGTCTCACCACGTTTTACTTTACAATCTCAGGGATCGGCAGTTCAACCTCTTCTGAAAGGCAGTGGTTCGCGCGCTAGTGTCGACGACTAACGGACCAATTCTAGTTACCGGCGGTGCCGGGTTTATCGGGTCGAACTTTATCCTCCACTGGACGGAGCGAGAACGCTCGCCCGTGGTCAACTTCGACAAGCTGACGTATGCGGGCAACCCTCGCAATGTCGAGAAGATCTCTTCCGATGCCCGCTACACATTTGTGCGGGCCGACATCGCCGACCCGGCTGCGGTTTCCGAGTGCTTGCGTCAGCATCGCCCGCGAGCGATCGTTAACTTCGCCGCCGAGAGCCACGTTGACCGCTCGATTCTTGGCCCCGGGGAGTTCATCCGCACCAACGTGAGCGGAACGTTCACCTTGCTCGAGGAGGCGCGAACCTACTGGTCGGAGCAGAACCCGCAAGAACGCGAACGGTTTCGCTTTCTGCATGTTTCCACAGACGAAGTCTATGGTTCGCTCGGTCCTGGCGACCCCGCGTTTACCGAGCAAACCCCATACGCGCCCAACAGTCCGTATTCGGCCTCAAAAGCGGCCTCGGACCACCTGGTGCGCGCCTACCATCACACCTATGGCTTGCCGACGCTGACCACCAACTGTTCCAACAACTACGGTCCCTTCCAGTTTCCCGAAAAACTGATTCCGCTGATGATTCTGAACGCGCGCTCCGGGAAATCTCTCCCCGTTTACGGCGACGGCAAAAACGTGCGTGACTGGCTCTATGTGGGCGATCATTGCGAAGCGGTGCGCTTGGTGCTGGCCGAGGGGCGGTTGGGCGAGACCTACAATGTGGGCGGATGGAACGAGAAGACGAACATCGAAATCGTCGAGACCATCTGCGAGTTATTGGATGAGTTTTGCCCGAACGATCCGATCGTGCCGCACCGGAAGCTGATCACGTTTGTGAAAGACCGCCCGGGCCACGATCGCCGCTACGCGGTCGATGCCCGCAAGATCGAGCGCGAACTGAAGTGGCATCCTAAGGAAACTTTTGAGAGTGGGATCCGCAAGACCGTGTTCTGGTATCTCGAACACGACGAGTGGACCCAGAGCGTAACCAGCGGATCGTACCGGGAGTGGGTCGAGACGCAGTACTCAGACCGGACACCAAGCGTTTCACGCACCTAGATCGACTACCAGGAACCAACATTCAGCATGTCGAAAACTGCATCAAGCTTCACCGAACACAAAGGGATCATTCTGGCCGGCGGATCGGGCACGCGCCTGTATCCGTTGACCCACGCCACCGGCAAGAGCCTGCTCCCCATCTACAACAAGCCGATGATCTACTACCCGCTCAGTACGCTGATGCTGGCGGGCATTCGCGAAATCCTGATCATCTCTACGCCTGATGACACCCCGCGCTTTCAGCAACTGCTGGGGGACGGAGAGCGCTACGGCATCCACCTGGAATATGCGGTTCAGGCGAAACCGGAGGGGATCGCGCAGTCGTTCCTGGTGGGCGAGCGCTTCATTGGGAACAGTTCCTGCGCCCTGGTGCTCGGCGACAACATTTTCTACGGCCACGATTTTGCGAAGGACTTGCGGCACGCGGCTGAGAAGAAAAGCGGCGCGCAGATTTTTGCTTACCCGGTGAATGATCCGGAGCGTTATGGAGTCGTGGAATTCGATGCTTCCGGACGCGCGATCAGCCTCCAAGAGAAGCCGCGGCAGCCGAAGTCGCGATACGCCGTCACCGGGCTTTATTTTTATGACGACCAGGTGGTAGAGATCGCGAAATCGTTGAAACCCTCGGCGCGAGGAGAACTGGAAATCACCGACGTGAACCAGGCGTACCTGGGCCGCGGGCAGCTCGAAGTGGTGGTCATGGGCCGAGGCATGGCCTGGCTCGACACCGGCACGCATGAATCGCTTATGGATGCGGCGCTCTACATTCAGGCCATCGAGAAACGCCAGGGACTGATGGTAGCTTGCCTGGAAGAAGTTGCGTATCGCTCTGGATACATCAGTGCGGAGCAACTGGAGGCGATTGGCCGTTCGATGAATAACGCCTACGGGCAGTACTTGCTCCTGTTGCTCAAGGACAAAATCTTCACTTAAGGCTGCGGAGGGGGATGAATGGAGAAAGTTCTCACTTCGCTTGAAGGAGTGTTCCTGCTGAAGCCGCGCGTGTTTGGAGACCAGCGTGGCTTCTTCCTGGAGAGCTACAACCAGCGCGCGCTCGCTGAACTTGGAATCCAGGCGACCTTCGTGCAAGACAACCACTCGTACTCCACGCGCAATGTTGTGCGCGGGCTCCATTACCAGATACGGCACATGCAGGGGAAGTTGATTCGTGTCGTTGAGGGCGAAATCCTCGATGTAGCCGTCGATCTGCGCCAAAGCTCACCCACATTTGGGCGTTGGAGCAGCGTCACGCTCTCCGGCGAAAACAAGCACATTCTATGGATTCCTCCGGGCTTTGCCCACGGTTTCCGCGTGGCGTCGGAAGGCGCGCATGTGCTGTACAAGGCGACGGACTACTATGCTCCCGAGTGGGAACGGACGCTGGCGTGGAATGATCCCGAGTTGAAGATCGACTGGCAGCTTTCGGGGGACGCTATCGTTTCCGCGAAAGATCAAGCCGCCAAGTTGTTTCGCGACGCCGAAAAATTCCACTGAGGGAAGACCCATCCATGCGGGTGACCATCTTTGGGGCAACGGGATTGCTCGGCAAGGCACTGATGCGCGAGTGGACGGGCGATGAGGTGCGCGGCATGGGCTCGCGGGACGCGGATCTTCGCTCTAAGCAACAGATTGAGGCTGCGCTCGGGAAGCAGAGTCCGGACTGGATTGTCTTAGCCGCAGCCTATACCGACGTGGATGGCTGCGAGACGAATCGCGAGGTTGCGTTTGCGGTGAATTGCACTGGAGCCGCGAATGTTGCGCGAGCAGCCGCGCGGCTCGGCAGCAAGCTGTTGTTTCTGAGCACCGACTACGTCTTTGACGGCTCGAAAAATCAGCCCTACGAGATCGATGATCCGGTCTGCCCAAAGAGTGTGTATGGACAGACCAAGGCTGCGGCGGAAGCGGAAATCCGCAAAATCAACCCTCGCTTCTGCATTCTGCGTACTTCGTGGGTGTTCGGGGTCGGCGGAAAATGCTTTCCCGATACGATTCTGAGGCTGGCGAGTACACGCGAAACCCTCGACGTTGTCAACGACCAGAGGGGCTGCCCGACCTACACGGTCGATCTGGCGCGGGCAATCATCGAACTTTGCCGCAGCGATGCTTCAGGCGTAATCCAGGCGACCAATTCCGGAGACTGCACGTGGTTTGATTTCGCCACTGCGATCGTGGCTGGGGTTGGCCTGAAGACTCGAGTGCTGCCTACCACGACCGAGCGCTTTCCACGGCCGGCGCCTCGCCCGAAGTATTCAGTACTGTCCTCCAGCAGCTTGCTGCGATACGGAATCCAAATGCCGAGCTGGCAGGAGGCACTCGTCCGCTACCTGGAGGAACGCGAGGCTCACTCCAAATCCTCGTGACGGGTATGCATCTCGCGAGTGGCACCTGACGCCTTCGAATCTGGGCCGGGGATTGTGATCGCGGGCAGCTTCGCCTGCTTCAGAGCCTTGTTGAGCGCGGGGATATCCTGTGTCTGCATCTGCTGCCAGTTTGTTAGTTGCTCCTCGAGTGCCTTCTCCAATTCACCAAGCGTGACCACGGCTTGAGAGGTGGGCGTTGCGTCGGCCGACTGCACAATCGCCAGCAATGTGCTGAAGCCGCTGTTAAGGCGCGCCAGTCCGCGGCCGGCGGGAGTTGAGAGATACTGTGCGCCGTATCCTCCCGGCGTGCCCTCGATCAACGCAGCTTTCTCGTTGGTCGGTTTCAGCAGGGCGGGCGCCTTGGCGCCGGCGGCCTGTGCGACGTCTTTCAGTTTTCCTCGAAAAGCCCGCAGCTGTTGCAGCGCCTGGAAATCACGATGTATTGCGTCGGCGATCTTCGTTTCGGCCTGGAACTGCGCGCGCAGATCGTCCGCCGATGCCTTCACTCTCGGATCCATTTTGATGGTGAGCGGGCGGCTGTAGCTCTTGCCGCCTGCGGTGAGCTTGACGGTGTAGTCTCCCGGCAAGACAGCGGCGCCCAGCGGGTACAGCGGGGTGTCGCGCGGGATGGCGGAGATCGGGTAGTCGCGCTCGAGTGCATCCGGCGGCGGATAGCGTAGGTCCCAGATGAAACGGTGCATGCCTGCGGATGTTGACACTGTTCGTTCGGGACGAACCCAGTACAGCGGGACGTTAATCTCCATTTCGGGAGGAGCCGTAGACTTGTCATCGCTCGAGATGCGGCGCACGAGCTTGCCATTGGCGTCGGAAATCTCGAGCACCACGGGATCGGCGGACGCCGACTGCAGCCAGTAGTCGAGCATGGCGCCATTGGGCGGATTCTGTCCGGCGGGAATTTCGGGCGGCAGCGGGGTGTCGGTGCCGTTGTCCCTGCGCACACGATAGGTGACTTGCGGAGCGAATAGGTGCGCCGGCACCGCAGCCATCTCGCGGTTCAGTTCGCGCAGCGGGGTGATGTTGTCGAGAATCCAGAACGAACGGCCGTGCGTGCCCACGACGACGTCGTCGCCGTGGATCACGAGGTCGCGCATGGAGCTGGGTGGAAGATTCAAACTGAGTGGATGCCAGGAGTCGCCGTCATCCAGAGAGAAATAGACCGTCTTCTCGGTGCCGGCAATCAGTAGGCCTTTGCGGACGGGATCTTCGCGCACAGTGTTGACTGGCTCGTCTTCGGCGATGCCGCTGACCGTGAGGCTCCACGACTGGCCGCCGTCGTGCGTGCGATAGATGTAGGGATGCAGGTCGTCGAGGCGCAGTCGATTGATGGCTGCGTAAACCGTGTTTGCATCGTAGCGCGATGCATCGAGCTGCGCTACTTTGGTCCAGGGGGTCAACTCGGGCGGAGAGACGTTTTGCCAGGAATTGCCTCCGTCGCGAGTCACGTGAATGAGACCGTCATCAGTGCCGGCCCAGATCAGCTTCGCGTCGAGCGGAGAAGGCGCCAGAGAATAGATCACGCCACGATGTTTTCCCTTGGCGGGATCGGCTTCGACAAAAGGCCCAAGAGTGGGAGGTATGCCGGGATCCTCGCGCGCGAGATCCGGGCTCACGATTTGCCAGTTGTCGCCGCCATCGGTGGTTTTGAACAGAACGTTCGAGCCGAGGTAGAGCGTATGCGGGTCTGCAGGCGAGAAAATCAGAGGGGCTGTGCGGTTGAAGCGGTATTTTCCGGTCCTTAGGACGACTGGCGAGACATCCTGCGTTTGCCCCGTGGTGCGATTGAAGCGGGTGACCTTTCCGCCGTAGATCATATTCGGATCGAGCGGATCAGGCGCGACGTAGCCGTACTCTTCAACGCCGACCGGGTACCAGTCGCGAAACGTGATCGAGCCAAAGTCGCTGCGGCTGGCGATACCGGCACTGCCGCTTTCCTGCTGTCCACCATAGACCCAGTAGGGAAACTGGTTGTCGGTGATGACGTGGTAGAACTGCGCCGTCGGCTGGTTATACCAGGAACTCCATGTGCCCCCGCCGTTCACGCTGATCGTCGCACCCTGGTCGCTGGCGATAGCGATGATTTCCGGGTTCTCGGGATTGATCCAGACGGTGTGATAGTCGTCGCCACCTGGCGCGCCCTTGATCGCGGTGAAGGAATTGCCGGCGTCCTTGGAGCGGTAGGTGGAGGTGTTGGCGATGAAGATGGTGTCACGATCGCGCGGGTGCACCCGCACGCAGGCGAAGTCGTCGCCGCGTCCGTAGACGCGCTCTTCAGAGTTCACGCGCTTCCAACTGTCGCCGGCGTCGTCGGATCGATACACGCCGCCTTCCTTCGCGGACTGCACCAGGGCATACATGCGGCTGGGATCGCTCGGCGCGATGGCGATGCCGATTCGTCCGAGATCCGGGCTAGAGGGCAGGCCTTGCGTCAACTGCTTCCAGGTGGAGCCGCCGTCGGTGGATTTGTAGAGTCCGCTGCCGGCCGCACCGTACCCACTTCCGGTGGTCCACGGCGGACGCCGCGATGCCCACAGCACCGCGTAGATCGTTTGCGAGCTTCGCGGATCGAAGGCCAGGTCGATGCCGCCGGTGTTTTCGTCTTGGTAGAGAACTTTCTCGAAGTTTGCACCGCCATCGAGTGAGCGATAAATTCCGCGCCCGGAGTTCGGGCCGTAGGGATGACCGAGGGCCGCCACGAATACGCGATTCGGATTCGCTGGGTCGACCAGGATGACGCCGATCTGCTGGACATCGCGCAGCCCAAGATGCTGCCAGGTCTGGCCGGCGTCGCTGGACTTGTACATTCCGTTGCCGACGGAGAGGTCAGGTCGACGCAGACCCTCGCCACTGCCGACATAGATCACTTTCGGGTCGGAAGGTGCGACCGCGAGCGCTCCTATGGAGCCGGTCGGCTGCTCATCAAAGATCGGCGTCCAGGTAAGGCCGGCGTCGGTTGTCTTCCACACGCCCCCGTTGTTGACGCCCATGTAGAACAGGTTGGGATTGTCGGGGACTCCGGAAATCGCGACGGTGCGTCCACCACGGAATGGACCAATCATGCGCCAACGCAATCCTTGGTAGAGAGACGGGTCGAGGGTTTGTGCGGAAAGCAGAGAGGTGCAAGAGAAATTTGCGATTGCGATGAAGCAAATGAAGCGCAGAAAGCGTCGAAGGGATCTCACGCGGTCCTCCAGAGCGGAGGAAAGAATAAACCACCGCGGCCGTCGAGCGGAATGATTCCCTCGAATGCTTCCTCGATCGATGCTCTGAATTTCAGAGTACGCGTTCGTGGCGGTAGCCGGCCTCCGAAAGTGCGGCCAGAATGCGGTGAATCTGCTCTTTGCCTCGCGTCTCGAGCGTGACGTCGATGAGCGTGTCGCCGAGGCTCACGCCGTAGTAGGCGCGATCAAACTGCAGTTCGACGATGTTGGCATGGTGCGCGGCGATGATCTTGGTCAGCTGGTGCAGCGAGCCCGGACGATCGGAGAGATGAATCTGCATGCGCACCAGGCGCGCATCTTTGACCAGCCCGCGCTGAATGATGCGCGAGAGCAGGGTCACGTCGATGTTTCCGCCGCACACCAGAGCGACCGTTTTCTTGTTCTTCAGCTTGGCTTTGCGGTGAAGCAAGGCGGCGACGGCTGCGGCGCCGGCTCCTTCGGCCAGCATCTTTTCGCGTTCCAGCAGGGTCAAAATTCCGCTGGCGATTTCTTCCTCCTCCACGACGACCACATCGTCGACGTATTTCTCCACCAACGGCAGCGTGCGTTCTCCGGTGCGCCGCACGGCGATGCCGTCGGCGATGGTGGGCTGCAAAGGGATCGTGACCGGCCCGTGATGCTTCATGCCTTCGAGCATGGAGGGCATGCGCGCCGGCTGCACCCCGACGACGCGGAGCCTGGGGTTCGATTCCTTCAGGGCGCAGGCGATTCCGCTGATCAGCCCGCCTCCGCCGATGGGAACCACGGCGGCCTCGAGATCGGGCACCTGCTCCAATATTTCCAGGCCAATGGTGCCCTGGCCGGCGATCACAGCTTCGTCGTCGAACGGGTGCACAAAGGTGAGCCCCTGCGCTCGCGCCACACGGCACGCTTCCTCGTAGGCCTCGTCGTAGCCCTCACCGTGCAGGATCACGTGCGCGCCGTAGCTCTTGGTCGCGTTCACCTTCACCAGCGGCGTCATGACTGGCATCACGATGGTGGCGGCGATGCCGTTGTTCTTGGCGTGGAAGGCGACGCCCTGCGCGTGGTTGCCGGCGCTGGCTGCGATGACGCCACGCTTTTTCTCGGCATCAGAGAGCATGAGGATCTTGTTGAGGGCGCCGCGCTCTTTGAACGATCCGGTGCGCTGCAGGTTCTCGAGCTTGAGATGAATCGGGAGGCCGCTCCATTCGGAGATCGCCGGCGAGTAGGGACAGGGCGAGAGATAGACAGCGCCTTCGATACGCCGGCGCGCGGTTTGGATGGATTCGAGATTCAGGGTGGGGATGGGCATTTGGTTCTCTTTTCCACGAGCGGATAAGGTCAACGTTCACTCCCGCGAAAATACAAAGCCCACCTCGCTGGAATTGGTCGGCGGGTGGGCTGAAAACTTGGATCTGGACCAGCTCAGTTCATGAGTCCTCTCCCGCCGCGCGGCAGATTGCGATGGGTATGCTAATTCGGCGGATGGGCGTGATCGTCATTCGTTCGTTGTCCGCGTCCTCGGTCTTGGGCAGCGGAATGGGTCGAATCGAGGCGCTATTGTACCACCTGAGGTTTGGAGGGAGACCGCTTGAGGATCAAAAGGCCGATCGCAATAAAAAACAAATAAGCTTGGTCGGCCCTAGGACACGATCTCTCAGAACCCTTGTTGGTGCCGGGCGCCCCGAAGTTGATTTTTCAGCAATCTTACCGCCGGAAGCTCGGCTCCTGCCGAGTCCATGAGCGCACCGGGGATGTTGCGTCAGCATGGATCTGGAAATGAGGCTCGCCTAAACTCTAGGCACCTAGCTCGAGGTTGCGGCACTGGTGAAAACTTCATACCGCAATGCCCGAAGTGCTTCATGGGCAACACGATTTTCTCTGCTTGGCGGAAAGTTTCCTTGCTGCAGCCCTACCCCCACGCTGTCCCATTTCACTCATAGCCCAACTATCGAGGCGGAAGCAGGTCGTGGAGGGATACTTCGACGTTCCCTCCGAGATCGAAGATTGGAACCCGAGGGGGATCGGGCTGAATGCAACCGGGCGTGTGCTGCGTGGGGTAAGTGGGTAGTCGTCTAGCTCACATCAGCCATTTCGTGATTCGCGGTGCGGTTGGTTCCACCAAAGCGCCTGCCGTATTCGCGGACTCTATCCCTTGGAGCAGCGTTATGGCAGCGGTTTGCAGTTTTGCCAGCTCCTTATCGACTTTGTTGCCATAGAGGCGGCTTTCCCATTCAAAAAGCAGTCGGACAGCCAGTCCCTCAGGGGTCGCACAAGCCGCGCACTCTAGGCTATCGGAGAGAGACCGATAAACGGTGGGCGTGCTAATGTCCAGTAGATCGGCAATCTGGAAAGAGTCCAACCCCAAAGTGAGCAAAATTACAATTTGGAATTGCTGTGGGTTCAAAACATCACACAACGTGGAAACTCGACTTCCCATCAGGCAGGTTCTCCAGCAAGGAACTGTAAAGGGCAAGAGGAGTCTGGTCGTTGCGGGCGAGCAATGACCAGCTCAATGCTCGCAGATGTCTGATTCCCGGTGATCTTGGCTGGGGAAGCTTATGACCTGTGGCTTGATCCTGGCATGACTAGCGTCAAGATCGTTTCCGAGCTGCTGAAGCCTTACGAAGCCTCGCGGATGCGATGTTTCCCGGTCCGCCGTCGGCTGAAACAGGTGCAAACGACGACGCCAAGTGCGCTGCGCCGACTCAGTTCGAGTCACCACCGCAACGTCATTTGTTTGAGGGAGATGCGGGGAATTCCCGCGAGTGGAGGTAGGAGCACCGTTTACCAGCATGGTCGGATGAGCCCCGTCTCATCTCTCTGGCTTCCGGCATCTTCGGCTTAGTGATTTAGGCAGAGCCTGATTTTGTTCTTGACGACTTGAATTCACTGCGTAACATGCCTTGCAATTCGTTCGCGCGGCTATCGCGTGAAAGGTAAGTGCCTCCTTGGCTTCTTCATTTCTGAGAATCCCGGGTGTGGATGGCAGTCGTATTCTGATCGGGAAATCCCCTGCTCATGTGATCAACCGAACTCTGCGACTCGCAGGGTCGCCACTGCTGGTCGCGGTTGGCTATTACATAGGAACGCGAGTTGGCTTCCTGATGACTCCGAGCGGAGAGCCAAATTCCACTTTCTGGCCTGCCAACGCAATTCTTCTTGCAGCTTTTCTTTTGGCTCCCCGGCGTGTCTGGTGGACGTTTGTTCTGGCGGTCCTGCCTGCGCACATGCTTGCTCAAGTGCAAAGCGGCGTTCCAGTGTGGACCCAGTTGGGCTGGTTTATCAGCAATTCTGCGGAAGCATTGATTGGTGCCTACTGCATCACGCGGTTTAGCCGCGAGGAACGTCGGTTCGAGACCGTGCGGGGAGTTCTCGTCTTTATTCTCTTCGGTGTCCTCGTCTCACCTTTTGTAACTTCCTTCCTGGATGCTGCCGTGGTCGTGGTTACCGGCTGGGGCCACAGCTATTGGCCTCTCGGTGCAGAACGATTTTGGACAAATGCGCTGGCGGAATTGACGGTCGTTCCGGTAGTCGTGCTCGGTGGACTGAATGGCATCCGTTGGATTCGTAATGTAGACTCGGTTCACCGCAGAGAAGCCGTTCTATTAGGCACCGTGACAATACTGGCTGCGCTCTGTGTATTCGGCTTCCGTTCCGCGTCTGCTGTCACACTTCCAGCCGTATTGTATTTGCCTCTTCCCCTGTTGTTGTGGGCCGCAGTCAGATTTCGCTTGGGCGGATTGAGCCTTTCAGTGTTGTGCATGGCTCTGATCTCGATGTGGTACACGATGCATGGCCGATTGCCATTTCCTTACGCATCCATGCGGCAGAATATTCTGTCGCTGCAGGTTCTCTTCTGTGTAGTGGGTGTGCCTCTAATGTTCTTATCAGCTCTGATGGACGAAACCCAGGGCGTCCAAGAATCACTCCAAAACGTCAATGCCGAGCTGATCAGGCAGGCGGCAGTTATCGAATCTTCTCACGATGCGATTGCTTCGGGCACGCTGGATGGAATCATCGTGAGTTGGAACGCAGGCGCGGAGAGGCTTTACGGGTACACGGAAGCCGAAGCCATTGGCAAACCGATTACCATGCTTGTTCCGCCTGAGTTACCAGATGAAGAGCAAAGGATTCTTGACACGTTGAGAACAGGGGGACAGATTGAGCATTTTGAAACGGTCCGTGTTACCAAGGCTGGGAAAAAAATCAACGTATCCCTGACTATTTCGCCGATTAAGGATTCAACCGGCAAGACCGTGGGCATTTCTGGAATTGCCCGTGACATCACGGGGCAAAAGCGGGCGGAAGAGGCGCTGCGCGCTAGCGAGGAACGGCTGCGATTGGCACAGTGGGCTGCACGCATTGGAACGTTTGATTTGAACCTTCGCACTGGAGTGAATATTTGGACCCCGGAGACGGAAGCATTGTACGGCTTGCCGCCGGGTGGCTTTGGCGGCACGCAAACCGCTTTTGAAAATCTGATTCATCCCGATGATCGCGAAAGGATCGCTGCGTTAACTCAGGAGATGATCAGAACTGGACAACCTGTCGAGGAAGAATGGCGCGTGGTCTGGCCCGACGGAAGTGTTCATTGG
>Ga0306921_10000278_pt1 | contig 42629 bp, 36 predicted proteins | sample sta12Cox44000080_FD_203760 | JGI IMG/M metagenome (GOLD analysis project Ga0306921, IMG submission 203760) | Lab enrichment of tropical soil microbial communities from Luquillo Experimental Forest, Puerto Rico - statoxic.12C.oxic.44.000.080 (v2)... | ecosystem: Environmental > Terrestrial >... | reverse complement strand
CAGGCGCTGGAGTGGGCGCTCGAGAACCTGCGGCCGGCGCTGGCAGAGGCGGAGGCCGAGGTGAAGGTCGAGACGCTGGCCGCGGTGCTCACCGATCCGATCCAGCTCGCGCGCGTGTTCCAGAACCTGCTCGCCAACGCCTTGCGCTTCCGCTCCCCGGCCGCGCCAGTCATCACCGTCGGCTCGGTTCCGCGCGACGCACAGGTGCTGGTGTTCGTGCGCGACAACGGCCGCGGCATCGCCGCCGAGCACCACGAGAGCGTGTTCCGCCCGTTCGTGCGGGCGCACGCCGACGTGCGCGAGGGCTCCGGCATGGGTCTCGCCATCTGTCGGCGCATCGTCGAGCGCCACGGCGGCCGCATCTGGGTGGAGTCCGAGCCCGGCCGAGGGGCGACCTTCTGCTTCACGCTGCGGCGGGCAACCGACTAGCAGGCGCAGCCGAACGCTCAAGGGCCAAATCGTCCCGGACGATAGCGTATGCAGAGGGGCGGGAGGTCTCGCGTGCGGCGACCCGGATCGCGCTCCTCGAGGCGCAGCTGCGCCCGGATTGCCGCGGCGAGTTGCCTGCTGGCTGCCGGCGCATGGGGCTGCAGGTCGTCGCTGCGCGAGCCGCGCCAGCTGGGGAGCGTGGAAGGTGAGGTTCGGATCGCGGGCGGTCACGCGCCACTGGCGGAGCTCGGACCGGTGGTCGTGTATCTCGGCCGCTCGCACGAGATCGCCGCTCCGCGCGCGCAGCCACTGACTCTCGCCGACGACGACGCGGGCGGAGAATCACTGGGCCACGACCTGGTGGTGATCCGTCCCGGTGAAGCGGTGCAATTTTCGAGTCACAGCGGAGTCGCCCACCGCCTGTTCGCGATCCGCCCCGACTCGCGCCTCGAGGTCGCGGTCCCGGAGCACGGCGAGTCGCAGCCGGTGACGCTGAGCGAGCCCGGCTCGATCCGCTTCTACTGCGCACTGCACCAGGACGAGACCTGGGACGTGTTCGTCTCGCCGTCCCCGCACTTCGCGCGGCTCGACCGCCGGGGCGCCTACCGCATCGACAACGTCCCACCCGGCGACTACGAGCTGTCGATCTGGAGCGCGGCGATGGACGGCGGCGTGCGGCCCGTACACGTGGGGCTCGGCACCTCCGCGATCGAGCCGATCTGGCTCGATCCTTCGAAGCTCGGCCCTTGAAGCGACCGCGCATCTCGGTCGCCGCGCGGCTCATGGTGCTGATGGTCGCGCTCTCCGGAGCCTCGATCGGAGTCACTCTGGCGCTCCAGGACCGCGCCCTGTGGCAGGACCTGGAGAGCGCCGCTGCCGCGCGCCTCGAGCGCGCCGCATTCGGCTCGCGCGTACTCCTCTCCGACTATCTTCGCGACCAGGCGGTGCACTACACCGCGGTGGCCCGGACTCCCGAGTTCCGCGCCAATTTGGAGACCGGACAGCTGGCGACGCTCCGCTACGAGGCGAGCGCGCTGCAGCGCGGCGAGGGCGCGGCCGCCATCGTGTTCCTGGGCAAGAGCGGCGCACGCCCGGCCGAGGCCGGCGCGTCGGCGGTGGCCGACGCGGCGACTCGGGCGTTCGCGGCGGCGGCTCAGCTCTGTCTCCGGACGGACGCCGCCGCCGACCAGCCGTTCGCCCACTGTGCGGCCCGGGGAGACGCCGCCGAGACCACCCTGGTGCGCGCGGAGGGCGAGGTGTACGCCGCGGTCCGCGTCCCGCTGGCGACGCGAGGACGCGGGCTCGGCGCCATGGTGGCGGCGGTCCGGCTCGCTCCCGAGACACTCGACGCGTGGTCGCGACTCACCAGCGCGCAGCTGTCGTTCGTCGTCCCCGAGACCCGCACTCCCGGTCTCCTGGACCGCGAGGTGATGCGCTTCGGGGAGCTCCAGCTGCGCGCGGGCTCCTCGCTCGAGCGCGAGCGCGCGATGCTGAACCGCGCGCGGCGCAACCTCGTGGGCGTGGGATTCGCGGCGCTGCTGCTGGCCGCGGTCTCCAGCGCGATCCTGGCCCGCGGCTTCGTCGAGCCGATCCGCGAGATCCGCCGCGCGACCGAGCTGGTGGGCCAGGGCGAGCTCGGCGCCCGGCTCGACATCCGCCGCAACGACGAGATCGGCGACGTGGCCGCGGCATTCAACGAGACGCTGCGACGGCTCCAGGAGAGCCGGGAGCGCGTGCGCGTGGCGCAGCGGCTCGCGCGCTTCGGCGACTGGAGCCTCGATCCGCGCACGCAGACCCTCGAAGGCTCGCCCGAGTTCTGGCGGATCGTCGGCGTCGACCCGGGCACGCCGCAGCTCTCCGCACTGTTGTCCCAGGTCCACTCGGACGACCGCGAGGCGCTCGACGCGGCGCTGCAGCGTTGCGCCGACTCGGGTCACTCGTTCCGCCTCGAAGTCTGCACCGGCGAGACGTCGCCCCGGGCGCTGCAGATCCAGGCGCAGCGCGACGGCGACGGCCCGGGAGCGCGCGTCGAAGCCTCGGTGCAGGACGTCACCGAGCAGCGCGCCGTCGAGCGGCAGATCCGCTATCTCGCCTACCACGACAGCCTCACCGGGCTGGGCAACCGCCGCTTCTTCGAGGAGCGGGCTGCGCTCGCGCTGAGCGATGCGCGACGGCAGCGCCAGCCGCTGGCCGTGCTGTTCCTCGACCTCGACCGGTTCAAGAGCATCAACGACTCGCTCGGTCACTCGGCCGGCGATGCGATCCTGCAGGAGACCGCGTCGCGCCTGCTCGCCGAGGTACAGTCGCTGCCGCGCGACTGGGGTCGCTCGGAGCCAGCGGTGGCGCGGCTCGGCGGCGACGAGTTCATGATCCTTCTGCCAGCGCCGGCCGACGCGGTCGCCGCGACCGCGGTGGGCCACGCCATCCTGCGCCGGGTGTCGGCGCCGATCCGGCTCGACAGCCAGTCGCTCGTGGTCACCGGCAGCGTCGGCATCGCGGTCTGGCCCGACGACGGTGCCGACGTCGAAGGCCTCTTGCGCGGCAGCGACACCGCGATGTACTACGCGAAGTCGCGCGGCCCCGCCCAGGTGCAGCTCTGCACCGAAGGTCTCACGCTCGGGGCGCGGCGGCGGCTCGAGCTCGAGACGCGGCTGCGCGAGGCGGTCGAGCGCAACGATCTCGAGCTGCACTACCAGCCGCGCGTCGACGCCCGCACCAGCCGCATCGTCGGCTTCGAGGCGCTCTTGCGCTGGCGCGACCAGGACCTGGGCGTCGTGTCGCCCTCCGACTTCATCCCGATCGCGGAAGACGCCGGGATGATCAGTGCGCTCGGCCGCTGGGTGCTGGAGAAGGCCGCGGCGCAGACCAGGGCCTGGCGCGACCAGGGGCTGGGCAACGCCGTGGTCTCGGTGAACCTGTCCGCGCTGCAGCTGCAGGGCGACTTCCTGCACAGCTTCGACGAGATCGTCGAGCACACCGGCGTCGATCCGCGGCAGCTCGAGCTCGAGGTCACCGAGAGCGCCGTGGCACAGCACATTCCCCAGGCGGTCGAGACCTTCCTGGCGCTGCGGCGGCGCGGCGCGCGCATCGCCCTCGACGACTTCGGCACGGGCTACTCGTCGTTCAGCACGCTGCGCGAGCTTCCGATCGACACCTTCAAGATCGACCGCTCGTTCGTGAAGCCGATGGCGCACGACGACGACGCGGCCGCGCTGGTCGCGGGGATGATCTCGATGGCGCGAGTGCTGCGCCTGCGCGTGGTGGCCGAAGGCGTCGAGGAAGAGGAGCAGCACGAGCTCTTGCAGGAGATGGGCTGCGACGAGCTGCAGGGCTTCCTGTTCTTCGACGCGGTCACCGCGAGCGAAGCCGGCCAGCTGCTCGCCCGCCGGGCGCGCGCGAAGCGCCGGCGCAGACGCTAGGGCCTCGCCGCTCAGCTCTTCCCGAACGTGTCGGCGATCGCAGCGAGGTTCTCGCGCACGCGGCCCGGCGCGGCGCCGACGGTAGCGGCGTAGAGCAGGGGCTCTTCGGTGAGGCCCTGCCACTGGCGCAGCCGGTCGCGCGCCTCGTCGGGCCGGCCGGCGATCGCGATCTCGTCGACGAGCGCGTCGGGCACGGCCTTGGTCATCGCGGCGAAGTCGCCGCGCTTGAACGCCGCCGCGATCTCCTCGCCGACGCCGCGCCAGCCGTGGGAGTCGAGCACGCTGTGGTACAGCTTGGTCGAGTAGTAGAACGCGATCTGCGCGCGCACCTCGCGGCGCGCCTGGTCGACGTCGTCGCTGACCGAGCACATCACGTAAGGCGCGAGCGCGCAGCGCGTCCCGGCCAGCTCGGGCAGCACCTGCTCGCGGATGTAGGTGCGCGTGTAGATCGGGTGGCCGACCAGGCCGTCGGCGACCGCCGCGGAGGCGCGGATCATGCCGCGGTTCACCGCCGCCACGTAGATCGGGATCTCGGCGCGCGCGGCACCGGGCCGCGCGTACTGCGGGATGTCGATCTTGTAGTACTTGCCGTCGAAGCGCAGGCCGCCGCCCTTCTGTGCGGCGATCGCGGCGCGCACCAGCTCCACTGCCTCGCGCATGCGTGGCGCGGGCGGATCGTCGAAGCGCATGCTGTACCAACGCTCGTTCATGGAGCGGGTGCCGCTGCCGAGCCCCAGGATCATCCGGCCGCCGGAGAGCTCGTCGATGTCCATCGCTGCCGACGACGCCAGCAGCGGCGTACGCATGAATGCGTAGGCGATGCCGGTGCCGAGCTTCACGCGCGAGGTCGCGGTCGCGACCGCCGTGAGCCGCACGAAGCCGTTCATGCTGAAGAACTCGGTGGTCCACACCGAATCGAAGCCGCGCGCCTCGGCGTGGCGCGCCGCGGCGATCTGATCGGCGATCGAGCTCGCGGCGAGGATCAGTCCGAGTTTCATGGCGCGATTAGAGCACAACCGGCGGGGTGGCTGCGGGCTAGAATCGCGCGGTGCAGAGCGAGATCGCGATCGCGGGCGCGGGCATCGGCGGGCTCACCGCGGCGCTCTCGCTTGCCGATGCGGGCTTCGCCGTGCGCGTGTTCGAGTCGGTGCCGGAGCTGCGACCGCTCGGGGTCGGGATCAACCTCCTGCCGCACGCCGTGCGCGAGCTCGACGAGCTGGGCCTCGCCGGCGAGCTCGAGGCCGCGGGTGTCGCCTGCAGCGAGCTCGCGTACACCACCAAGCGGGGTCAGCGCATCTGGGCCGAGCCGCGCGGGCTCTGCGCTGGCTACCGCTGGCCGCAGATCTCGATCCACCGCGGGGTGATGCAGCTGGCGCTGCTGCGCGCGGCGCGCGAGCGCATCGGCGCGGAGCGGATCGAGCTCGGCGCGCAGCTGGAGCGGTTCGCGCCGCACCCGGGCGGAGTGCGGGTCAAGCTGCGCGAGCGCGCAGGCGGGCTGCGCGAGCTCGACGCGCGGCTGCTCGTCGCGGCCGACGGCATCCATTCGACCGCGCGGCGGGCGCTCTGGCCCGACGAAGGCCCGCCGTGCTGGAACGGCGCCGTGATGTGGCGGGGCGTGGCGCGCGCGGCGCCGCTGCTCGACGGCCGCACCATGATCATGTCGGGTCACACCGCGCAGAAGTTCGTCTGCTATCCGATCGAACGGCCGGGCGCCGACGGGCGGCAGCTGCTGAACTTCGTGGCCGAGCTGCGCTTCCCCGCCGGCCCGCTCGCCGAGCGCGAAGACTGGAGCAAGCGCGGCGAGCTGGCCGACTTCCTGCCGCGCTTCGCGGCTTGGCGCTTCGGCTGGCTCGACGTGCCGGAGCTGGTGCGCGCGGCCGACGCCGTGTTCGTGTACCCGATGGTCGACCGCGATCCGCTGCCGCGCTGGAGCTTCGGCCCGGTGACACTGCTCGGTGACGCGGCGCACCCGATGTTCCCGATCGGCTCGAACGGCGCGTCGCAGGCGATCCTCGACGCGCGGGTGCTCACCGGCTGCCTGCGCCACCACGCCGGCGACCCGGAGCGCGCGCTCTCGCGCTACGACGAGATCCGGCGCGCGGCCACCGCCGAGATCGTGCTCGCGAACCGGCGCCAGGGGCCCGAGGCGGCGATGCAGCTGGTCGAGGAGCGCGCCCCCGGCGGCTTCGCGGCGATCGGCGACGTGGTGAGCGATGTCGAGCTCGCCGCGATCGCGGAGGGCTACAAGCGGATCGCCGGCTTCTCCGTCGCCGAGCTGAACGAGCGGGGCTCGCTCGCAGCACCGACTCCATGAGTCAGCCTCAGACTCTCAGGACCCCGTCGCGCACGAGCGCGTCGACCCGCTCTTTGGAGTAGCCCAGCCCGGCGAGGATCTCGCGCCCGTGCTCGCCCAGCTCGGGGGCGCGGCCCGCCGACGCCTTCGGCGCGCCGTCGAGCTGGATCGGGCTGTCGACCGTGCGCAGGCCGGGGCGCACGCCCGGGCCTTCGACCTTGCGGAAGATGCCGTTGGCGTCGAGCTGCGGGTCGCCGGGCAGGTCCTCGATCCGCGCGATGATGCCGAAGGTGACGTGGTGGTGGTCGAGCGCGCGCCGCCATTCCTCGAGCGGCCGCGCCGCGAAGGTCTCGTCGAGGATCGCCACCAGTGCGGGCGCATTCGCGCGCCGGAGCGCGAGCTCCTTGAAGCGCGGGTCGGTCGCCAGCTCGGGGCGGCCCAGCGCGTGGGTGAGCCGCTCCCACTCCACGGCCTCCTGCACCATCGCGAGATACAGGCCGCGTCCGTCGGCGCACACATAGTGATTCACCAGGGCGTTGAGCGAAGTCGCGTGCGTCGGCGGGACGTAGCGCTTGGCGTCGCAGAGCGCGGCCTGGATCAGGATCGAGTTCGACCAGGCGCCGTTCGCGCACAGCGACGTGCGCACGCGCCGGCCCTTGCCGGTGCGCTCGCGGTCGAACAGCGCGAGCGCGATCGCGCCGAACAGCGCCATGGCGCTCGGGTGGTCGCCCATGCCCGCGGTCGCGAGCGCGAACTCGGCGCCCGCCGGGCGCACCGCGTCCATCAACCCCGAGCGCGCCCACCAGGCCGTGGCGTCGTAGCCGGGCTTCTCGACTTCGAGCCCCTGGTCGCCGTAGCCGGTGGCGTGCGCGTAGACGAGCCGCGGATTCTCGGGCTCGAGCGCCTCCCAGGTCATGCCGAGCTTCGCGAGCACCGACGGGTGCAGGTTGGTGATGAACACGTCGGCGCGCCGCACCAGCGCGCGCGCGATCTCGTTGCCCTCGGGGCGGCGCACGTCGAGCGCGATCGACTTCTTGCCGCGCGCGGTGAGGATCCAGCAGTAGTTCTCCTCGCACTCGGGCAGCGGCTTCAGCTGCGGCAGCATGCGGTAAGGATCGCCAATCTGCGGGTGCTCGATGTGCACGACCTCGGCGCCAAAGTCGCCGAGCACGGTGCCCGCGGCGGGACCGAACACGTAGGTCGCCAGCTCGACGACCTTGAGCCCCTCGAGAAGCGGTCGCTCGCTCATGGCGCGGATTGTACCGCTACGCGTCGCCCCAGGTGGGAGGGCTGGCGCCGAGCGGCTGCGCGGGGAGCGCGAAGCGTGCGGGCGTCTCGGAGAGCTCGGCCGCGTGGCGCACCGCACGCAACGTGCCGAACGCCGACTCGCTCTCTTCCAGCCGGTCCTGCACGTCGGCGAGGCCGAGATCGGGCGCGGCGAGCCCGCCCTCCACGCGGTCCAGGCCTGCGAGCCAGCGGCCGGTCTGCGCGAGCGATACGCGGACGTGCCAGCTGCCGCCTTCGCGCGCCTGCCGCGCGCGCGCGAGCATCGCCGCCGCGGCCATCAGCTGTCCGGAGCCGTGGTCGAGCGCCTGCGCCGGCAGCTCCTTCGGCCCGTTCGTCCCCGCCGCCAGCCCTTCGGCATGGTTGAAGCCAGTCGCCGTCTGCACCAGCGAGTCGAAGCCGCGCCGCTCCGCCCACGGGCCCGCGTGCGAGTAGGCCGAGAGCGACACGTAGACGATTCCGGGCCGGACGCGCGCCGCCTCGTCGGGCCCGAAGCCGCGCGCCGCCAGGCCGCCGGGCCGGTACGCCTGCGCGAAGACGTCCGCCCCGCCGAGCAGACGCAGAAGTGTGTCGCGGCCGGTGGCAGTGTCGAGATCGACGTGCGCGGAGCGCTTGCCGCGGCCGGTGTCGATCACCAGCCACTCCAGGAAGGGCAGCTGCGGCGAGGCAATGCGCAGCACGTCGGCGCCGTGCGCGGCCAGCGTGCGCCCGCACACCGGGCCCGCAACGATCCGCGTCAGATCGAGCACGCGCACGCCGCTGAGCGGCCGCTCGCCCGATCCGAGCGGCCGCGGCGGCGCGTCGCCGATGCGCGCGATCTCGAACGCCGGGAGCGCCGCCAGCGCGCGCGCCTGCGGATGCGCCCCCCACTCCTCGGCGCTGCGCATCATCGCCACCACCGCCCCTGCGGTGTTCGCGGCGGTCTCGAACTCCTCGCCCTTCCAGCCCGAGAGCGCCGCCTGCACCGATTCGCGCGTGTCGGCGGCGCCGACCAGCTCCACCACGCGGCGGCGGTGGTGCGCGAAGTTCGTGTGCAGGCGCACGAAGCGCCCGTCGCCGCTCCGGTACACGCCCGCGATCGGATCCCACAGCGGAGGGGGCTCGCGCCCGACGATGCGCAGGTAGCGCTCGCTGCGGAACTCGATCGCCGCCGCGCGCAGGTCGACCCGGACACGCTGCGCGCGCCCGCCGCGCAGCCGCCACAGCTCCGCCGCCGCCAGGCCCGCTGCTGCGATCGACACCTGCGCCGCGGTCCCGACCCGGAACGTCGAGGGCAGGATCGGATCGCTTCCCGAGAGCTCGACCCGTTCGAGCGCGGCGGGATCACCGCCGCCGAGCTTCCAGATCTCACCCAGGGCCTCGAGCGGGGGAGTCACTCCAGAGACCTTGGCCCGCGCGCCCGATTCGGTCAATCTTGACCCGGCAATCAACCTCCGAGGGGCATGGCTAGGCGGCGAGGAACCCCTTCACCACTTCGAGGAACTTCTCCAGCTGGTCGTGGTGCACCCAGTGGCCGGCCTTCTCGACGTTCACCACGCTCGCGTTCTGGAAGAAGCCCCCGCGCCCGTCCTTGCTCGGGTCGCTGGCCCAGCTCTCGGTGCCGCGCACCAGCAGGGTGGGGCAGGTGATGCGGCGCCACAGCTCCTGCGCCTCCTGCGTGTTGAAGGTGTAGGGCGAGAACGCGCGCACGTAGTTGTCGAACTTCCAGCTGTAGGTCCCGTCTTCGTTCTGGTTCACGCCGTGCACGGTGAGATGCCGCGCGCGCTCGGGCGACAGGTGCGGGTTCTCCTCTTGCATGCGCGCCCAGGCGTCCTCGACCGAGGCGTAGCGCCGCGGCGTGCGCGCGGCGAGCTCGCGCATCTGGCCGATCCACTCGCGCATGCGCTCGTGGATGCCCAGCTTCGCGCGCGCTGCGATCATCTCCGGCGGCGGGCCGAGACCTTCGATCGCGACCAGCTTCTTCACGCGGTCGGGGTAGATGCCGGTGTAGCTGAGCGAGACCGACCCGCCCAGCGAGTGACCGATGATGTTGAGCGGCGCGAGCTTCCGCTGGTGGATCAGCTGCGCGATGTCGTAGACGTAGTCGATCATCCCGTAGTTCGCGCCGGTGACCCACTGCGAGTCGCCGTGGCCGCGCAGGTCGGGCGCCAGCACGTGCCAGTCCTTGCGCAGCGCCTCCGCCACCCAGTCCCAGTTGCGACAGTGGTCGCGTCCGCCGTGGACCAGAAGCAGCGGAGGTGCACCCTCGTTTCCCCAATCGACGTAGTGCAGGCGCAGCCTGTGCGAGATGTAGTGCTGCGAAGCGGGGCCCTGGAGCGAGTGCGTCATGCCGCGATCATGCCAGATGTTGTAGCTTCACGAACGTGGCAAAGGCTGGGGGGCGCCCGCCGGGATCGCTCACTCGCGCGGAGCTCGAAGAGGGCATCCACTCGGGCGCGATCGAGACGATCGTGACGGTCGTGCCCGACCTCTACGGCCGGCTGGTGGGCAAGCGCATCACCGGCTCGTTCTTCCTCGACGAGACCGCCGACCACGGCATGCACGTGTGCGACTACCTGCTCGCGTGCGACATGGAGATGGATCCGGTCGCCGGCTACGCCTTCACCTCCTGGGAGAAGGGCTACGGCGACGTGCTGTGCAAGGTCGACTGGTCGACGCTGCGCCGCGCGACCTGGCTCGAGAAGAGCGCGATCGTGCTCTGCGACGTGTTCGACGAGACCAGCGAAGAGCCGGTCGCGGTGGCGCCGCGCAACGTGCTGCGCCGGCAGCTGGCGCGGGCGCGCGAGCGCGGCTTCGTCGCGATGGGCGCCTCGGAGCTCGAGTTCTTCGCGTTCCGCGAGAGCTACGCGAGCGCCAACGCGAAGGGCTACGACAAGCTCGACACCTTCGGCCACTACGTCGAGGACTACCACATCCTGCAGGGCACCAAGACCGAGGTGCTGAACGGCGCGATCCGCCGACACCTGGATGCTTCGGGCGTGCCGGTCGAGTTCTCGAAGGGCGAGTGGGGTCCGGGCCAGCAGGAGATCAACCTGCGCTACTGCGAGCTGGTCGACATGGCCGACCGCCACGTGCTGTACAAGAATGCGGTGAAGGAGATCGCGGCGGCGCAAGGCCTGGCGGTCACCTTCATGGCGAAGTGGCATGCCGAGATGGCCGGCAACAGCATGCACGTGCACACCAGCCTCTGGGATCCCGCGGGCGCGAAGAACCTGTTCGCCGGCGACGAGCGGCTCCCCGGCTCGAAGCTGCGCGGCTCGAAGCTGTTCCGGAACTGGCTCGCCGGTCTGCTCGCGCACGCGCGCGAGCTTGCGCTCTTCCTCGCGCCCACGGTGAACAGCTACAAGCGCTTCGTCGAGGGGACCTTCGCGCCCACCGCGATCGGCTGGGCGGTGGACAACCGCACCGCCGGCTTCCGCGTCGTGGGCCACGGCGCCAGCCTGCGCAGCGAGTGCCGCATCCCCGGCGCCGACGCGAATCCCTATCTGGCCTTCGCGGCGCTGGTGGCGGCGGGGCTCGACGGCATCGAGCGCGAGCTCGAGCCGCCGCCGATGTTCGTCGGCAACCTGTACACCGCCGAGGGGCTGCCCCAGGTGCCGCGCACGATCGGCGAGGCGATCGCCGCCGCCGAGGGCTCCGCGTTCCTGCGCAAGGTGTTCGGCGACGAGGTGCTCGAGCACTACCTGCACTTCGCGCGGATCGAGAAGCGCAAGTTCGACGCGGCCGTCACCACCTGGGAGCGCGCGCGCTACTTCGAGCGCATCTAGCGGCGCCATGAGCGCGCGCCGGCCCACGATCGGAATCACCACCTACGGTCCGGCGGCCGCCCCGGACGGCGAGCTTCTGCACTTCTCGTTGCCCGCCCACTACGTCGACGCGGTGGTCGCTGCGGGCGGCGTGCCGGTGCTGCTCGGCGCGAGCGCGCTCCCCGCGGAGGAGACGCTCGCGATCCTGGACGGGCTGATCATCGCCGGCGGCGGCGACATCGCGCCCGAGACCTACGGCGGCAGCGGACACGAGACGATCTACCTGGTGAATCCCGCGCGCGACCGGTTCGAGCTGGCGCTCGCGCGCGCGGCGCTCGAGCGGCCCGAGCTGCCGCTGCTCGGCATCTGCCGCGGCATGCAGGTGATGAACATCGCCCTGGGCGGCGATCTCACGGCGCACGTCCCCGACGTGTTCGGCGACGGCGTCGCGCACCGCCTGCCGCCGCGCGTGCCCACCACGCATCGGGTGCGGATCGAGCGCAGCGGAATCCTGGGCGAGATCTTCGCCGACGACGAGCTTCCGGTCTGCTCCTGGCACCACCAGGCCGTGCGCCGGCTCGGTCGCGGCCTGCGCGCGGCAGCCCACGCCGCCGACGGCGTGGTCGAGGCCGTCGTGCTCGATGCCCGACCGTTCGCGCTCGGCCTGCAGTGGCACCCCGAGATGCAGGCCGCCGAAGACCCGCGCCAGCTGCGCGTGTTCCAGGTGCTGGTCGAACGCGCCCGCGTCCGCCGCCGCGCATGAGCCTCGCCCAGGGCACGGTCATCACGGTGCTGCGCGGTGCGTGCGAGGTCGTGAGTGGCGAGCGACTCACCCGGCTGCGTCTCACCGGCACGAACGCGCGCAAGGACCATTCACTCGCGGTCGGCGACCAGGTCCGCTTCGACCCCGCGAAGGCGGCGCTGGTCGAGGTGCTGCCGCGGCGCACGCAGCTCGCGCGGCTGCGCAGCGCCGGCCCGCGGCGGCCACAGGTGATCGCGGCGAACGCGGACCGGCTGGCGATCGTCGCCTCGGTGGCGAGCCCGCCGTTCCGCTCCGGTGCGGTCGACCGCTTCCTGCTGGCCGCCCACGCGGGCGGGCTCGCGGCGCTGCTCGTCGTGAACAAGATCGACCTGCTCTCGGATGGCGCGGAGCTTCCCGACGAGATCGGCGCCTACGAGGGAATCGTTCCAATGGTCGCGGTCTCCGCGGCGAACGGCGCCGGGCTCGAGGCGCTGCGCGCCGCGCTCGGCCACGACACCACCGTGCTCGCGGGCCACTCCGGCGTCGGCAAGAGCTCGCTCGTGAACGCGCTCCAGCCCGAGCTCCGGCTCGAGACCGGCGAGATCAGCGCCAAGTGGGACCGCGGCCGGCACACCACCGCGCGCGCGGTCTACCTGCGGCTCGCGGGCGGAGCGGTGCTGATCGACACGCCGGGCATGCGCGAGATCGCGACCGGCCCGGTCGATCCCGAGCTGCTGGGCCAGGTGTATCCCGACATCGCGCTGCTGGCCGCCGGCTGTCGCTTCCGCGACTGCCGTCACGGCGCCGAGCCCGGCTGCGCAGTGCGCGCCGCCGTCGAGGACGGGCGCCTTCGCGTCGCTCGCCTCGCCAGCTACACACGGCTCGTCGGCGAGATTGAGGAAGCGCGCACTCCCTAAGGAGGAGCCATGCCGCTGGCCGAGATGCTCCACACCGTCCACAGCGCGCGGTGCTCGGAGCGGGCCTCCGACTCGGCTGCGCGGAAGCTGCGCTCGAAGTGGCCGGCGCCGGTGTCGGCGCTGTAGGTGGCCCAGCCGAGCGACACCAGCTCGACGTTCAAGTTCGCGCCGCGCGCGTCGTACAGGTAGACGAGCCGGCGGCCGCTCGCGTCGCGCGCTGCTTCGTCGGGCGCGAACCAGAGCTCGCGTGCGCGCAGCAGCTCGGCGAGCGCACGCGTCGCTTCGCCGTAGCCCACCTCGCCGGGGCGCGGCGCAGACACGTTGCGCAGCCGCACCCGCACCAGCGACCCGCCGCAGCGCAGGTCGGCGGTGTCGCCGTCGTGAACGCGGATGGCATTGCAGGGGCCGACGCGGGAGGCAGGCGGCTCGGCGCGCGTCTCCGGGGCGGAGAATGCGACGAGCGCGGCGACCAGGAGTCCCGATAGAAGCGGCAGTTTCATCATGCAGACCGGTAGAGCAAGGCCGGTGCCGGACGCGGCGCACGGGGCGGGCCCCGCGAGCTCCGGGGCTGCAGCTCCGCGTGGCAGTGCCGCCAGTTCCTTGCTTCAGGCGCCGGAAGCCGCCTGGCGCAAGCGTTCCGGCGTGAAGGGCAGGTCGCGCAGCCGCAGTCCCGTGGCGTCGAAGACCGCGTTCGCGATCGCGGCCGCGGTCGGTCCCTGGGTCGCCTCGCCGGCACCGAGCCAGGGCTCGCCCGGCCGGTCCAGCAGCACGGTCTCGAGCTCGGGGACTTCGGAGAAGCGCAGGATCGGATAGCTCTCCCAGTCGGTGCTGGTGACGCGCTCGCGGTCGAAGCGGACCTCCTCGTGCAGCGTCCAGCTCGCCGACTGCACGAAGCCCCCTTCGAGCTGGTTCACCAGGCCGTCGGGATCGACCACCTGGCCGGCGTCCGCGGCGATCACGCCGCGCTCGAGCCGGATCTTGGCGCGCGCGTCGTCGACTGCGAGCTCGACCGCGACCGCGGCCCAGCTCTTCTGGTTCTTGTAGCGCGCGAACGAGAAGCCGCGGCCGCGGCCGTTGCCCGCGGGGCGCGCGGCGGCGGACCAGCCGAAGCGCTGCGCGGCGGCGCGGATCACCTCGCGCGCGCGCTCGTCGTCCAGGTGGCGCAGGCGGAACTCCACCGGGTCGGCGCCCGCTGCGTGCGCGAGCTCGTCCATGAACGACTCGAGCGCGAACACGTTGGCGTAGGCGCCGAGCCCGCGCAGCGCGGAGGTGCGCAGCGGCGAGTCGGGCAGGAAGTGCTTCACGATCCGCCGCTGCGGGAACGCGTAGAGCGGGTCGGCGTTGCGGTGGACGCCGCCGTGGTGCACGAGCATGGGCCGCGGAGTCGGGGGCTCCAGCGCGGGATCGCGCTGCCACGCCGCGAGCAGCCCGGACACGCGCTCGCCGAACGGGATCGCGCGCAGCGCGTGAGCGAAGCTGCGCGTCTCGTGACACCATTCGGCGACGTTCCCCTTCGCGTCGAGCCCGGCCTCGAGGTCCATCACCATCGCTGGCCCGTACGGCTCGAAGCGGTGCTCGTCCTCTCGGGTCCACTGCACGTGCACCGGCCGGCCCGGCAGCGCCTGCGCGACCAGCGCCGCATCGAAGGCGACGTCGTCGGCGCCGTTGTGGCCGTAGCAGCCGGGGCCTTCGACGTGGATCAGCCGCACCCGTTCCGCCGGCATGCGCAGTGCCTGCGCGATCGCCGGCCGCAGCACCGCGACCCCCTGGGTGTGGGTCCAGACGGTGAGCGCGCCGTCCACGAGCTGCGCGACCGCGGCCGACGGTCCGATCGACGCGTGCATCTGGTACGGCCGGGTGTAGCTCGCGCGCACGCTGCGGACGACACCGTCCGGTGTCGGCTTCGGCGGCAGCGGCGCCTCGACCGCGACCCCCGCCTCGACCGGAAAGCTCTTCGCCGGGGCCGCGCGCATGCGGGGGAACAGCTCGGCCTGGGGCGGCAGCGCGGCCGGCGCCTCCCAGCGCGCGCCGCGGCGCAGCCGCTCCGCTGCCGCGATCGCCCGTCCCGCCGTCTCCGCCGCGACCGCGAGGAAGCTGCCGTCGCGCACCACCGTCGCGACGCCCGGCATGCGCCGCACCTCGTCCAGCTCCGCCGACACCAGCCGCGCGCGCGCCGTGGGCCCGCGCACCACGCGCGCGTGCGCCATCCCCGGCAGGCGCAGGTCCTGCACGAACACCGCCGTCCCGGTGACGAGCTCGCTCATGCCGATGCGGGCGCCGGGCCGGCCGAGCACGCGGTACGACGCGGGCGACTTCGCCGGCGCGCCGGTCGTGACCTTGCGCTCGAAACGCTTGCCGCCGAACAGCGCGAAGTAGCTGGTCGACGCCGCGTGGCCGGGCGCGGAGATCGCCCCGTCCTCCACCCGCAGCGTGCTCACGTGCACGCCGAGCTCCTCGGCGGCGAGCTCGAGCAGCGCGCGGCGCGCCTCGGCGGCGGCGAGCCGCAGCGCCGTGCCGCTCTCTTCGAGCGAGTTGCTGCCGACGGTGTAGAGCTCGTTCGGCCCGCTCGCGGTGTCGGCCGTGCGCACGCGCACACGCGCAGGCGCCACGTCGAGCTCTTCGGCGGCGATGCGCGCCAGCGCGGTCTTGATGCCCTGGCCGAGCTCGGCCTTGCCGGTGAACACGGTCACCGTGCCGTCGCTCTGGATCGCGAGCCAGGTGTCGAGATCCGGGTTGCGCTGCAGGCTCGGCGGAATCATCTCGCCGCCCGCTCTCGCACCGCCCGCCGCACGGCGCGCAGGATGCGCGGATGCGTCCCGCAGCGGCAGAGGTGCTTCTCCAGCGCCCCCCGGATCTCGGCCTCGCTCGGGCTCGGATTCGCGTCGAGCAGCGCCTGCGCGGCGACGGCGATGCCCGGGATGCAGTAGCCGCACTGGGCCGCTTGCTCGGCGACGAACGCGCGCTCGAGCGCGGCCAGCCGCCCGCTCGCGGCGAGGCCTTCGACGGTGGTGATCTCGCGCCCGGCGAACGAGCCGACCGGAGTGGAGCAGCTCTCCACGGCGCGGCCGTCGCAGAGCACCGCGCACGCGCCACACTGCTCGAGGCCGCAGCCGTACTTCGCGCCGGTGAGGCCGAGCTCGTCGCGCAGCACCCACAAGAGCGGCGTCGACTCGTCGGCGTCGATCTGCCGCGTCTCGCCGTTCACCTGGAGCTTCACGCCCGCTCCTCTCGCACGAACAGCATGCCCACCAGCCCCAGCAGAAGGAAGATCAAGATCGAAGCGAAGCCGATGCGCTGGCTGTGGAACGCGTCGGTGAACCAGCGCACGGTGAACGAGCCGATCCACGCCACCGACGTCCCCGAGAGCGAGTAGATGCCGAAGAACTCGGTCATCATCCCCGGCGGCGCGATCCGCGCGAGCATGGTGCGCGAGTTCGCGTACGCGGCGGTGATGAACACCGCCACCAGCGTGACCACGCCCACGTACGCGAGCTCCGGCACGGTGGCGAAGAAGGGCAGGCTCCACAGCTTCGGCGCCGCGCGGTCGACCGGCAGCGCGAAGAACAGCTGGTCGGGCGTGATCGAGATCGCCAGCACCAGCCCGAGCGAGGTGCCGCCGATCGAGATCAGGATCGCGCGCTTGCTGCCGAAGCTGTCGTCGAGCCAGCCGCCGACGAAGCCGCCGAACACCGCGAAGACCGAGAGCACGATCCCAAAGATGGTCATGGTGAGCGAGTCCCAGCCGAAGATGCCCGCCGCGTAGACGCCCCCGAACACCAGCACCGCGGTCTTGCCGTCGTTGTAGATCATGCGCGCGACGAGATAGGTGGCGACGTTGCGGTAGCGGCGGAGCTCGCGCAGCGTGTGCTCGAGCTGCCGGAAGCCCGCGCGCACCGCCTCGAGCGCGCTGCGCTGGCCGCGCGCGCGATCGGGCGTGAACAGGAACAGTGGAACCGAGAACAGCACCAGCCACACCGCGGCGATCGGCCCGGTGATGCGGTCCTGCTCGAACGCGGCGGTGTCGATCCCGAACAGCGCGCGTGCCGGCACGAAGCTCCAGCCGACGTTCCCGGGCAGCGAGAACGCCCACAGCATGAACACCAGGATCAACAGCGACGAGGCGTTGCCGAGCGCGAGCCCGAGCCCCGACAGGAACCCGACGCGCTCGCGCTGCGCGATCGACGGCAGCATCGCGTTGTGGAACACGGCCGAGTACTCGAACGCGGCCGAGTTCGCGATCAGCATGAAGGCGATCCAGGCGACCGAGAGGCCCTTCTGGTCCGGCAGCGCGAACCAGAGCAGGAAGCTCGTCGGCGCCATCACGCAGACGAAGAACAGGATCCACGGCTTGCGCCGCCCGCCCGAGTCGGCGATCGCGCCCAGGATCGGCGCGAGGATCGCGGTGGCGATCCCGCCGTAGCCGTTGATCGCGCCCCAGACGACCTGGCCGCGCACCGGATCGCCCACGACGTGCTGGGTGAAGTAGGGCGCGAACAGGTAGATCGTGATCAGGATGACGTACGGGTTGCGGGCCCACTCGAAGACGGCCCAGCTCCACTGCCCGACGCGCGAGGCAGCGGGCGCGCCGGTCACGGCCAGCGTCCGCTCGTCCGGGACGGCGCTCGCGCTCAACCCGCCTCCTCCTCGGGCGCGCGCCTGGGAAGCAAGCCGAGCGCCGCGAGCGAGCATACACAAGCGAGGCCGAACACGGGCGGGAAGCCGAAGTGCTCCGCCGCGTAGCCCAGCGCGAAGCTGCCGAGCGAGAAGCCGGCGTTGAACGCGCCGTTGAAGAAGGCGGTGAGCTTGCCGCGCACGTCTGCGGGCGCGTTCTCGATCGCGGCGGCGCTCATCACCGGGTAGAACAGCCCGTGCGCGACGCCGAACAGGAGGCCGGTCGAGACCAGCCCGAGTGAGTCGAGCCGGGTCATCGCGAGCGCCGCCACCGCGTAGGCCACGAGCGACACGCGCGTGACGCGGATCCGGCCCGCGCGGTCGGCCAGCGTGCCGAACGGGCCGCGCACCACCAGTGCAGCGACCGAGTAGGCGACCAGGAAGTCCGACACGCGGCTGATGCCGAGCGAGAGCGCGAACGGCTGGTTGAAGGTGAACATCGCGGCGAAGGTGACGCCGGTGAGCGCAGCCACCGCGAGCACGCGCGTGAAGCCCGGGCGCGCGAGCGTGACGCGGATGCCCGGCACGTGGCGTCCGTCCGCCGGCTCGTGCCGCGCTTCGCGCGCGAACGCCAGCAGCACGAACGACAGCGCGGCGAACAGCCCGGCGCCGCCGAAGACCCAGCCCCAGCCCAGGCGCGCGGCCACCCATTCGGCCGCCGCGGGCGAGACCGAGTTCGACAGCACGAAGCCCGAGCCGTAGAAGCCGAGCACCTGGCCGAGGCGCTCGGCCGGAGCGAGGTCCGCCGCGAGCGTCGAGGTCGCCACGAAGAAGGCGGTGAACGCCGCGCCGTGCACGATGCGCAGTGCGAGCAGGAGCCCGCCCAGCCGGTCCACCGCGAGAAAGCCGATGCAGGTCGCCGTGAGCAGCGCCGCCCCCACGAACGCGAGCGGCAGCCGCCCGTGCCGGTCGACCCAGACGCCCACCACCGGCACCAGCGCGACCGTGGTGAACCACGCCGCGGAGAAGTAGGCGCCGATCTGCGACGGATCCGCGTGCAGCTCGAGCTCCAGGTACTTCGGCAGCAGGAAGAATGCGGAGTGGGCCACGCCGAACGACAGCACCGCGCAGAGCACCGCTGCCAGCTCCGCCGGGATGCGCGCAGGGCTCGCACCCGGCAGCGGCTGTGGCTCGGCGGCCAAGCGCTCAGCCTACCCAGTACGAGGCGATGCTGCAGAGGGCGCAAGTCCCGACCAGGACCCACAGCGCGGGGGCGGCGCGGCCGAGGCGCAGCGCGAACGCGTCGAGGCCGACCGCGCCGAAGGCCGCGAACGGCACCAGCGCCGACAGGCCGTAGAAAGCCTTGCACTGGGCGTAGAACGGCAGCCGGAGCGAGAGCGCGAGCAGCGCGAACGCGGTCGCGCCGGCCAAGCCGACCAGCAGCCACCCCTCGGCGCTCGGTGTGCGCACCAGCCGCACGAGCGCGAGCGCGAAGCCGACGGCCACCGCCAGGCTCGGCACGAGCGCGAGCCAGTAGCCCGCGGCGATCAGGTCCCAGCGCCACGGCGGAGCATCCGCGCTGCTCACCATCCCGCCCACCAGGCCGTCCCCCCACAGCGTCGAGTAGATCCCGTCCGCGCAGCCGTTGCATGCGGAGAACACCGGATGGGTCAGTGACTCGCCGAAGCGGAGATAGTCGCCCAGCGTGTGGTAGCCCGGGTCCTGCCACCACGATGGGCCCGCGACCGCGTCCCAGTTCCCGACCAGCGGCGAGCCGAAGTGCGCGGTGACGCGCGCGTAGTGCCAGCCGGCGACCGCGAGCAGCGCGAGCGCGACGCAGCCCACGCTCTCGAGCCAGGGACGCGGCGCGCGCTCGCCTCGCAGGACCAGCCGGCCGGCCAACACCGCGAGCAGGACGGCCGCGGCGATCAGCGCCGAGAACTTGGTCAGGGCGGCCGCACCCAGGAGCGCTCCGAGTGCCAGGTGGCTGCGCGGTCCTGCCGCGCGGCCATCCAGGATGCGCAGCTCCTGCCAGAGCGCGCACGAGACCAGGGCCGCGGCCCACACCTCGTTGGTCACGTACTGGGCCAGGTAGAGCTGCATCGGCACGAACGCGCCCAGCGCGAAGCCGGCGAACACCCGCGTGGGGTGTGCCGGGAAGAGGATGCGCAGCGCGCCGAAGAGCGCCGCGCACTGCACCAAGGCGCCGGCCGCGTTCAGCGCGCGCAGCGCAGCGCCGCTCTCGCCGAACAGCGCGACGATTGCGGCAGCGGCCGCGTAGTAGAGCGGCGGGTGGTACATGGCCCAGCCGTCGTCGGCGAGCGGGAGACGGTGTCGCTCGAGGATGAAGCGCACGTAGTCCAGGTGCGCGCCCGCGTCGAAGCCGACTCTCGGATCGAGCCCGAGGTTGCGCCACCAGAGCAGCGCGAACGCCAGGGCGGCGAGCGCGAGGAGCCAGCGTCCCGGCTCGAGCCCGGTCCGCCCGATTGCCGCGATCGCCACGGCGCTCACGAGTGCGAACACCGCGAGCGCAGGCGCGCTCTCGCGGAACGCTCGGAGCACGAGCACGGGACGCGGCGCGCTCTCCTCCCAGCGGCTCATGGGCGTCGTCGCGAGTCGGGCGGGGTCGGGCGCGCCGCTCGCGTGCGCGGCGCTCCATTCCGAGTCCGTCGCGACGAGGGGGGAGCCCTCGCCCTCGAGCACGGCCCAGGCTGCGGGCGGTCCCCAGCTCGCGCGCGCGCGCAACACCAGCTCGTTGTCGCCGGGCCGCAGGAGCTCCGCGACGTCGCGTTCCGCGATCGCCTTCCAATTGCCGTTTGCCGGGATCGAGAGGCCGGCGACAGAAGCCCCGTTGAGCTCCACCGAGCCCATGCGGTACAGGCGCACGCGCAGCCGGGCCGAGCGCGGGACCGCCGAGAGCGTGAAGTGCCTGCGGAACTCCACGATCTGGTCCCGCGACCGCTCGGCGACCGTGCGAGGCGGCGCCGCGCGGATCAGCCACTCGCCCGGTGCGCGGGCGGTGAAGAAAGGAACCTCGGGAGCGAACGCGGCCTGCGAGAGGAGCCACGCGCCGGCGGCGCACGCGGCAACGCCCAGCGCAACCGCCGCGGCCACGCTCTGCGCTCGACCCCGACCCGCGGACACGCGAGGAGAGTAGCGTGGGCTACGATGCGCCGATGGCGCTCGCGCTCGCGGGAGTTCGGGTCTGGGACGGGGCGAGCGACACGCTCCGGCCGGGCCGCGAGACGCTGTCCGTGGTCGGCGAGCGCCTGGTCGCGGGGCCGGTCGACGGCGAGCGGATCGAGCTCGACGGCGCTGTGGCGCTGCCCGGGCTGTGCGACGCGCACGTCCACCTGTCGCTCGACCCGGCGCGCCGCGAGGTGGCCCAGGACGCGAGCGCAGACGGGCTCGACGCCATGGCAGCGCGCGCGCGGCAGATGGTGGAGGCGGGGATCACCAGCGCGCGCGACCTGGGCGGTCCCGAGTGGCGCGCGCTCGAGCTGCGCGACCGCATCGCGCGCGGCGAGCTCGCTGGCCCGCGGCTGCTCTGTGCGGGGCAGCCACTCACTTCGCCGCGCGGTCACTGCTGGTACTGGGGCGGCGAGGGCCAGGGCGCCGACGAGCTGCGGGCGGTGGTCCGCCGCCAGGTCGAGCATGGCGCAGACTGCATCAAGGTGATGGCGACGGGCGGCGTGCTGACGCGCGGCACCAGCCCCGCCATCCCGCAATTCGGCCAGGACGAGCTCGACGCCGCCGTCGACGAGGCGCGCCGGCTCGGCCGCCACACCGCCGCGCACTGCCACGGCACCGAGGGCATCTTGCGCGCCGCGCGCGCGGGCGTGCGCACGATCGAGCACTGCTCGTTCGCGGGGGAAGAGGGCTTCGGCGGCGCGCTCGACCTCGAGGTCGTGGGCGAGATCGCGCGCGCCGGCGCCTGGGTCTCACCCACGGTGAACACCGGCTTCGCGCGCTTCTTCGCCGAGGACGGCACGCCGGGCAAGTTCGCCACCCGCATGGGCGAGGTCTACACGCAGCTGCGTCGCGCCGGGGTGCCCTTCGTCGCGTCCACCGACTCGGGCATCCCGAACGTCGCGCACCATCGCCTGCCCGAGGCGCTGGCGCTGTTCGCCCGGCTCGCCGAGCTGCGCCCGGTCGAAGCGCTGCGCGCGGCGACCTCCGACGCCGCGCTGGCGCTGGGGTTGGAGCGCACGACCGGACGCATCGCGCCCGGCCTCGCGGCCGACCTGCTGGTCGTCGACGGCGACCCGCTCGAAGACCTCGGCGCGCTCTTGCGCCCGGTGCTGGTGGTGGCGCGGGGGCGGATCGCCTTCCGCGCCTGAGCCGTCGTACACTCGGCGCCATGAAGTTCACCGGCCTGCACTTCTTCGTCCGCGACCTGGGCCGCACGATTGCCTTCTACCGCCGCCTCGGCCTGCGCTTCCCCGACGGCGCCGAGACAGGCGTCTTCGTCGGCGTGACCACCGACGAGGGCGTCCACCTCGCCTTCGCCACCCACGCGCTCACCCGCGGCTACGACAAGGGCTTCAAGGAGCCGAGCGGGCCGAGCCCGAACTGCCTGCAGTTCGAGGTGGCCTCGCGCGACGAGACCGACCGGATCTACCGCGAGCTCACGGCCGCGGGCCACGAAGGCCACCTCGCGCCGCACGACGCATTCTGGGGCGCGCGCTACGCCGAGGTCATCGACCCCGACGGGAACAAGGTCGGCTTCCAGAGCCCGGTGGATCCCGCGAAGCGCTCGGCGCCGCCGCTCTAGCGGAGCGCGAAGAACCAGTCGAGCGCTTCGCGCAGGAAGTCGGGCGATGGCCAGTGCTTGCCGCCCTGGTCGACCCGCCACTCCACGGTGTAGCCCGCGCGCTCCAGGTTCGCGCGCATCGGCAGGGCGATCTGCTGGAACGGGAAGACCGGGTCGTGCGTTCCGTACTCGAGCAGCACCTCGGGCTTGCGCGCGGCGTCGACGTCGAAGCCGGGCGCGAGCGCGATGAAGCCCGCGGCCCAGGCCATCACCGCGCGGAACAAGGTCGGGTTGGAGAGCCCGACCGAGAGCGCGAAGCTCGCGCCGTCGGAGTAGCCGAGCAGCGCCTGGCGCGCCGGGTCGATCGGGTAGCGGCGCCAGATCAGGTCGTAGGCGTACTCGAGGAAGTCGAGATCGGGCCGCTCGGGGCTCGCGATCAGGTCCCAGGTCGGCAGGAGCGAGCGCGGGACCAGGAAGAACGCGCCGCGGCGGTCGGGCTCGTCGCGCACGGCCTTCACCAGCATCTCGTCCTGCCGTCCGGCACCGTGCAGCACGGTCACCAGCGGGTAGAGGCGATCCGGCTCGATCTCCGTCGGGGTCAGCAGCACCGCGCGCGAGTCACCCCGCTCGACGTGGACGTGGCCGGTCGGCGGCGCTGGGTCGCGCGGCTCGGGCGCCTGGTGGGTGATGCGCAGCGCGAGGGCGTCGGCCGGCATCAGCCCTCGCCGCCGTGCACACCGAGGATCGCGCCGGTGGTGTAGCTCGACGCGCTCGAGGCCAGGTAGAGCGCGGCCCCGACGATCTCGTGCGGCTCGCCCCCGCGCTGCAGCGGGATGAACAGCTTCGCGCGCTTCTGGAACTGCTCCATGTCCCACGCCTTGGAGATGTCGGTGAGGAACGGCCCGGCCATGATGCAATTCACACGCACCTTGGGGCCGAGCGCGTGCGCGAACGCGATCGTCATGGCGTTGAGCCCGGCCTTCGCGGCGGAGTAGGGGATCACGTTGGCGCCGGGCCGGGTCGCGGCCACGCTCGACACGTTGATGATCGAGCCGCCGCCGTGCTGCGCCATCCGCGTGCCGAGGAGCGCGGTGAGCCGGAACGGCCCCTTCAGGTTCAGGTCCACGACCTTGTCCCACATCGCCTCGGACACGTTCGCCACGTGGTCGTAGAGCAGCGACATGCCGGCGTTGTTGACCAGCACGTCGATCTTCCCCATCTCGCGCCAGGCGCGTTCCGCGAGCTGCTCGACCTCGTGCCACTTGCCGACGTGCGCCGCGATCGCGAGCGCCCGCCGCCCGGTCTCGCGCTCGACCTCCTTCGCGGTCGCCTCGCAGGCGTCGAGCTTGCGGCTCGCGATCACCACGTCGGCGCCCGCCCGCGCGAACGCCAACACCATCTCGCGCCCGAGCCCGCGGCTCCCGCCGGTGACGAGGGCGATCTTGCCGGACAGGTCGAACAGCTTCTCGATCTCGCTCACAGCATCCTCCGGCCCGAGAGCATACTCAAGCCGCGAGGAGGTGTGCCGATGCGGAGGTCGAAGGCGCTCTCGACGCTGCGGAGCGCCGTCGCGCTGATGCTGCTCGCCCTGGCATCGACGGTGCGCGCCCAGGACGACGAGGTCGGGCGCCTGGTCCGGCTGCTCGGACTCCGACCGGGCGCAGTCGTCGCCGAGGTCGGCGCGGGCGACGGCGAGTTCGCCGCCGCGGTGGCGGGAGCCGTCGGACCGGGAGGTCGCGTGCTCGCCACCGAGCTCGACTCGCAGAAGCTCGAGCGCATTCGCGAGTCGGCGGCGAAGGCGGGCCGCACGAACGTCGTGGCGATCCAGGCCGGCGTCTCCGAGACCGGGCTCCCCGACGGCTGCTGCGACGCCATCTTCATGCGCGACGTCTACCATCACTTGACCGACCCGATGGCGATCGACGCAGCGCTCTACCGGGCGCTGCGGCGCGGCGGCCCGCTCTTGATCGTCGACTTCCCGCCCACCTGGTACCTGTCGCCCTGGACGCCGGACGGTGTCTCCGCGAGCCGGAAGGGCCATGGGATCCGGGCGACGGACGCTCTGGCCGAGCTCGTCGCCGTCGGATTCGAGCCGGTCCAGACCATCGACACGTGGCGCCTGCGCTGGCTCGGCGCGGACGTGTACGCGCTCCTCGTCCGGCGCCCGCCCGGGCCGCCGCAGACGCGAGCACCCTGAGCGATGGCCGATCTGCTCGACCGCGATGTGGAGCTCGCGGCGATCGCGAGCAGCGTGCGTGCCGGAGGCGTGCTCTCGATCGAGGCCGGGGCCGGCGTGGGCAAGACGTCGCTCGTCGATGCCGCCTGCGCGCTCGCGCGCCGGCGCGGTCGCACGGTCTTGCGCGCGCGCGGTTCCGATCTCGAGCGCGACTTTGCCTTCGGAGTCGTGCGCCAGCTCTTCGAAGCGCCGCTGTCGGGCAGCCAGGAGCTGCTGCGCGGACCCGCGAGCCCCGCTGCGGCGCTGTTCGGCTCGGCCGGGACGAGCGGCACGTCGCAGGACACGCGCTTCGCAGTTCAGCACGGGCTCTACTGGCTGACGGTGGAGCTCGCCTCGCGCGAGCCGCTGCTCGTTGCGGTCGACGATGCGCACTGGGCAGACGAGGCATCGCTGCGCTGGCTGGCCTATCTGGCCCCCAGGCTCGAAGGCTCGCGCATCGTCCTCGTCGTCGCGCTCCGCCCCGACGAGCCCGCGTCGCAGGCGCCTGCGCCGGTCGCGTTGCGGCGCGCTGCGAACGTGCTGCGCCCGTCGCTCTTGGGCCGCGAATCGGTGGCCAGCCTGGTGCGCAAGGCGCTCGGCGACACGAGCTCGGAGCTCGCTGCTCTCGCACACCGCGCCACCGGCGGGAACCCGTTCTACCTCCGCGAGCTCCTGCGTGCCGCGCAGCGCGGCGGCGACCCGCGGCGGCTGCTCTCGCTCGAGGACGGTGTCGCCGAGACGGTCGAGCTGCAGATCCGTGCCCGGCTCGCCAGCGTCGAGCCTGCCGCCCTCCGGCTCGCGCAAGCGCTCGCGATCCTCGACGACGGCTGCGAGTTGCGGCTGGCTGCGCGGCTCGCGCGGGTCGCGTTGGAGCGGGCGCGGCGGCTCGCGGCGGAGCTCGTCGCGCTGGAGGTGCTCGGGACGGACGACCCCGCGCGTTTCATCCACCCGATCGTGCGCCAGGCCGTCGGGCAGACGCTCTCGAACGCGGAGCGCGACGAAGCACACCGTGCGGCGGCGCGCGCGCTCCACGCGGAAGGCGCGCCCGCCGGACGCGTCGCGGCACACCTGGTCGGGCTGCGCGGTGCCGGCGACGACTGGGTGGTCTCGCGCTTGCGCGACGCGGCGCGCGAGGCGCTCACCCAGGGCTCGCCGAGCGATGCCGCCGCGCTGCTCGCACGCGCGCTCGGCGAGCCAGCTGGCGCGGAGCTGCGGGTCGAGCTGCTGTGTGACGCCGCCCGGGCCGAAGAGCTGGCGGGTCGGGAGGGAGCCTGTCGCGTGCTCGAGGACGCGCTCGCACTCACTCCCCGGGAGAGTCCGCTCCGCGCGCAGCTCTTCTCGAAGCTCGCGCAAGCGCACGCCCTGCTGTTCCGCTGGACCGACGCGGTGGGCGTGCTCGAGCGCGCGCTCGCCGAGGCGCGCGGAGCCGCGGCGCTCGAGCTCGAGGGAATGATCGCGGCGATCGGGCTCCAGGACGCGCGCACGGCGCGGCGTGCAGTGACCGCGGTCGAGCGGCTGTCGCGGCGCCGGCTCGCACCACCGATCGCCGCTCGTCTCGCGCTGGGTCGGGGACTGCTCGCACTCATGACGGGGCGCCCAGCCGACGATGTCGCCGGGCCGCTCGCCGCGGCGCTCGCTGGCGCGGCGTCGGGCGAGAGCTGGGACGGGGTTGCCGCGGCGCTCTGGGGCCTCGTCACCGCGGAGCGGTTCGAGGCCGTCACTGCGGCGCTCCAACCCCTGCGCGCGCGCGCCGAAGCGTCGGGCAGCTCGCGCGGACTGTTCGCCGTGCACAGCTCGGTCGCGCTGCTCGCGCTGAAGCTCGGTGACCTGCCGCGGGCCGACGCGGCGGCGCGCGTTGCGCTGCGAGTCGCGCGCGAGGGCGACTTCGCCGCGGGGCTGCCGTTCGCCGCAACCGTGCTCTCGGAGATCTGCATCGCCGGCGGCGAGCTCGCCGAGGCCGACGCTCTGCTCGAGTCACTGCCGCGCGGCGATCTTCCGCCCGGCGTCGGCACGGCGCTCGTTCCCGCAGCGCGCGGTCGACTGCGGCTCGCACAGGGACGCGCCGCGGACGCGCTGCGCGAGCTCGAGAGCGCGAGCGCGCTGTGGCAGCCGGAGCGCTGGGGGATGCCGATGGTCGATGCAGGCTACCTGCACGCGCGCTCGGGAGCGGCAGTGGCATCGCTCGCGCTGGGCGACGTCGGCAGCGCCCGCGCGCTGGCCGAGGCGGAGCTCGCGGACGCGCGCCGCTTCGGGGGCCGCCGCGCCGTCGGCGTTGCGCTCCGCGCCGCCGGTCTGGCGCGCGGCGGCGCGCGCGGCCTGCGCTGGCTCGAGCGATCCGTCGAGCTGCTCGCCGAGTCGCCCGCGGCGCTCGAGCACGCGGCCTCGCTCGTCGCACTCGGCGCGGCGCTGCGGCGGTCGGGGCGCCGCGTCGAGGCGCGCGCAACGCTCCTCGCAGGTCTCGACGGCGCAGCGCGCTGCGGAGCGAGGCCGCTCGCGGCGATGGCGCGCGAGGAGCTGCGCGTCGCCGGCGCCCGGCCCCGCCGCGCCCGCTCCCTGGGCGCCGAGGCGCTGACCGCGAGCGAGCTGCGCATCGCGCGGCTCGCGCGCGATGGCCGCACCAACCGCGAGATCGCGCAGGAGCTCTACGTCGCGATGAAGACGGTCGAAGGCCACCTCGCGCGGGCCTATGGCAAGCTCGGCATCCGCCGCCGCGACGAGATCGCGAGGGTGCTGCCGCCGGAAAAGTCGAGGGTGGCTCCCCTCTAGTGGCGCTCCGGCCGGGCCCGCACAGTGCGAGCCCGAAAGGAGAACCCGATGTCGAGAGCCACACCTTCGAACGCCGAGCTCGTCCGCAGCGCCTATGAGGCCTTTGCGCGCGGGGACGTGCGAGGAGCCGTGAGTCGCTTCGCGAAAGACATCGCGTGGCATGTCCCGGGGCGCGGGCCCTTGTCGCGCGACTACCACGGTCCCGACGAAGTGCTCGGCTTCTTCGCGCACTTCATGGAGCTCTCGAATGGCAGCTTCAATCTGCGGCTCGACGACGTGCTCGAACAGGGCGATCGCGTGGTCGTGCTGTGTACCGAGAGCGCCCGGCGCGGCGGCCGCAGCTGGTCCTCGCCGCAGGTGCACGTGTGGACCGTGAAGGGCGGGAAGGCGATGAGCTTCCGCGAGTACTGCGGCGCCGAGCAGGACGAGGACGAGTTCTGGGCTTCGGGCGGCTGACCACGCCGGACCTTCGCGAGACACAGCGGCTCGGATGTGACCCAAGGCATCCGGGAGGTCGTGTTCATGGTTCGCCACTCACTCGTGCTGCTTCTCCTCGCCATCGGGCTCGCGGTTCCCGCGGCCGCGCAGAACGCCAAGCCGAACATCGTCGTGATCTTCGGCGACGACATCGGCATGTGGAACGTCGGCGCCTACACCCACGGCATGATGGGGCGGACGCCCAACATCGATCGGATCGCGAAGGAGGGGATCCTCTTCACCGACCACTACGGGCAGCCGAGCTGCACCGCCGGGCGTGCGGCGTTCATCATGGGCCAGCTCCCGATCCGCACCGGCATGACCACCATCGGCATCCCAGGCTCGAAGCGGGGGATCCAGCCCGAAGACCCGACGCTCGCCGAAGTGCTGAAGTCACTCGGCTACGCCACCGCCCAGTTCGGCAAGAACCACCTGGGCGACCGCAACGAGTTCCTGCCGACCGCGCACGGCTTCGACGAGTGGTTCGGCAACCTCTACCACCTGAATGCCGAGGAGGAGCCGGAAGAGCTCGACTACCCGGGCAAGAAGAACCCGGAGTACCTGAAGAAGTTCGGGCCGCGCGGAGTGCTGCACACCTGGGCGACCACCACCGCAGACTCGACCAACGACCCGAAGTTCGGCGTGGTCGGCAAGCAGAAGATCGAGGACACCGGCCCGCTCACGCGCAAGCGCATGGAGACCTTCGATGCCGAGGTGCTCGGCGAGACGCTGAAGTGGCTCGACAAGACTGGCAAGGGCGGAAAGCCGTTCTTCCTGTGGTTCAACTCGACGGCGATCCACGTCTGGTCGCACCCCAACCCGAAGTACGTGCAGATGGCGGTCGACGAGGGGCGCGCCGAGGAGGACGTGGCGCGCGCGCGCATGATCGAGCACGACGAGCACGTGGGCGCGATCCTGAAGAAGCTCGACGACCTCGGCGTCGCGAAGAACACCATCGTCGTCTACACCACCGACAACGGTTACGAGCTGCTGTTCTGGCCGGATGCCGGGTACGCGCCGTTCCGCGGCGAGAAGGGCACCACCTGGGAAGGCGGTCTGCGCATCCCCTGCTTGATCCGCTGGCCGGGGCACATCCCGCCCGGGACCGATGCGAACGGCATCCAGAGCAACGAGGACCTGTTCGTCACTCTCGCGGCGGCGGCGGGCCTGCCCAACCTGAAGCAGGACCTCCTGAAGGGCTATGCGATGAACGGACGCAGCTACAAGGTGCACCTCGACGGCTACGACAACCTCGACTACTGGACGGGCAAGAGCGAGAAGTCGGCGCGCCGCGAGATCTTCTACTACGACGAGACCGACCTGATGGCGGTGCGCGTCGACGGCTGGAAGATGGACATCGGCGTGAAGCACCACGGCACCTGGTGGGACGAGAAGGCCTATCCGAGCGTGCCGTATCTCACCAACCTGCTGATGGATCCGATGGAGAAGATGACGCCCGACTCGGAGGAGTGGGGCTACATCGGGCGCAAAGTTCCTCGCGGCGAAGCTCTGGGCACCGACCGCGGCGGGTCCGATCCTCGCGGCGCACCTGAAGAGCCTGCAGGACTTCCCGCCGCGCCAGGGGGCGGACACGCTGAGCATGAAGAAGGCGATCGAAGCGGCGATGAGCAAGCTCGAGGCTCCGCACGGGAGCTCGAACTGAGCCCTCAGCCGGGCAGCAGGCCCAGGTCGCCGATCATGCACTTCACCGAGCCGCCGCCTTTCTTGTGGAACTCGGAGACGTCGACGTCGACCACGCGCGTGCCGGTCGCGCGCACGGCGGCCGCGAGCGCGGGCGAGACGCCGCGCGGCATGACCAGCAGCGCCTCGCCCGCGCGCTCGAGCGCGAAGGAGTTCGCGGCGTAGATCGCGGCGTCGGCGGCGCCGATCGGCACCAGCCGGTCGGCGAAGTGGGCGCGCAGCGACTCGAGCGAGCGCGGGTGGAGCGCGTCGGCAAAGGCGAGCAGGAACTCGCGGCCGGGGCCGAACGAACACAGACACGTGTCGCCGTGGTAGTAGCGCTCGTCGACCAGCTCGACGCGGAGCGCGCGCTTGCCGAGCGGCCGCAGCGCCTCGATCTCGTCGAGCGCGTGCGGCTCGCTGCGGAAGCCGTAGACGCGCTTCCAGGGCGGCCAGCCCAGCCGCGGCACGAAGCGCTGCTTCCGGATGGCGCCGTGCGTGAACAGGGTGACGTCGCCCGCCGGGAACAGGTCGGCCTCGCCCTCGAAGCGCGCGCGGATCTCCACGCAGCGCAGGCCGCGCCCTTCGACTGCGGCGCGGTAGGCTGGCTTCTCGCCCGCCCGTGTCGGCACGAGATTCGACAGCACGAACACGTCGCCGCAGCGGAAGCCGGCATTGGCCGGGTAGACGAGCCCCGGGTGCGCGGCGTCGGGAGGGAGCACCAGCACCTCGAGCCCGAGCTCGCGCAGCAGGTCTCGCATCGCGCCCCACTGCCGGATCGCGAGCGCGCGGTCGACGCTCTTCCGGCGGCCGTACTTGTCGCGGGTGTGCGGGTTCGCGCCGCCCACGACGGCGAAGTGGGCGGGATCGCCCATCAGCACCACGTGGCTCATGCGAGGCTCGGGAAGCCCGGGACCTTTGCCGGCGGGCCGGGCTCGGCGACCTCGAGGCTCGCCTGCGGGAAGGTGGTGTAGAGCGTCGATGCGACGCCGGCCGCGCGGTCGTTCCCGCTCCGCTTGATGCCGCCGAAGGGCAGCTTCGAGGAGGCGCCGACGGTCGGCGCGTTCCAGTTCAGGCAGCCGACGCGGAGCGTGCGGGCGGCCCGCTCGTAGATCCCGCGCGAGCGGGTGAAGACGCTCGCGACCAGGCCGAAGTCGCTCGCTTCGATCGCGGCCAGGCCCGCCTCCACCGAATCGACCTCACACAGGAATGCGTCGGGGACGAAGTGCTCCTCGCTCTGGTAGCGGCTCGGCGCCGGCGGCCGGCGCAGCCGGTGGAGGCTCGGGCGCACGTAGTGGCCGGGACGCGGGCCGTCGCAGGGCCCGCCCGGGACCAGCGCCTCGGCGCCGTCCGCCGCCGCCCACTGCAACACCAGAGCGTGTCGCTCGCGCGCGGCGGCCGAGATCAGCGGTCCCATGAACGCGCCGGGGTCGCTCGAGTGGCCGATCGCGATGCCGCGGAACAGCCGCACCAGCCGCTCCGCGAGCGGGTCGACGATCGCGCGCTCGGCGAAGACGCGGCTGGTGGAGCTGCAGCGCTGCCCCGCCGTCAGGCAGGCGCCGAAGGCGATCGCGTGTGCGGCGGCGTCGAGGTCGGCGTCGGCGCAGACCAGCACGCCGTTCTTGCCGCCCAGCTCGAGCGCCACCAGCTTCCACGGCTGGTCGAGCGTGGCCTCGAGGATGCGCCGGCCCGCGGCGTAGGAGCCGGTGAAGAGCACGCCGTCGAGCGCGCGATGCACGGCGAGCGCCGCGCCCACGCCGGCGTCGCCCTGGACCAGGTTCGCGACCCCCGGCGGGAAGGCCGCGCGCTCGAGCAGCTCGGCGTAGAGCTGGCCGGTGGCGGGCGTCTTGTCCGAGGGCTTCACCACCACGCAGTTCCCGGTCGCGAGCGCGGGCACGATGTGGCCGTGCATCAGGTGTCCGGGGAAGTTGAACGGCCCGATCACGCCGAACACCCCGCGCGCGCCGGCGCGCCAGCGGCCGACCTGTCCGCCTCCGAGCGGGAGGCTCCGCTCGGCCACCAGCGCGAGGCCGTCGGCGAGCGTGATCTCGAACTTGGCCAGCATGGCCGCCACCTCGCTGCGCGCCTCCCACAGCGGCTTGCCGACCTCGCGCGAGACGACGCTCGCGAAGCGCTCCGCCTCGGCGTGCAGCGCGTCGCGGAAGCGCAGGATCGCGGCGGCGCGGGTCTCGGGGGCGGCGTCGCGCCAGGCCGGCCAGGCGCGGCGCGCCGCGGCCGCCGCGCGCTCGACCGACTCGAGCGCGAACGGAAACGCGCCGAGTGACTCGCGGGTGTCTCCCGGGTCCACGCAGGCGAGCTCGCCGTCGGGCCGCTCGGGCAGCGCGAGCCGCCCGTCGACCAGGTCTCCCCGCGGCTCGAACAGGCCGAGCTCAGCCACCGCGCGGACCTCGCCCGCCGGAGCGCGGCAGCGGCGTCAGCGCAGCCTCGTCGCCGGGGAAGAGGCCCAGCCGCTCGCGCGCCTCCTTGGCGACCCGCAGCTCGGCGCCGTCGCGCTCGGCCGCTGCCGCCACGGCGCGGAAGCTTCCGCCTTCCTCCGTGGAGACGATCGCGGTGGCCGCGCCCGCCTCGGGCGGGGCCTCGGCCACGACGCCGCGCGCCGTCTCGGCGATCGGCAGCACGCGCGCGGTCTCGGCGCCCACGAAGGGACCGCCGTCGAAGGGATCGATCTCGTCGATCCAGTGCAGCCCGGCGTCTTCGAGCAGCCGCAGCGCGGGCGCCGCCTCGTCGTGCACGCGGCCGATCTGCGCGGCGACGCGGGCGTCGAGCAGCGAGGCGTAGAACGGCGTGGCGGGGAAGAGGTCGAGGATGAAGCTCTTGTCGCTCGCGCTGCGGTGATCCGCTTCGGTGTAGCTCATGCCGGTGAAGCGCCTGCCGAAGGCGTCCCAGAAGGCGCTGCGGCCCTGGGCGTCGATCGCGGCGCGCATCTCGGCCAGGATCCGCCGCTCGAACGACGCGCGGTGGCGCGCGACGTACGCGAAGCGCCCCCAGGAGAGCAGCTTCCCGGGCGAGCCGGGCTTGCCGCGCGCGCCGGGATGCAGCACCAGCGACCCGAGCTCGGTCGGGCCGTCCGTCGAGGCGCCGAGCTGGAGCGTGGTGTGCGTGACGCGCACGCCGGTGGTGGCCGAGGCGCGCGTCTCCTCGCCCACGCGCAGGAACATGTGCGGCATGCCCGGCGTGCCGTGCTTCGAGATCACCGCCGAGGTGCCGATCACGCGGTCCGCGCCGTCGACCAGCGCGAACTGGTACTCGCGCTCCGGGTCGGGCGGTCCCGGCGCGCGGAAGGCGCGCTCGGAGCGCTCCAGCCGCCGGCGCACGAACTCCGCGTCGTGGGGCAGGTTGGGGCTGTCGAGGAAGCGCGCCAGCTCGAGGATGGCGTCCAGGTCGCCCGGCGCGGCGGGTCGCATCAGGAACACGGCGCGCCTCCGCCGGCCAGGCGCAGCAGCGCGGCGCGGTAGAGCGACACCGCCTGGTGTAGCTGCGAGACGCGCGTGTGCTCGTTCGGGCGGTGCACGTTCCCCACCGACGTCCCCGGCCCGAGCACCACCGCCTCGAGCCCGGCGGCGGCGAAGACGCCGGCCTCGGTGCAGGTGGCCTTGGTCTCGACCCGCGCCGGCAGGCCCGCGTCGCGCTGCGCGGCCTCGAGCGCGCGCACCAGCGCCGAGTCGGCCGCGGTCTCGAGCGCGGGGTTCTTGCGCACCACGCGCAGCTCCGCCGCGCGCGCGAGCGGCGCGAGCAGCCGCTCGGCGTCGTCTCCCGGGATCGGCCGCAGGTCGAAGCCGAAGACCGCGCAGCCGTCCTCGAGCGCGACCCGGCCCAGGCTGGCCACGCTGTGGTCCGGCGCGAAGCGCGCGTCGCGCCTGAGGCGCAGCCCGGCCTCGAGCTCGCGCCAGGCGGCGAGGAAGCGGACCAGCGGCTTGGCCTCGAACAGCGGGCCGTCGAGAACGCGGAGCTCGCCGCGCGTCGGCGCGACCAGCGCGAGCTCGCAGCGCTCCGGCACCACGTTCACGGCGCCGCCGCCCGCGAGCGCGGCCACGCCGAGGGCTCCGCTCTGCTCGATCCGCTCGAGCGCCGCGAGCACCGCGTTCCGGCCCAGCTCGGGCGCGCTCGAGTGCGCCGCCGCTCCGCGCAGGGTTTGCGTCTCGAGCGCGAGCGGCGCCGACTCGGCGAGCGCGTCGAGCCGCACCCGCGCCTCGTAGACCGCATAGCCCTTGTGCGCGTGGATCACCGCGAGCTCGGAGGGCTCGCCCACCAGCGCGCGCGCGAAGCCGCCGGTGAGCCCGCTCTCCACCAGCCAGCGCGCCCCGAGCATGCCGATCTCCTCGCCGAACGTGCCGACCAGTTGCACCGGCCGCGCCAGGTTCGCGCGCTCCGCGGCGAGCGCGTGCGCCTTGCACACGAAGTCGACCTTGGCGTCGGCCGATCCCAGCCCGTACAGCCGATCGCCGGCGCGCACCGGCCGGAACGGGTCGCCGCCGGTCGCAGTCCACAGCGACGCGTCGCCCGGCGGCACCGTGTCCAGGTGCGTCACCAGCAGCAGCCCGTCGCCGCCGGCGGCGGGGCCCGCCTCGCACGACACCAGATGGTGTTGGACGCCGCCGGCGTGCACCGCCTCGAGCTCGGCCCCGAGCCCCAGCTCGGCCAGCAGCTCGTGCGCGGCATCGGCGATCGCCGCATTGCCCAGCCGCGACTCGGACGGGGTCGCGACGAACCGCTCCGCCCAGGCGACTAGGTCGGCCATCCCGACCCTGCCATCGACTCGCCTACTTGGCCGCTTGAGCTGCCGGCGCGCAGCACGGACAGAGTGCGCGCAGGTGCTCGAAGGTGTGGATCCCCGTGTCGTGCCCGTCGCTCCAGGCGAAGGCGAGCGCGTAGCGGCCCACGCCCGAGATCCGCAGCGGCCGCACGTCGCGAGGGACGTTCTCGGCCACGAGCAGCGGCTCGCCGGTCTGCTCGTCGATGCAGTGCGCGCAGCGACAGGCGAGCCGGATCTGCCGCACGGGATAGACGCTCTCGTGGCCGTCGTTCCAGACGATGCGCAGCCTGTCCGGACCGGCCTGGGCGATGGAGAGCGGCGAAGCGCTCATCGTCGGAAAGCTAGCCGACCGCTGGGATAAGATCCCCGGCTCGCGGAGGGCGAATGGCGAAAGAGACCGTGGCGATCCTGGGTGGAACCGGCGAGCAGGGGCTGGGGCTGGCGTACCGCTTCGCGGCGGCGGGAAGGCCGGTGCGGATCGGCAGCCGCAAGGAGGAGCGCGCGCTCGAGGCGGCGAAGGAGGTCCTCGCCAGGCTGCCCGGGCGCGACGTCAGCGGCCACGAGAACGCCGCAGCGGTGCGCGCCGCGCGCGGCGGCATCGTGATCCTCTCGGTGCCGTTCGAGCACACCGCGGGCACGGTGAAGGCGGTGCGCGCCGAGCTCGCCGCGGGAACGGTGCTGGTGTCGATGGGCGTGCCGCTGGCCGCGGCGATCGGCGACGTGGCCTCGCGGACCATCGGCGTGTCGCAGGGCTCGTGCGCCGAGCTGGTCGCGTCGCTCGCGCCCGACGGCGTGGCGGTGATCTCGGCATTCCAGAACGTCGCCGCGCACCGGCTGCTCGACCTCGAGCACCCAGTCGAGTGCGACGTGATCGTGTCGGGCGAGAAGGAGCCTCGCGCGCGGGTGATGGCGCTCTGCGACGACGTGCCCGGCACGCGCGCGATCGACGGCGGGCCGCTCTACAACGCGCGCTACGTGGAGCAGATCACGGCGCTCTTGATCGGCATCAACATCCGGCTGAAGAAGCCCGAGGGCGTGGGCTTCCGGCTCACCTACCTGTAGGCGCGCGTGTAGGCGCGCGACTCAGTCGGGCAGGCCGACCCGGATCTGCGCCGAGAAGTCGGGGCTGTCGCCGGCCGCCTTGGCCTTCTCGGTGACCTCGCTCTTCGCGCGCAGCTCCGCGATCGGCAGCTTCGACTTGAGCGAGCCGCGCTCCGACAGGAGCTCGTCGATCTGGCCGTTCAACAGCAGCTTCCACGACAGCGGCACCTGGCCGCCGGCGTGGATCACGCGGTTGCGGATCGAGGTGGTGCAGTTCTGGGTGAGCGCGTTGTACCACTGCGGGTGGACCGCGAGGTCGTCGGCGGCCGTGAGATAGTCGACCAGCAGGCGCCGCGCGTTCGCCGGCGGCGCGGACAGCCGGTAGAGGTAGGTGTGCTCCCCGCGGAAGCGGTCGCGCACGCCGATCACGTCGCGCTCGTCCGCGACCACGAAGTACAGCTCGTACTGGCGGAAGAAGCCGAGCAGCGCCGAGTACGACTCGCCCTTCTCCTTGCGCGTCTCGATCGACACCGCGAGCGGCGGCTGGTCGCTGAACTCCCAGCTCAGGATCGTGTGCGCGTAGAGCGTGGGGCCCCAGAAAGACAGGAACAGGTCGACGCCTGTCAGCTTGTCGAGGTCGAAGCTGCGCGTATCCCAGTGCGGGTCGGAGTCGGTCTCGCTGCGGTAGGTGAAGTTGCGGATGTTGGAGACGGTGACGTGGTGGCCGTCGGCGTCGAACTTCGCGCGCGGGGTCTGCGCGACGTCCGGCAGCCAGTCGCGGTCGTTGCTCGGCGGGATGGAGAACCACCACAGCATCACCCCCGCGGAGAGGGCCGCGAGCGCGAGCAGCGCGCGGCGGTAGGGCCGCACGCGCACCAGGCAGACCAGAAACGCCAGCGCGAGCACGGCGCAGAGCGCGCCCGCGACCGGCCGCGCGCTCGGGCCGTCGATCCAGACCGCGGCCAGCGCCCACAGGCAGTAGCCGAACACCGGAATCGAGAGCAGACCCAGGCCGATTCCCCGGATGGCCTTCACTTCGGGCGCGAGCCTATCCGGGCAGCTCCGTGAAGTCGAGGCCGACCGCGCGCATCAGCGCCAGCGCGTTGCTGCGCGCGACCACGCCCGCGCGCAGCCGGTAGTCGAAGTGGAGCGTGCCGTCGCGCAGCTCGTCCTCGAAGTGGGCGTTCGCGGCGCGGGGCGCGAGCTCGTCCGCGATCGCGGTGAGCGCGAGGTCGTGCGTGGTCACCAGCCCCACCGCGCCGCGGGCAAGCAGCCCGCGCAGCAGCGCGTCCGCGCCGATGCGGCGGTCGTGCGAGTTGGTGCCGTTCAGGATCTCGTCCAGCAGGAACAAGACCGGCAGCGGGCCGGCGCAGCGGCCCACGACACGCTGCAGTGTCAATAGCTCGGCGAAGAAGCGCGACGCGCCGTCGCGCAGCGAATCCTGCACGCGCAGACAGGCGCCGAGCGCGAGCGGCGAGAGCGCCAGCCGCTGCGCGCGCACCGGCGCACCGGCCAACGCCAGCAGCACCGCGGTCCCCACGCTGCGCAGGAACGTGCTCTTGCCCGACATGTTCGAGCCCGACACCACCACCAGCGCGTGCCCGGCGTCGAGCGCGAGGTCGTTGCGCACGCAGCGCTCGGGATCGATCAGCGGGTGCCCGAGGCCTTCCGCGTCGAAGCAGGGTCCGCTCTCGCGGATCTCGGGGAAGGGGTCCGCGGGGTGCTCGAAGGCGTGGCCGCCCAGGTCGCAGAGCGCCTCGAGTTCGGCCAGCGCGTCGAGCCAGCCCGCCACGGCGGCGCCGTGGCGCGCGCGCCAGGCCTCGAGCGCGAGCGCGAGCTGGGTCTCCCACAGCATGAACAGCGCGATCAGCGCAAACAGCTGGTTGCGGCGCCAGTCCAGCACCGACACGATCCGGCGCAGCTGCGCGATGCGCCGCGACGGCGCAGCGCCCTGGCTGTCGAGCGCGGCGCGCAGCGCCACGAGCCGCGGGGCGGCGAAGCGCTCGTCCTCGAGCCGGCCGAGCAGGAGCGAGAGCTTCGCCAGCTCGCGCTCCCGCGCGGAGACCGCGGACACGACCTCGTCCACGCGCCCGCCGAGCGCCAGCGCCGCGACCAGCTGTGCCGCGACGAGCCCGACCACCGGCGCGAAGCCGCGCCCTCGCACCATGGCCGTGACGAGCGCCAGCGAGCTCGCCAGGACCAGCAGCGCCAGCGCGATGCGCAGCAGCGGTCCGCCGAGCCTCCGGGGCGCGGTCGCCCACGCCACCAGCGCCTCGGGCCGCAGTCCCTCGCGCGCCTCGGGCCCGAGCGCGAACAAGTCCTCGCGCAGCGCGAGCCGCGGCGCGAGCTCGGCCGCGGCGGCCTGGCGCGCGCGGATCTCCGCGGGCTCGGCAGGAGCGAGCAGCCACTCGGCGAGCCGCGCCTGGCCGCCCGCGGTCTGCGCCTGCGACAGCAGCGCGTAGAGCGAGCCCGGCCCGAACAGGTCGAGCTGCTCGGCGTAGGGGTGGTGCGGATCGCTGTAACACTCTCCGGTGTTGCCCCAGGGCGCATCGTCGGACAGCTCCAGCCGCGCGATCCCGCGGGCGTAGAACTCGGCGCCGCGCTCGGCGCGATCGCACGCGCGGCGCGCGGCCTCGTGGCGCAGCACCAGCGCGGCGAAGCCCGCGCCGACGGGCACGAGCCAGAGCTTCGCGAGTGTCTCGCTCACGAACACGGGCCAGGCGAGCGCGACCGCGAGCAGGAACACCGCGAGCCGCGCGTTCGAGAGCCAGCGCGCGCGCCGCGCCGCCCGTTCGGCGCTCGCGCGCCGCTCCGACAGGCGCGCGGCGTAGAGCGCGCGCACCTCCTTCGACGTCGCGGGCGCAGCCGGTTCCATCCGCGCGGAGATTAGGCGCCTGGTACGATGCGCGCATGGCGTTCCTCTCCTTCCCGAAGGGCTTCCAGTGGGGAGCCGCGACCGCCGCCTACCAGATCGAGGGCGCGTGGCGCGAAGACGGCAAAGGCCTGTCGATCTGGGACGTGTTCTCGCTGCAGCCGGGCCGGGTGCAGAACGGCGAGACCGGCCAGGTCGCCTGCGACCACTACCACCGCTTCCGCGACGACGTGGCGCTGATGAAGCGGCTTGGGCTCGGGACCTACCGCTTCTCGGTGTCGTGGCCGCGGGTGCTGCCGTCGGGCGCGGGCGAGCCGAACGAGCGCGGAATCGACTTCTACGCGCGCCTGGTCGACGAGCTGCTCGGCGCGGGCATCGAGCCCTGCCTCACGCTGTACCACTGGGATCTGCCGCAGGCGCTGCAGGACCTGGGCGGCTGGGCCGAGCGCTCGACCGCGCAGCGCTTCGCCGACTACGGCGCGTTGTTGTTCGCGCGGCTGGGCGATCGAGTCACGCGCTGGATCACGCACAACGAGCCGATCGTCACCTCGATGATGGGCTACCGCGCGGGCGTGCTCGCACCCGGCATCCGCGACGTGCGCCTGGCGGGCCGCGCGATCCACCACCTGCTGCTCTCGCACGGGCTCGCGGTCGCGGCGTTCCGCGCCTCGGGCGCGAAGGGCGGGATCGGCATCACCAACGCCAACACCAGCTACGAGCCCGCCGACGACCGGCCCGAGTCGCGCGCCGCGTGCGAGCTCGCGCGCGACTTCGACACGCGCACCTGGCACGGCCCGGTGTACGGCCGCGGCTACCCCGAGTCGGTGCTGCGCTACTACGAGAAGCACGACGCGGCGCTGCCGATCGAGCGCGACGACCTGCGCGCGATCGCCGCGCCGACCGACTTCCTCGGCGTGAACCTGTACAGCCGCCGCCAGGTGCTCGCCGACCCGAGCCGCAGCATCGGCTACCGCAACGCGCCGCCGAAGCTACCGCTCTTGCCGATGGGCTACGAGGCCGCGCCGTTCGCCCTCGGCGACTTCCTGCGCTTCGTCTCCGCGGAGTACGGGAAGCCCGTGATCTACGTGACCGAGAACGGCGTGTGTGACAACACCGAGCCCGCCGGGGGAGTGGTCGACGACGTGCAGCGGACCGAGCTCTTGCGCGGCTTCATCGCGGGCATGCACGCCGCGATCGCCGACGGCGCGGCCGACGTGCGCGCCTACTACGTCTGGTCGCTGCTCGACAACTTCGAATGGGCGTTCGGCACCTCGAAGCGCTTCGGCATCGTCTGGACCGACTTCGCCACGCAGGCGCGCATCCCGAAGCAGAGCGCGGCGTTCTACTCCGACCTGATCAGGAAGAACGGCCTCGAGGCGTAGCCGGCTCGCAGACGAAGATCGGGATGTCGCGCGGCGTGCGCTTGCGGTAGTCGGCGTAGGGCGCGTAGAAGCGGTCGCAGATCGGCCACAGCGCCGGCTTCTCGCTGGGGCTGGCGAGGCGCGCGCGCAGATCCATGCGCCGGCCGCGGTGGGTCACCGCGATGTCCGGGTACTTCACCAGGCTGTGGTACCACGCGGGGTTCTGCGGCGCGCCGCCCATCGACGCGACGAGCAGCACGCCGTCGCCGTGCGGCACGTACATCAGCGGGATGGTCGTCTCCTCGCCGCTCTTCGCGCGCCGCATGGTCACGAAGCAGACGTCGTCGCCTCCCAGGCTGTTGAACCAGCGCCCGCCGGTCAGGCGGCTCAGGAACACGTGCGTGCGGGTCATCGCCTTGATGGCCCAGCGCGGCGGGGTGCGGCCCTGCGCGGGACGCGGGGATTCCGTGGTCATGTTCGGTCCTCCTCTAGCGCCATGCGAACACCGGCTGCTCGTAGTGTGCGACGCGCGTGGCGCGGCCGTGGATCGCGACCTCGCGCAGCTGGTAGAGCACCGCGGCGGTCGGCGCGTGGATGCTGGTGCCGAGCATCGGGATCGGCAGCGACAGCACCGGCCGGTCGCTCTCCGGGATCGCGCGCAGCTCGGGGATCCCGGGCCGGTCGAGCTCGGCCACGGGGACCACGTACGCGCGCTCGACCTCGGTCGGGTTGGGAACGAGCACCGGCTGCGGGCCGCCCCAGAGCACCACCGGCGTGATCGCGAAGCCCGAGCGCGTCGCGTAGTCGTCGAGCCGGCCCAGCGCGGCGCTCGCCGGCAGCTCGAGCCCGAGCTCCTCATGGAGCTCGCGGCGCGCCGTCTGCTCCGGGGTCTCGTCGGCGTCGGTGCGGCCGCCGGGCAGCGCCCACTGGCCGGGGTGGTCGCGCAGCTTCGACGAGCGGCGCGTGATCAGGAAGCAGGCGCGGCCCTCTGCGTCACCGACCAGCGTCGCAGCGACCGCCGCGCGCACCAGCGCCGCGTCGTCGCGCGCCTCGCGCGCGAAGCGCGCCAGGTTCGCGGCCACGCGCTCGCGCAGCGCGGAGTCGAACCGGGTCATCGCGGCCCGGTCACCCGTCCTTCGGCAGGTGGAGGATGCGCTCGGCGATGATGTTCTTCTGGATGTTCGGCGTGCCGCCGCCGATCACCACCTCGGGCCAGTTCAGCGCGCCGCTCTGCCAGCGCCCGCCGTCGACGCTCTCGTCCGAGCCGCGCGGGTAGACCGCCGCGCTGCCGAGCAGCTCGAGCGCGAAGTCGCCCATGTCGACCTCGAGCTCGGCGCGCAGCAGCTTGTTCACCGACGTCTCGCCCTGCGCGACCTCGCCGCGCAGCTGCTGCGTGAGCGAGCGCAGCCCGTTCAACCGCATCGCCTCGATCTTCGCCTCGAACACCGCCAGCTGGCGGCGCACGCGCGGGTCGCGCGTGGCGGGGACGCCGTTGCGCGTGCACCTCTTCGCCAATTCCTGCAGCTCTTCCAGCTTGCGGAACATCGCCGTGACCTCGGCGATGCTCGAGCGCTCGCTCGCCAGCGCCGAGACCGTGACCTGCCAGCCCTGGCCCTCCTCGCCGAGCCGGTTCTCGACGGGGATGCGCACGTCGTTCAGGAACACCTCGGCGAACATCGCAGTGCCCGACATGTTCTGGATCGGCCGCACCTCGACGCCGGGAGTCGACATCTCCATCAACAGACAGGTGATGCCCTCGTGCTTGGACGCGGAGCTCGCGTCGGTGCGCACCAAGAGGATCATCCACTTCGACCACATCGCGATCGAGGTCCAGATCTTCTGGCCGTTCACCACGTAGACGTCGCCCTCGCGCACCGCGCGGCAGGAGAGCGCCGCGAGGTCGCTGCCGGTGCCCGGCTCGGAGTAGCCGGTGCACCACTGGTACGCGCCGTCGAGGATGTCGGGGATGAAGCGCTGCTTCTGCGCCTCGGTGCCGTACTGGATGATCGCGGGGCCGACCCAGGCGAGCCCCATGAAGCAGGCGCCGAGCGGCGGCGCCTTGCGCTTGGCCATCTCCTCCTTCAGCACCACCTGCTCCATCAGCGTGCCGCCGCCGCCGCCCACCTCCTTCGGCCAGGAGAAGCCGACCCAGCGCTTCGCGCGCACCTTCTTGTTCCACTCGACGACGAAGCGGAAGTCGCCGCGGTTGGCGTCGGCGGGCAGGTTCTCGTCGAGGAAGCGCCGCACCTCGTCGCGGAATGCCTCTTCCTGGGAAGATAGTCGAAAGTCCATCACAGCCCTCCGAGGCGCGCTACGCGCTCGTAGTGGAAGTCGGAGTCACCGAACGCGGGCCGCGCCCACTTCGAGCGCTTGAGATACAGCTGGATGTCGTACTCCGCGGTGTAGCCGACCGCGCCGTGCAGCTGCACGCCGTCGATGCCGACGCGCGCGAACATGTCGCTGCCGTAGGCCTTGGCGAGCGATGCCGAGCGCGGCAGCTCGCCCGGGCTCTCGGCCACGGCCCACGCAGCGTAGCAGAGCAGGGACTTCGTGGACTCGAGGTCGACGTACATTTCGGCCAGCGGGTGTTTCACGCCCTGGTACTTGCCGATCGGGTGGCCGAACTGCAGCCGGTCCTTCGCGTACTGCACGGTGAGCGCATGGGCGGCCTCGGCCGCGCCGGTGAGCTCGGCGGTGACCGCGATCGCGCCCAGGTCGAACAGCCGCTCGATCGCGGGCCACGACTTCCCCGGCGCGCCGAGCAGCGCGCTCTTCTCCACCCGCGCGCCGTCGAGCTCGAGCGTGCCCGCGCGCTTGGTGGCGTCGATCGTGGTCCAAGACCTCGTCGCGACTCCCGCTGCCCCGCGGTCGAGGACGCCGAGCGCGAGGTCGTGCGCGCCGGGGCCGGTGCGGAACGCGACCACCAACAGGTTCGCGCTGCCGGCGTCGGCGACGAACCTCTTCTCGCCCGTCAGGATGAACGCGTCGCCGTCGGGCTTGCCCGCGAGCGCGATGCCGGTCGGTCCGATCGCGTCTGCGGCCTCGAGCAGCGCGAGCGTGCCGATGCGCGTGCCGTCGGCCAGGCTCGGCAGCCAGCGCTGCTTCTGCTCGTCGCTGCCGGACTCGAGGATCGCCGCGGCGGCGAGCGTGGTCGAGACGAGCGGCGACGGAAAGAGCGAACGCCCGGTTTCCTGCAGCAGCACCACCAGGTCGACCCAGCCCAGGCCCGCGCCGCCGAACTCCTCGGGG